>OGFG01000546.1_pt1 | contig 44412 bp, 30 predicted proteins | sample 1570761 | NCBI WGS metagenome assembly OGFG01 (sample SAMEA2581938, study PRJEB24529) | metagenome | biome: Human gut stool | place: China | collected 2011
CTGTGTAGATATGTGTCCTTTCGAAGAAATCATCTTCTCGAACATGAGATCATCATAGAAGAATCAATATCGGCTTTGTTTGGACAATTTTTCCCCCTGTTCGCTAATTGCGAACTCTCGTGAAAACCCTTGAGTTGCCACTTTTTCCGTCGAAGCTTCTTGCGACCTGGTCGTCCTGCGCCGTCTTTACAACAGGCGTCGTCGATAACAAATAACAAAAGACTCGCCGGATGAAAACGGATCCGGCGAGTCTTGAGAATGACGTTAGCGCGGCATGAGTTGATGTTCGTCACTTCATGCTGCTGCTTTCGGCAAATTACAGCTTGTTCTTGGCGGCGGACAGGCCTGCCTGGCGGCCGTTCACGAGGCAGTCCATGACGGCGCAGGCGCCGATGCGGACGGCGCCGTGAATGCCGTCGACGCATTCGCCGGCCGCGAAGAGGCCGGGAATCGGCTGATCGGTTTCAACGTCAAGCACGGCGGTCGCGACGTTCGTGGCCATGCCGCCCATGCAGTGATGGACCTTCGGGCTCATTTCGGAGACGTAGAAGGGCGCTTTGCCGATAGGCTTTGCTTTCTTGTCGAAGCGGCGGCCGAAGTCGGCGTCCTTGCCGGCTGCGTGAGTTCGTTGTAGCGGGCGAACGTGGCTTCGAGCGTCTTCTGATCAAGCTTGTTGGCGTCGAAGAGCTCCTCGATGGCGAGGCAGTCGATGTCGAAGCGAAGCGGGGTGACGGGACCGGGACGGCCCGCGTCGAGCACGCCGACGCAGCCCGTGTAGCCGCCCATGCGCTCGAGGAGGGCTTCGGAGACGCCTGCGGCGCGGGCGAGCTCAATGGCGGCCTCGACCTCTTCGGGCTTGCGGGCCATGACGGCGTCGGGATTGATCACCTGAAGGCCGTCGTTTCGAATTCGAGCCTGCCTTGTTCCGGATTCATGTGGAAGCTGCGGCGGTCCTCGACCATGCGGTCAACGTATTGTTCAGTATGTGCGGTCATGTTGATGTCTTTGAGACCCCGGTTCACGCGGATAATAAAACTCAATCGGTTTTGACACCTGTCGATTTTAGGCGGCACATGCTGAAGAACTGAATCGGATTAATCCTTTGGGCGGGCCTTTGTGAAAGGTTCGGACAAATGGAAGCAGGGTCTTTACGTACCCTATCCCGACGAAGCCGCCTGAAATCGATCGATTGCAGCACACAATGCCTGATTCGGGACGCAACCTTGGTTCAAGGTCTTGCGGCGCAAGGGTTCGGGGAGCGGGGAGGGTGTTTTCGGCAGTCAGCCTGCGGGAGCGGCGAAGGCACGATTTTCGGGAAACGGAACTCAGGGAAAATGGGGAGATTACGTTTTGCGCGAGCGTGAAAACCCGAGTAGTCATATTTGAGCGACATGGGTATGCTCACTTCTGCCGGCACGACCAGCCGGTTTGAAAGGAGCTAAAAAAATGAATTTCATGAAGACTCTGGTGGCCGCCTCCGTGGCCGGTGCGATGATGGTAGGTGCGGTGTGCGCCCAGGAAGACTCGCTGCGTCCGCGCGAATACGGCATCCAGTTCGGCGTCCTGCAGCCGGGCCAGAACAACGCCATCACTGACGTTGAAGGCGTGCTCGTCGGCCAGGTGAACGTGCATGACGACAAGAAGGGCGCTCATACGGGCGTGACCGCGATTCTTCCGCACGGTGGCAACCTCTTCAAGGAAAAGGTTCCTGCGGGCATCTTCCTCGCGAACGGCTTCGGCAAGATGACGGGCTATCCGCAGGTGAAGGAACTCGGGAACATCGAGACGCCGATTGTCCTCGTCAATACCCTCAACGTGGCCGCAGGCCTTGACGGCATCATCGACTATACGTTCTCCTTCAAGGAAAACGGCGACTGCCGCAGCGTCAACGGCGTGGTAGGCGAAACGAACGACGGCGGCATCAACGACATCCGCGCGCGCTTCCTCACCTCCAAGGACGTCCTCAAGGCCATCCAGACCGCCAAGTCCGGTCCCGTTGAAGAAGGCGTCGTGGGCGCAGGCTCCGGCACGAAGGCCTTCGGCTTCAAGGGCGGCATCGGCACGTCGTCCCGCAAGCTGCCCGCGAGCATGGGCGGCTACACGGTCGGCGTCCTCGTTCAGACCAACTTTGGCGGCTTTCTCAATGTTGACGGCGTCGCCGTAGGCGAAAAGCTCGGCGGCTATCCGTGGCAGAAGGAAATCGAATGCGCCGACGGCTCGATCATGATGGTCGTCGCCACCGACGCTCCGATTGATGCCCGCAACCTCGAGCGCGTCGCCAAGCGCGCCTTCATGGGCCTCGCCAAGGCCGGCGGCATCGCCTCCAACGGCTCCGGCGACTTCGCGATCGCATTCTCGACCGCCAGGGAAAACCGCGTTCCGCACAACACTAAGAAGCTCGAGAAGCTCCAGAACGTCAACGTCGCCAATGACGACATGACGCCGATCTTCATGGCCACGATCGAGGCCACCGAAGAAGCCGTCGTAAATTCGCTCTTCAAGGCGAAGGACGTCAAGGGCTACAACGGCAAGGTCACCAAGGCGCTTCCTGTCGACCAGGTCCTCGAAATGCTCAAGGCGGAAGGCAAGATCGTCAAGCAACCGCGTTAATACGTAATCAAGCCCTCGTCAGGGAATTGAACGCCAGTGAAGGCTCCGACAAGCGTCGGGGCCTTTTTCGTCATGTGGAACAATGCAGGTGAATCTCTGTTCGGCCGGGCGCTTGTGACGTGCAAAACCGCCCGAGCTCGTTGCTGTGAGCTCGGGCGGTTTCTGAAGCCGACTGTCCGTGATGAGCTAACGGGTCATCATTTGGAAGTCAGTTGATGCGGGCTGGAAGTCAGAAAGCGTGGCGCACGCCCACGGTGGCGCGCCAGTCTTCGTCAAGATAGCCGCCGCTCGTGCGTTCGACGTCGGCCCAGAAGTACGTGCTGTCGGAGAGGTTGAAGTTGGTCCCAAGACCGTATTCGCCCCACGTGTTGGGATCTCACAGGTCCTGGTCGAGAATCCGTTCAAGAGCCTGAAACTCGGCTCCGTCGAAACCGACAGGTACAAAATTCGCGGAGACTTCGACAAGGCGAGCAAGGCGTTCTCCAATGAGGAACGGCGGGGAACGGCTCGCGACTGCGCCAGCAAACCACGGCGCGGCATTGCACCACATCATCCAGGCGAAGGCCTTGAGGGAACATTTCAGTCTGCTGAGACGCGAAAGAGCAGGGGAGCTGTCTGAATACCAGCAAAAAGAGGGCGCTGAAGGTCTGTGCGCGAAAGCAGACTTTCAGTCAGCTGGGAAGAGATGCACAGCCGCATCGAGGGTTGCAGTGGGAAAAAGTCAAGGGAGCGGAAGAAGGGAGGAGCTGCTCCCTCGCGAGCTTGCGGTGCGAGGGAGCGTTCCTTCTGGTCTGCTGAGGGGACCGATTACTTGGATGAACGCCTGGGGCGCTTGAGCGAGACGGTGGAAGTTTCGCACTCCTCCTCTGTGTCGGACTCGTCTTTTTTACGGCGGGCCTTCGTAGAAGCCACCTCTTCCATCGATTCTTTGCTGGGCGTCTCAAGCTTTGAGCCGTGCTTATGCCTGGGTTCCGCGATCACGATCGAAGCTGCCAGTTCGTCCTCGGTGATGCCGAGGGCTTTGCACAACTTGACGGCGCACGTCGTGGTGCAAGTGCGGGTTTTGGCAATCTTCATGATGTGGTGTTCCGTGAGGCCTGCGGCTGCGGCGAACTCCTTATACGTAGTGTAGTTGCGCTTCTTGATGAGAAGCTTAAGAGATTTGGGGACGGGATCGAAATCCGAGGCTACAAGTACCGTCCTGATTTCTTCAAGGGATACTTTCAGGGCATTGGCAAGCTTCATTCCCGTCGTGTCCGTGCAGCAGCGATGGAGAGAGATCGTATTCATGGCGATCGGGTCGAAGCCGTGGACCTCGCTGAAATGGCTCAGCGTCTTGTAGCCATGCTTGACAACGCACTCCTTAAGAGTGTCGGCGGGCTTGGCGACGACGGTGTCGGGCTTCGAGCAGGAGGGCAACGTGAGCGCCGCGTGTGCTTCAATCATGAAGGCCGTGTCGAGACGGAGGTGGAAGGTTATGAGGGCAAGCTCATCCGGGGAAAAGACCTTGCTCTGGAGCATGTCCTCGACCGCGGACATGTCGAGGCGAAGCTCCTGACAGAGCATCTCAACGGTGAGGCCGGCCTCATGCAGGGCACGATGAATGACCAGGTTGAAGTAGTCGGCGGTATCAATCGGGAACTTGGGACCGTTCAACTGGATGGTCGCGTAATGAACCTGTTGACGGTCGATGGCGTCGAGAGAATTCAGAGTAGGCAGTTCAAACATGGAGCTACTGAGGATTAGGTTGATGGGAGGAGAAGCGAAGTCGAAATGACGAGACGGCACCGGGAGCGATTTGGGCATTGTGGGCTTAAAACGACTGTGTATCCGTCGGATGAATGCCGGGCTGTGCGCCGGCCGTTGTGCGCAGGTGCTGCCTGCGGAGACTCGTCCTGTCGGGTGAGATTTGAGAAGGACGGGGAGGTACCAGTGGTTGTATCGGGAGAGGGCAAAAGTTGTTCATGATGATGGTCGATGCAAGAATGGTTTTGTATATATATAAAATGTGAATATAAATACGTCTCAGCGCGGATGAGTCGATGTCATCCTGTCAGTGATTGCACTCTACTACAACGTGAAACAAAGATCAAACTCACTGGGCAGCGGTTACTTCCTTTTAGACAGCTTTGAGGTTGTGATTAACAGAGTGTTTCATGAGTTGGTGGCTGGTTAGCGATCGCTTAACTTCGGCAGTGGCTCAGGCTTTGACAACGAATACACTATTTACCCAGTGGTTAGTAGGAAATAGCTTGCGGCCCTGAAAAAAGTTAAAGCTAGTATTTACACCTAGGTGATCACCCTAGATGGGGACGTGTTATGGATGATGCGTTTTTACAACACTTTCTTTCGTGGACGGGTTTCAGTTGATGCTTTCCAACGAAGGTGCCCAACAGAGGGAGCCGGGCTGCGCTGTTTGAGAGCTGGATCCAGATGAGAGGAGGGGGCGGAGGAGAAGGGTCTCGAGGCGTGATGTCAAGACGTCCGTGCAAGCAGTCTGTTGCGAGGAAGGCACTGTTGCAGAGTCCTCAGTTTTCAAAAATAGCGGTTGAAGGTAAAATAAAACAATTTTTAACTACATTCACCGTTTTTCCCTCATGACTGAAACCGAAAAAGAAGAAAAAAAGCAAGGCTGCGTACCTTGATTTGCCGAACTTCTGGTTGACGAGCCGTCCCTGGCTCATGCTTGCCTTCATCGGCGCATTCATTTTCTGTCAGCTTCTCGTCTTCAAGCACGGCTTCCCCGAATCAACTCTTGAGACGCTTATTTCGGCCCAGGGGACGTTCTTCTTCTCCGTCTTGATTGCAGCGGTGGGGCTTATAGCCGCCGTCTTCTTTTTCTTCCGCTACAAGTTCCTCTGCGATGAGCTCGAGAAGGCCGAGAAAATGGTGTCTGGTGCTCGGAATGACGGCCAAAGCATCGATTTCCTGGCGCTTGAAGAAGGTTTTGCAACTCTCGGCAAACCTTTTCCTGAGCTCTACGCCGAGTACTCGCGCTCGGTACGGCCGCTTCGCAGGGAGGATGGCTCGTCCGAGCTCTCCAAGGTCGACATGGACGGCCTCACCGACTTCGTTTCGCTTCGTCCCTCAGCCGATTTCTTCAATGAGGATACGCTCTATTACAGCCGCATCAATGTGCCGCTCTACCAGAGCGTGCCCGGCATCCTGACGGGGCTGGGCATTCTCTTCACGTTCGTAGGCCTTGCTGCCGGCGTCTCGCTTGCAACTCGCGGTCTCCTGCCCGCGGACGCCGCTTCTGCCGCTGGCATCGGTTCCATGAACGTCGCCGAACTGCTGAAGTCCATCGGCAATCTTCTCGATGGCGCAGGTCAGGCCTTCATTACATCGATCGTCGGTCTCTTCATCTCGTTTTTCTTCAGCTCCTGGCTTCAGGGCTGCGAGCATAATGTTCTGAGCCGCATCGAAAAGCTGAACGCTAAGCTTGCGAGCTACATCACCCATGCCGATCCCGAAAGACTGGCGCTCATTCGCACGATGCGCACGATCCGCCAGGAGGAGCTCATGCGCAGCTTTTCCGAACACTGGGACATGATGTCGGACAAGTTCATCGAGAAGCTCGGTAATGTCCTAAACGAACAGTCCACTGCCCAGACGTCGGCTCTCGTTGGCGCGATTGATGCGCTGCGCGATTCATTCGATAAATTCTCCGAAAAGCAGTCTCAGGCCATTACTGATGAGGTTCGTCAGGCCATGGAAGAGTTCTCGGTCATGCTGAGCAAAAACATGCAGGACATGACCGCGTCCTTTGCTCAATCGGCTGAGGGCGTCGGCAAGTCGGTTGAGGCACTTGACGTCGTGCTTTCCAGCACCAGGGAAGTCATGACCTCCGTGTCTCAGGAAGTGGGCGACACGATGAAGGCCTTCTCTCAGGAGGTGGATGCGCTTGACAAGAAGGTCGCCGAAAGGACGGCCTCGATCGAAGCACACCTTGAGGCCATGAACAGGCACTCGGCTGAGATTGCCGAACGCATTGAAGCTGTCGGCCTTGCGCTTGTCGAATCGGCCGAGACCGCAGGCACGGGTTTTGCCGAAAAGGTCGACACGGCGGTCACGGGTTTTGCAGACAAGGTTCAGGGTGCGGGTGACGACTTGGTCAAGACCGTTGAGTCGGCCGGTGGCGTCGTGCATGAAGCCTTTGTACAGGCCGGCAACACGGTCACCGAAAGGATGGGCGCAGCCGCACAGGAATTCTCCGACAAGATCGTCGGAAGTTCGGTGGACGGCGCAGAGAGGATCCGCGAAACGTTCTCAGCGATCAACGAGCGCGTCTCGGACTTCGGCTCGGCCATGGCAGAACTCAACGACCGGCAAAGGGCGCTCACCGAGCAAATCATCGAGGCAGGCAAGGAAGTCAGGACCGCTGCCTCCGATCTTTCCCTCTGCATCCAGCGATGCACTGACGTGCTTGACAAGTCCACCACGCTTCAGGCAGACGGCGAACAGATTTCCCGCGACATGTTCGATCGAGCGCGCGAAGTCTGCTCGATGATTACCACGACCTCCGAGGATTCCCTCAAGAAGGTCACGACGTCTCTCACGGAATTCGTTCAGACGGCCGACATGCTCAAGAACAATGCCGAAAACATTGAAAAGCTGCTGCTCGAAAGCACGGAACGTCTTGGCTCCGCTCTCATGAGGCTCAATGACGCCGTCAGCACGAACATGTCCGTGACGGACCAGAGCCTTTCGGGGGCCATCGACAGCATGAGCTCCGCGCTCAAGGAATGGACGAGCATGCAGGAAAACGCGACCGAGAAGCTCTCGGCACGCACCGCTGAATTCAAGGAGTCCGTTGACTTGATTGCAGAAGCGGCCAGGATGCTCGGCGGCTCCGTCGGAAAGCTCAGTCATGCGACTGAGGCGGCTGCCAAGAAGACAGAAAAGGATGCCTGATGATCCGTTCCGTTCGAAAGAAGCACAGCAGGCCCGAACGCGTCAACTACCTCGCCAGCGTTTCCGACCTCATGTCGGCCCTTCTCTTCGTCTTCATTTTGACCCTGGCCGTGGCCATCATTCAAGCCAGAACGGCTGCCGGCAGGGCGGATGAGGAGGCCAGACATGCGAAGGAGGCTGCGGAAAGAGCAAGGGTTGCGCTTGAGAATCTCAATCAGGTTCAGGGACGCCTCACAATCGTTGAAGAACGCCTGGAAGGCAATTCACGTGCCCTTAAGGCGTTCCTGGAGCAGTTGAAGACGTCGCTCGAAGAGCAGGGCATCATGGTCGACATCGATACGGTGCGCGGCGTGCTCCGCGTTCCTGAATCCGCCGTCACCTTCGGCGTTGGCCTCAATACGCTTGACGACTCGAACCTTGAGAAGGTCAAGATAATCGGCAACGTTCTTGAGAAGGAGCTTCCCTGCTATCAGCCTTTGTCCATGAAGGAGCCGCATTGTCTGGAAATGAACCCAAATGGGAATACGCTCGACGCCGTCTTCATCGAAGGCCATACCGACAACCAGACCTATAGAGGCGACTTGACGGGGCGACGCAATCGACTGCTTTCGACATCCCGCTCGAGTGCGGTCTTCGACGCGATGGTGGTGGGGCGTCCCGGTCTTGAGGGGCTTACGAACATCAGGAACGAGAGACTCTTTTCGCTCTCGGGTTACGGTGCCTCCCGCCCGTTGCCCGGTCATGAGCACCCGACCCCGACGAACGATCCCGCCAACCGTCGCATCGAGTTTCGCTTCATCATGACGCCGCCTGCCATCAGCAAAGAGGAAAGCCGCCTCATTCGATCGGACGCAGAGACGGTTCACGGGAGCTGACCATGCTCACGGATGAAAAGAAGGCAATGATGCTTGCCAGCTTTGACGTCTTCAGGCGTCCCACGCCCAAAATGTATCGCATTCAGAAATCTCATGACCTGGCGGTGCATTACTGGGGGCTAGGCGTTCCACTCACTCATAACAGTCTCAAGGAACTCTGGTTCAAGCTCTATCGTGAGCGCAGGGCTGCCGTCTTCAACGATCGTGAGCTGAGCAACCTTTGGCGAGTCATCTTCACGACGGTTGCGGATGGCCTGTTGCCGCTGATCGACAGCCCTGAAGCGCTGTCCATTGTCGTGGATGCCCTTCGTGAGCGTGGAAAGGCGGACAAATCGGAAGACTTCCTCCGGAAGTGGTTTGACTACTATCCCGGTCCCGGGAGAGTGCCGCTCGGAGGGCGCAACTCGATGGATGCTTTAGTCGCATCCGTGCCGAAGGTTCAGCCTCTGGCACAGAACGGCTTCTTTTCCGAGGGCGGTCCCTTTCGAGCCGCCAACTTGCTCCGCAAGGATGAAAACCTGTCTGAGGGCGTTGTGCGCGTGGGCGCAGGCTTCATCACGGCCGAGTCCCGATTCACCCGATACGTATGGGTGGAACGTTTTCCTTATTACAGCGACATGATCGCGCGCGGCGTGCACAAATCCGATGACGAAATGCGGGCGGTCCTCAAGTTCATTACCGATGATTCGATCGACCAGGGCGGAAAACTGAGGGATCCGACCATGTTGGTAGAGTTCACCGATGCAATGCTCGGCCACTTTTTCAAATTCCCCGAAGATGTCCCGAGCGCCGGCATTCGGCAGGAAATCATGTGGATTTTCGACCGCCTGCTCGGCTCGCGCAAGGATCCGATCAACGCCAGCAGGTGGCACCCGATTGCAGGGAAAGTCTCGGAGCTCTTCGACTTCTGGGAAATGGGGCTGGAGCTCGAAAACCTGTTCGACTTTGCTCGAGATGCGGTTGAGGGTGGTAGCGCGTACGACTCGAATACAACTGCAACCCGGCACTGGACCGAACGCCGTGAATTCTGGCTTCGCTACTGGAGAGCCGGACGGTTCAAGAAATGCAGGGTTTATGCGGCTTCCCCAACGCGCCATGCGGAGCTCGTCAAGCGGTTCAAAAACAAATATCCTTCGCTGATCAGCCGGCTTGGAGTTCTGAACGGCCGCACCGGGCCATCGTTCCTGATGTTCCTTTTCGAACTTCGGGGCGATGTGGTGATTTCTGAGTTTTCTGACATGGGTAAGGTCCGAGTCGGCTACAGAACTTCCAAGATCACCACGACCAGAGGTACCATCCATTGGTGGGATCTATTGTCCAAAGAGTACGTAAAGTACGACTTTACACATTCCGGTGATTGGAAGCAGCAGGCTGATGCTGCCATCGAGGAATTGACCCACGAAAGAGTTCCTCGATAAGGTGGAAAGGAAAGAAGACAGATGTTTGGCTTAAAGAAGATTTTCGGTTTCTCCAGCAAGGAGGAACCCGCAACGCTCGCTTATGTTCGTCGCGGCACCATGGAGCCTGAAGCATTTGCCGTGCTCAGGAGGCACCTTCTCGCGCTTGAGGCCGAAAAGGCCTCCGCCTGGGAGGCGGCGCCCGATGAGGATCCGCGCGCAGCATACCGCCGCTTTCTCAGTCTCACTGACTGTCGGCATTCGTTCGTGGTTGCGTTGGAGCAGAACGGGCGAAAATTGCCTGTCGGCGAATGGGCGAAAAACCATGAAGGTGCAGCGAGGCTCCTTGACCTCGTTGACAACGAGCTTGCCGTTCTTGTTCGTGAAGGTGATGCAGATGCTGTCGAGGTGTCGGACATCGTGCTCTCGGGCCTGAGCGCCGCCGACTTGAGGCGACTTGATTTTGTCAATCAGGGCGATATTGCACTGGCTCTCGAGCAGACGGGCGTTCCCGGAACGGCTTCGCGAACGGTCACGATGTCCTGGATGCACAACCGCAGGCGTCTTCTCGGCGCTGAGGCGGAAGGCATGCTGCTCAAGACGGGACGCCGCCGCTTTCTCATTCCCCCCAGGTTCTTCTTCACCGTCGATGCAATTGATCGCTATCGCGCACAGATTGCTGCCGCCTCGTCGCAAGACGAATGCCGAGCCGCCTGGGCAGGCTTGAGTGAATGGCTCCATGAGACAGGCGACAGGTCACTGAGCGAAGCTGCCGGTTCCACCCGCATGTTTACGGCGGGGCAGATCTCGCTTGCCATCGACAAGAAGACGGGTGAGATTCGTCCGTACTTCCTCAGGGCCAATTCGACGCCGGGTAGCGAGCGCAAGAACTTCGAATCCCTGATCTCCGACACGCAGGGTCGAAGGGTCCGAAATCAGATCGCCCCTGACGGCAAGGTACCCAGCTATTTCATCCTCGGGCAGGGGGCTTATCTTTTCATCCCTGATGAAACACGCCTTGTCCTTGAAGCAGTAGAGTCCATTGCCCGCAACGGTACGCCTGCCGACAAGACGAGGCTCCTCGCCAACCCGCACCGTGAGATCATGAGGCACCTTGAGGGAAAGCTCCCCGAAGCTGAGCTTGAGGTTCTTGTCGACGATGCCTTCATCGAGTCGCCCGAATTTCTGAGCGACCGTGTTGAAGCTTTCGGTCCCTGGTCGCCCAAATCGCTCGGCTTCGTTGAGCCGTGCAATGCGTCATGGTTCGGTAGCGACGAAGTGAACCGCTGGACCGTCATGGTGGGTGGTGAATTCTTCACGGGCACGCAGGCCGAGATCGACGCCCTCGTTCAGAGCGTCGAGAAGGCGGTGGCAGCCGGCGAGGCCATGGTTGACGTTGCTGGCCGACAGGTGCCCGCAGACGCAGTAGACCTCGAGAAGCTCAAGGCCTTTGCCGACGGTGTCAACCGCAGGACGAAGAACGAGGATGGCGGTGAAAATCAGTCCAGAATCACGGACGAGGCCGAGGATGATGTGGAGATCCTCGATGAACCCGTCAGATCCGTTCGTTATGGTCCTGTTCTTCAGGACAACCTTGAGGTGCTCCAGTACGTTGCTTCGAGGAATCGCAGGGATGCATTCACGCACGAGCTCACGGGACTCAGTCCCGAGTACAGATTGTTGCCTCATCAGACGGAAGCCCTCGACTGGCTCAAGGATCTCTGGAACCGCGGCGTTCCGGGAGCGCTTCTTGCCGACGACATGGGCCTCGGTAAGACGCTTCAGTGCCTCTCCTTCATCCGTTGGGTCATTCAGGGCCTTGAGGCGGAGGACCATCCTCGTCCCGCGCTTGTCGTTGCACCCGTGGGCCTCATCGAAAACTGGAGGCTCGAAGCCGAGAAGTACTATCCCCGCAGTCTGAAGAGCCCCGACATCCTGACGGGCCAGAAGGCAGCGGCCGCGCTGAGGCTCCCGCGACCTGAACTTCTGTCAAGACTTGAGTCCGCCGACTGGGTGCTGACCAACTATGAGACGGTCCGCGACAAGTTCGAGCTCTTCGGCTCCGTCAACTGGAGCGTCGTCGTCTTTGACGAGGCGCAGAAGATCAAGAATCCCGTCGCGCTCATGACAGAAACCGCCAAGTCGCTCGAAGGCGGCTTCACGCTCATGATGACGGGGACGCCCGTCGAGAACTCCTTTCAGGATCTTTGGTCCATCATGGATGCGGCGGTGCCGGGATTCATGGGATCTCTCTCCGATTTCATGAGACGCTACGGCGGCGACGCCGACATCGAAGAGGCGGGCGCAGAGCTCAATGCTGCGCTCACCGGCGCCTCCATGGATGGCGAGAAGGGAAAGTCCGTGAGACTGATGCTTCGGCGCCTCAAGACCGAGCGCATGAAGGACCTTCCCATCAAGACGCAGAATGTCGTGGCGTGTCCGATGCCCGAACAGCAGGCGAACGCCTATCGGGCAATCCTCTCCGATATGAAGCTTCATCGCGAACGAAAGGAGAACATCCCGATCGCCGTGCTGCAGAGGCTCGCCAACTGTTCCCTCTCGCCCGTTCCGCTCTTCGAAGACGTGGAGCTCACCGACTCGATGATCGCGGATTCAGGGAGGCTTACGGCCTTCTTCAGGATACTTGACGACATCGCTGCCCGTCGCGAGAAGGTTGTGGTCTTCGTCCAGCACTTCGACGTGCAGGACGTTGTTGCACGTGCGATTCGCGCCCGCTACGGTCTCGACCACATGCCGGGCAAAATCAACGGCACCATGCCGCCCGCAGCTCGTCAGCGGGTAGTGACCGAATTCCAGGACGGAAGATCCGGATTCGATGCGGTCGTCCTGACGGGACGTGCCGCAGGCACCGGGCTGACGCTCACGGCCGCAAACCATGTCGTACATCTCGAGCGCTGGTGGAATCCTGCGGTTGAGGATCAGTGCTCGGATCGCGTCTACCGCATCGGCCAGACGAAGGACGTCATGGTGCACGTGCCGCTCGCTGTGTTCAGGGAGGAAGTTGATCCCGCAGACAGTCCGTTCGACGTGACGCTCCATCAATTCCTCGAAAGGAAGCGCTCTCGAAGCCAGAGCGTTCTGGCGCCATCATCGTCAGGGAAGGGCGATCAGGAATTCATCGAGAGCTTCTTTGGGAAGAAGGCGGATTGAAGCTGGAAGGGCACTTTGGTTTAGTCTGATGTGTAAGTCGACCAAGAGCCCCCTCCTGACCAAGGGCTTTCGAATCCTCGATTTCCAGGTTGTGAACAATGGCAAATGAAGAAGACAGGCAGGCGGCGAAGGATACGCTGCTCGCGTTGTCGGACATGCGCGTGGACATGTACCGCAACTGTCTGGTTGAGTGGAAGGTGGCTCTGACAAACGAGCAATGAAATCCGCATCCGTACGAGATCAGGTCGACTGTGCCGGTGCCGATCGGACTCGCCTTCCTCGAGGAGCGCGAGGCGTTTCGTCGTGCACAGTTCGCAGCCTTCCTGCACATCCTTCACACGGACGACATGGGTTTGTGGTTCAAGTTTCTCGAGCTACTTCTTGCGAAGATTCGCTGCGGGGAGGAAACGCGTACTCCTGATCCGACGTTCGTTTCCCGCGTCACGTATCTGGAGGCGGCGCTCCTGCTCAATGAGCGTTCCTACGACGATGAGTGGAAGGCCCGCATTGCGGAGTACTTCGAATGCCGCTGGCCGGAATCATCCGAGGCATGGTCATGATGCCTGCCGGTGAAACCGCCGACGGCAGCGCCTTCGCACTCTCCTGAGAAGACCGCGAGGCCATCGGGCGGGAGGCCGGCGATGGCTGCTATTTCTACGGCGCCTACGACTCCAGTCACGCGGGTTTTGTCGGCGAGGACGGTAAGGTGGAGTATTGCCACCTCGTCCCCGAAAAGCTCGCGCGCCATCGCGAGTACATGAAGAAGAGCGTCGGCGAGCGCGTTGTGGATACAGTGTCCGAGAAGTACCAGAAGAACTGGGAGAAACGCGGGGTTTGGGGCGTCTTGTTCCCGCGCGACCTTGAAGAACTCAAGTGATTGACCACCAGGCGGGGCCTTGAGGGCAAGGCCTCGCCGGGCACGAACCAGAGAGAGGTCAAGGCGCTGGGTTGCGTAGCACCTTGACCTCTGGGGCAAATTCAGTATTTCGCCTGGGCGGGAGCGATTTTACTGAAAAAGCTAGAGGCTGTTCGCAGCTTTGAGTGGGTAAGTGCATGGCCAAGTGGAATCATTCCGTCAGGGGCTCCGCCCCCGCCCCCCCGGCGTTCGCCGCCACGTGGCTCGAGGGAAAGACGGGCGTTAACGCCCTTACTTTCCCCGAACCACAGGCTATTTGCGCTGAATCACCTCGTCAATCTGCTTTCGCGGCATATGCTCGGCCTAACGGCCTGCGCTATTCCACGAAAGCTTGACGATTCGATTCCGCGCGAGAATTACCCACACGAATCTGCGAAAGGCCAAGCTAGATGACAGGAGCGGAACATCCGTTCTACGACCTTATTTTTCGTCGGTCGACTCTTCGGCCTCCTCAAGCTCTTTCATAACTTCGTCCGCACTCAGCTTTTCTCGTTCCGCCCGCAAATCAAGCAAATTCCTTCCTTTGTACGAGAAGTAGGCCGGACCGCAATACGCCTCCGACTTGTATCTCTGTGCTTCTGGGAGGAAGGTTCCGGTAAACGGAGAGAGCTTGTAAAGCCGTCCCTCGAACTCGACCTGGTCATCGCTGGCAATCTTGACAGCCGTACCGGTTGGCTCGAAAACCACATCTTCACCAATCGACGCACCGATCATGCTGAACTTGAAGCGCTTGCGTCGCGGCTTGGTCGGCACGGTCTGCGCGGGCGCTACGACCGCAGCCTCTTCCTCCACTACCGGCACGTTGTTCCGGTAGACAGTGATCTCCGCATCATCAATCGTCAGAGCAATGTCTCTGAGAATGTCCAGCGCAACATGGGGTTCGATGTTGAAGAATTCCCGATTCTGACGGATTCGAAGATCCGTCAGACGATCAATGGTCTTGTGCACAAGGCGTTCGACCTGATGGTATTTAACGGTTTTTAGCGTTGCAAAGATCTCAAACGGCAAAGGAACAGCCGTGTTGTCTAATTCTTTGGACCGGATGTCAACAGGGCGAGAGCTTTTGCCGATTTTGACCCAATCTTCACGAAAACTGGGATTGGTCAAAATGTAGACATAACCAACTTCTTTCATTGTTATCTTTCAATTCGCTTGATGCGATTCGTCGTGTTGTCCATGCGGTATTCCATGATCGTGCCGTCGGCAATATGCTGTGCGACTTCAATCGCCGTATCTCGATCGACGTTATACCACTCACGTGGGACATAAGCCTTTCCGTTTCGCGTGTACATCGTCATGGAAATGCGCTGGTTCGCCAGAAACGCATGGATAAGGGATTCCATCTTCCTCGGATCCAGATTGAAGCAACGGATATTGGCTACCACATTAACCGGCGCTTCCAGGTAGGTCGGATCCTTCTCTGCACCACGAATGCGCTCATAGACATCCTGCGTCGAGAAGCCAATCTTGTGAAGCATATCACGACGCTTCATGTCGGCCAGAGCAGGCGCATTCGTCTCAGAAGACAGAATGTAGACACATCCCGTCTCCCTCATCTTCTCAACACCCATGTCCGGCACCAGAATCTCAGTATCCTCGCCGCTCGGAATGACGATACGGCCATGCGGATCCTTGTAGAGAGCACGTGCGAGAGAACGCTTCAGGATGTTGGTCTCGACACCATTGTCGAAGATGACTCGGAAACGAGGATTGTCGCGCTCGACCACGTTGAGAGCGATCTCTTCCTTTCGGTCATCGAGGATTTCGGCGACATAACAAAGGATCCCGTTGAGAACGTAGAAATGGCCTACGTCGACCTGAACCTCGCTTCTGAAGCGCATCACCTTCGCGGACTTCATCGCGATAGCCTGCTGGATGTCCCTGAAGGTCTTCTCGAACATGCCGAAGTCCGGGCACCTCTTCCGAGAAGCGATTTCGTCGGGCATGTTGCGGAACGCATCATTACGATCCTTCACATGCTTGATGTCGAAGATGGAAGGATCCGCTCCGGCCAGCAATCCGTGCTTGTCGGACTTCAGCATCTCGGCAAAGTTCCTGACTACCCCGGTAGGCTGCTTCTTAGGCTCTTCCTCGGCAACCATATCCAGAAGACCGACATCGTCATATTGCTCGACCTTGGCTCTCAAGCGGGTACGATAAGCACGAAGCTGGTTCGCCAGCTTGCGCTCGTTCACATCCCCCGTAATCGACGGTTCTCGCCCATTGGCCTTGTAGAAATCAAGGATCTCCAGAAAGTTGATGACAACCGGATCCTTGGGTCGAGCCTTTTTCTTGGCCGCTTCTACATTCTTGAGCAACGGGCTGGATTTCAGGGTCGAGGACGCAAATTCCAAAAAACTCAGTTTTGCCATACGACGCCTCAGTTAGCCGCAAGTTGTCCGGACGCCTGCAATTCGGCCACGCGTTTACGCACGAAAGCCAGAACCTCGCCAAGTCGCTTCTCATAAGGATCATTGGAGTTCGTGGACGGCTCCTTGCCGTAGTTCTCAAAGAACTCCTCGATGTTCGGCCATAACAGCTGCGCCTCGTCTTCAGACACGCCAGCACGATTGGCGACCACTTGATCCTTGATCGTCTTGAGCATGGGCGCGTCTACTGACTTCGACAGCACTTCAAAGGCTCCTTGGAACGGATTGATCTGGGCGATTAGATCAATGTTGAGGTTTTCAATATTGACGAACTTGTCTCCGACCTTCAAAAGCTCGTGAATCTTCTTCCGCTTTTCGTTGGTGGTGGTCGTGATCTTGACGCCAGGCGTACCGCCTGACGTGCCGCCTGTCTTGCCGTCACCCTTCTTGCCTTCACCACCCTCCTCCTCGGCCGGCGGGTTGACATGAGGTTTGTGGATCTTCGGCTGGGTTTCTTCGGGGATTTCAATGACGATTCGGCCTTCCGAGTCAATCAGTTGGCCGTTGCCGTCAATCTGACCGCCAGCTGCGTGAATCTTCATTTGAAGCTCAACGAACTTGGCAACCGTCTTGACGTCTTCGGTATCCAGTGACGGGAAGCGCTCCTGTACGATCCCAGGAAGCTCCAGCTGCGTAAATTCCTTGTCGTTGATTGCGTGGGTGATAATTCGGCCCACAGCATTGATGTCCTGAAGCACGGCTGTCGTAACGTTTGTCAGACCGCCGTTCGTGAGGATTTCCGCGACCTCCTTGGAGACCTTGTGCTCACCTCCGTCGTCCACGATGATCGTACCCGGCGGGACTTCTTCGCCGTTCTTCAGAAGCGAGCGAGGCTTGAAGGTGATGTTCGGCGCCAGAATCTGCTCCATCAACAGGGAGACCGTAATGGCCTTTAACATGTTGTTGACGGAATTCGTCACGTCCGCGTCATCAGCTTCAGGCTGTGCAATCAGATTCGTGAACTGCGCGTGCTCCTTGCCTTCGCAGTCTCGCGTCGCTCGACCGATGATCTGGACGATTTCTGTCAATGATGAGCGGTAGCCAACCGTCAGCACATGCTCGCACCACGGCCAGTCAAAGCCTTCCTTGGCCATACCCAGCGCGATGATGATGTCCATGTCCTCGCGCTTCGTGATGTTGCGAAGGTACGTTAGGACATTGACGCGGTTCTCATCGTCCGTGACAAGGTCGGCAATGCGAAGTGTTTTACCATTGCGAGCACGGGTCGTATAAATGCCCGTTTTCGGATCCTTGACGGGTGTGCCGCCAATGACGTCCATGATGCGCTCAACCTCGGTCAGCTTGTCGCCGGTTGACTCCATGGAATTCACATTCGGGATGTGAATGATGGTCTTCTTGTCGAGATCAAGTACCTTGCGAAGCGCCTCGAAATAACGTCCCTGATAGAAGTGGTAGCCGATCCCAAGGCTCTTCAGATACTTGTAGCCGTTGAGCTGTTCATAGTAGGTGTAGGTCACCTGCGTGAACTTTGCTTCGTCCTGTTCATCAAGGATTCTCACGGCGTCGCCACGGAAATAGGACCCCGTCATGGCAATGATGTGAGCCTTGGACTGCGTCATGAGCGTATGGATTGTCTTGCCCATGATGTTCGTATCATCAGCTGACGTATGGTGGAACTCGTCAATGGCAACAACGGTCTCATCAAACTTGTACGGCAGCTTGATCTTCTCAAAGGCAAAGCGGAAGGTTGCGTGCGTGCAGATCAGATAATGCGCGTCCGGGTCCTTCATGAACTTCACGACCTGATCGACCTTGCCGGCATTGCCTGGCGTACAAAGGTTGTACTTCGGATCCACATGCCAATCAGCAAAGAAGCCGTAGGTCGTCAGGTCGGTGTCCTTAAAGGAACCGCCGATCGACATTTCCGGCACAGCCACAATGACCTTCTTCAAGCCCTGCTTCTGCACCTTGTCGAGCGCCAGGAACATCAATGCACGAGACTTGCCGGAAGCCGGCGGCGCCTTGATGAGCAGATACTGCGAATTGCGCTGTTCATAGGCTCTTGCCTGCATCTCACGCATACCAAGAGGATTGTGAGCCGAACTCTTGCCCGTTCGGGCATAGCGGGCAGTCAAGATGTCTGTCATTTCGTCTTTCCTTTCTTGGCCGTGTCCTTCTTCGCGGCGGCTGCAAGCTTTTCGTATTTTTCAAAGAGCATCTGAAGACGCTCTTCGTCGTTCTCAAAAGCCTTGGCTCGATAAAGCTGATCAACAGCTCTATCCAAGTGCTCATGCGCGTCCTTCAGCTCCTGAGGCATCTTGTCCGGATCGTAGAGATCCGCCAACGTAAGTTCCGGGTACAGGTCACGAGCATCCAGGACGTTCTGAGCCAGAACCTCAATGACATGACGTTGAGGTTCCTTCGCATCAGGCCACGGGAATGTGTTGTAGCAAAGGTCGCGGGAATAGCGATAACGCGACTCAAGACGACCACAAACCGTTCGCATCCAAGTCATATGCATGCGAGATTCTAGGATGCCGAAGTCATAGAGGGTGCCGTTGGGGACGATGTGGCACCCATTTGTAGCAATCGTATCGCTCCCAATAAAGCTCATCGGAATATAATTTCTACGTTCTGAAGACACAGCTGGAACAACGATCATTGACTCAGGTGGATCATCAAACCTTCTCTCTTGGAACAAATAAGGTGTCGATGCACACAGTACAGTCGCTTTTTTAGTACTAGACAAACGCATCTCTTCACACGCTTGAATTCTTTTAGAAATTATCGCATTCTCTAATACTTCTTTAGGCGCACCAACTAACCACAAACAGTAACGTGGAATGTTGTGTAGCAGTTCCTTTGAGCCTATCAATTTCTTGATGTAAGGGACAATTTCAAAATCCGAAGCGAATTTTTCGTAGTCGACAGCCTCAATGATAAGGTTGCCACCGTCGGTCGGTTTGTTGCCGTAAACCATTGCAGGAACAGTATCACACAAACATTTTGAAGCTGCGTACACAATGGTTTCTGGGTTCCCTTCGATGAGATAGCCATTAATGGATTTGACAATGTGCGCGCTCGACTCTGCCCTAACGGATTCATAGCAATACAGCCTCTTCTCATTTCGCTCATGCTTGCCGAACCCAATCACAACGCAATACACACCGGCGTTATCCTTGGCTTCGTTGCGCCACTGGAAAGTTTGGTGAGCAAAGTTGATGTGTATGCCGTCATTGAACAACATCCCCCACAATGGTGCGACCTGTTCACCCTGACAGATCGAATTCGTCGAAACGAAGGCGCACTCAATCTTGGGGTTCACTTGTACTAAACCTGACGCCTTTTTATACCAGGCGGCTACAAAGTCAAGGATCCCAGAATTCTTCACGCCATCAAAAACGTCCATGACTTCCTTTTTCTGGACTTTGCTCATCGTAGCTGCACCAATGAACGGCGGATTCCCCATGATGTAGGAAAGTTGCTCAACAGGCACAACCGTACCCCAGTCAGTCGTCAGAGCATTGGCGCAAACGATGTGCGCGGAATCCTTCAGCGGAATCGTCGGAATAGTTGCGCCAAAGAACGTGCCAAACTCCACGTTCATGACGTGTTCCATAAGCCACATCGACACGCGTGCGACTTCCACGGGGAACTCTTCAATTTCGATGCCATAGAACTGATTGATCGACACCTTGGACGCGTCGAGTTTCCAGTCGTCAAGCAACGATCGATCTGGGCTATCAAACTTGTGGAGCGCCTTCACGGCTGCAAATTCAAGTCGCTTGATCTCACGGAAAGAAACGATCAGGAAGTTCCCGCTACCGCAGGCTGGGTCGAGGAACGTCAGGGAGGCAAGCTTCCCCTGGAAGGCGTAAAGCTTGTCTGTCTGATCTTTCGTGAGCTTTTTTTGCGTGTCGCTGATGGTCTCAAGAATGGCCTGAAGCTCGGCCTTCAGATCGTCAAGGAAGAGCGGCTCGATCACCTTCATGATGTTGCGTTCGCTCGTGAAATGCGCACCTAGAGCATGTCGCTCCTCAGGCTTCATGACGGCCTGGAACATCGAACCGAAGATAACCGGTGAAATCAGATTCCATTCCAATCGACCGCACTCGAGAAGAATGTTTCGAGCACGAGCGTTGAAGGTCGGGATGCGGATTTTGTCGCGAAAGAGTCCACCGTTCACGTACGGGAAGGCAGCAAGCGTCGGTGTTTCCTGCTTGCGCGCAAACCTTCCAGGCTCCATGTCGAGCATCCAAAACAGACGCTCAAAGAAGTTATCCATATCGGAGCCATCAGTCTTGGTAAGAGATTCAATGGCCTTTGTCATCTGACCTTGGATCGGAAAGATACCCGTATCTTCTGCGAAGAAACAGAACAGCAAACGTGTCAGGAAGACATTCAAATCATGCAGATGCTCATCGTCGTACTGGTTCGTCGCACGAATGATGTCGTAGAGCTTCCCCATCTTCTCACAGGCTTTGACGTCCGCAGGATGGCTCGTATATGCAAGCGGCTTTTCATATAGACCAGTCAACGGAAGGAAAAACTCATAGTTTTCGACCAGATCAGCAAAGTCAAAGTCCGCCCAGTCGTCGACTCGACTATCGTAGGCAACAACGCGATGAAAATCGGTGGCAAAGATGAATCGAACCTTGTGCTTGGCAATGGTTGCATCCTTGACGAGCGTCTTCACCACCGCATTCACGTCCTGTCCTCGCGTAACCGGTCGGAAGTACATGTTCTTGGCGAGGCCGTAATCTCCTTCAGCGATCGCTATGTTTCGACCGTTGTTCGGATCCTGCACATTGCGAATCGTAGCGGCCGGAAATCCGAAAGTTTTCAAGAAGCCAACGAAGAAGTCTTTGCCTTTCGTCGTTTGGCGTAGGGCCTCGAAGCCCTTAATTATTTTGGCGTGATTGAGCTTTGCCATGACAGAATTCCTTGATCATGTAGTCTTAGTGTCGAGATCAATTCTCTTGCGACGTATTCATTTGGCGATAGCGATAGACGGTGGAGCGGCTGATGCCGACCTTCTTGGCCGCCGTCGCAAGCGGTACGCCTTGTTCCACCAAGACATTAACTGTTTCTAGCGTTTCTTCAGAGATTGAACGAGGACGACCCTTGTATGCGCCGCGCTCCTTAGCGAGCGCAATGCCTTCGGCCTGGCGACGACGGATCATGGAGCGCTCAAATTCAGCGAATGCACCGATCATCGATAGCATCAGTTTTGAAGTAGGAGAGGCATCCGCACCAGCTTCGAAGGAGAGACGCTCATTCAAGAAGATAACGCTGACACCGCGACAGGTCAGATCCTGCACCATTGTGAGGAGATCAGCGAGATTGCGAGCCAGCCGGTCAAGGCTATGCACAATGAGCGTATCTCCTTCACGAATAAAAGAGAGCATCCGTTGAAGCTCCGGACGATCGGTGTTCTTGCCAGAGACTTTGTCCATGAAGATTTTCTCAGCCTTCTGAGCCTTCAAATCCTCAATCTGTCGATCCGGGTTTTGGTCAAGCGAGCTCACTCGGACGTATCCGATGCGCATAGTGTCCTCTAGAGATAGTTACGAAACACATGTGTCGATTATCTCATATTAGACTCAAATGAAACACCCTTTCGACGTAGCCGGAGGTGTCTTAGTTGGCTGTACCTCAACTACGAGCGTCCACGTAAGCAGCGAGACTTTAAGTCGGCTGGGAACTGCACAGCTTGTCAGGATAATATGCTACTCGACCTTCGGCCGCGCGTACAACGAATACAAGCGAGATCCTCCTGCGTCCATGAAGGATGTCAGTATGGCATCCCAGTCAGGTTGCCTTGATCAATTATTCGGGCGATCCACTTACTACACCAGTGATGGGAAACGGCACAAGGCCGAGATCTTCGTGGCGTTGATGCCGTATTCTAACTTGCCCTTCGGGCTGGCAACGCATAACTAAACAAAACTTAGCAGTCATGGTTGAAGGTCTCCAAGGCACATTCGGTTCGCTGCTTGGGGGCTGCCCTACAGGCTTCGCTGAATTAAGCTACCCCGAGTTTTGAGGCCAGAACCCTTCTTGGAATGAAGCATGAGGGAGGAGCAAATAACCACCGTTTCAATATGAGATAAAAGCCGTTCCATTTTGAGGTTTGACGCTGAAGAAAATCAACACCATCTAGACAAGAAGTTCCTTCAGCTTGTCACGTACGATCGACAGGCGCAGCAAGAAGCCGATCATGCAGAGTCTCAGGATTCTGAAGTCGTACGACAGAGAACGTGTCGAAAATGGCGAAGATCCGGATTTGCCCTGGTGTTCTAGGATATGGCCGGGATGAGGCCGTTGTCGAGGTCTTCAGTTCGGCGATCTCGGCTGGCCGCAGCCTGAGGCGGGGACTAGTGTGTTTGTAGCCCCCCGCCAGCCAAGGACCTGTTGCGCTCTCAGACGAATGAGGGACCGCGAGGAGGTGCGACTTCTGGCCTCAAAGATAGAGCATCCTGAAGGCGAGAAGACTGTTGTGGTCGGCCGACTCCACGAGCTGCGTCCGCATGCACGCGATGTTCGCCATGGCTGCGGCGGTCGCAATGACGTCGTCTTCGAGCACGCTCTCGAGTGCGTCAAACGGCACGGTCAATATCCCCAGACTCGAGGTGTCGACCAAGGCGATCGGCCGCGTGAGCAACTCGGCCTGCGCGTTCGGTCCATCTTCGTCCGCACCTTCCTTTCTGAATACGCCATTTATTTGAAGGTCCCTCAGCGTGGGCGGCTGCCGACGGGGAGGGAGGCACAGGTTGGCAAAGGGGAGGTACTGCTGTCCTGGCTTCTGTGAGTCGATGGCCTCATAGACGAGATCTGGCGCAACCGCTATGTTCACAAAGTACTGGTACTTCGCCTGACTGTAGTGGAAGGTCTCGAAAGTCACGGTGGCGCCGCAGCGTATTTTGATGACCCACCGGATTGATCCCTGAAGGCTCTTTTCGTTGCACAGTGCGCACTGCCAGGTTACGGACTCCGTCTCTTCAGGATTGGGGACGGTGGTCTTCAGATAAAAGGCTGCCTTCTGGTAGAGCTCCATGAACCGCGGATGCTGGCTGAAGATCTCCCAGTCACGAAGCTCCGAGCGCTCTGCATTCTTGCAGAAGTTCGGCCACTGGGTGAGCGGCGTCTGTCGGGCTGCGATCCGCTCGATGAAAAGGTCCTGCTCATCGGGCGTGAAGATTTGATCGTAATCGTCGGACTTCTTCAGGGTGCCGCACTTCAGCGTCTTGTTCACTAGGGGCACGCCCAGAGCCAGAGCGTCCCGAATGCACAGGTCCTCCTTTTCCATCAGGACACTTGGCTGCCAGCAGCGGAATGCCAGATAGTCGACGATGACGCCGAGCTCGCGGTGTCGTTTGTGACGCCTGTCAACGTCGAGTGACTGGCCGATGTAGCAGGAGCCGTCGGCTCTGAACTGCATGTAGACGCCGCACCGGTACTTCTTGCCGTACTTTTGGCGAAAATCCTCAGTAAAGAGACGAAGTGCGTTGGTGTCGCCGCGCACGTCGGCAAAGAGTTGGAAGCCAAGGCGCTCGGCAATGGCTTTTGCTTCCTGAAATTCCATAATTGAACGATGCCTTTGAGAATGTCGGGGGATACGTGTTTGGTGAGGTTGTGCTAGGCTAGTTTTGTTAAGAAAGTATTGAGGTCCTGATGTTTTCCTATGTCGAAGAAACTGAAGAGGGTACGGTTCTCTATCAGGTTCGTACCTATCGTTGGTGTATGTGCTGGGCTTTCTTCAATGCCTCAGAGGTGTTTGAACTGACGGGGATTCCATACCTTTACCGGAAAGCCCTCGGTGTACATAAGAAACCCACTTTTTTGGAGTGGTTAGCTGCACACCGAGGCTTTTGGTCCAGAAAGTATGTTTATCCGAAAGGAACAAGGTTAAGTTTTTCAAAACCTAAAATGTCTGATAGTGAGGTGGCTTACTGGTTTTCAGATCGAATCTAATTTTTCCTCATTTTTGAAAGGATATCCTGTTCGGAAACTCCTGGCCCGGAAACTCTACCGATTTCCGTTAAGGTTTCTCTAAGTTGACTGTTTGTCTCAGCTTCGGTGCTTAGGTGCGCATACATTTCTTGTGGAGAGGAATACGTGAATGCGCCTCCAAAGGCCCTTTCGAGAACGCTTAAAAGACCAGTTTCTTTTTGAAGGTATTCGGAAGTCGAGACGGCCATCAGCCCCATCTTATAGTTGGCAAGATCTCGTTCTTGCGTGGTTTGTGCCATGAAATCTGCTGTAGTTGGAATGTCAATATGTTTTTCAGCCCTTCGACGTTGAACTGAATCGTCACTTGTGGCTTGAACTCCGGCAGAAGAAGCCAGATAGTCTCTCTGAATGTCATCGCGTGTCGTTCCAATGAATTCATCTCGATTTTTTGCAACGCTTTTCTGCTTTGGAGGTAATACCGTTTCCAAATGAGGTTGTTGCTTGTCAACCATGCTGGTCAAAATGGCACGGTTTTCAGAGCTAGTGTTAAACATTCTCAATGCTTCAAAGGCATCCCCGCCAGCCATAGCAAGACCAAGGTCTCGAACCACGTTGTCTCTATCCTGAGTTACCTTATTTGCAGTGCCGTTACTTGCAGTGTGGGTGGAGGCGTCCTGATCAGAAATACTGTCAGAGGAAGATCGTTCATTCGTTATTCCTCGCTGATCAATAAACTGAGCATTGCTCGAGTCTGACAACGTATTTCGAGTTCCATTGTTGATGGATGTGGATTCACCCTTCTGTTCATTAATATTGAAGGCGTTTCCAGTTTGGAAAGATGTGGTTTTTCCTTCACTAAACTTAAATACAGTTACGTCTGCAAGCAATGCTGCATTCGAAGCTGTTGGTGATACACTAATTTTCCCAATATCTGTGATGCTTGAGGTTTGAGAATTTGTTTGATTAACTTGATTTTTAGGTCCGTTCTGTTTAGCAAAAAGACCTGAGCTTGCAAGACTGGATAAATTTGGGCTAATTGAAAGAGCGTTTTCTGCAAAATTAAGACCAGCCTGCGAAGGCTCATTGATTTGAGCTTGATCATTCAGGTTTGTTGTGCTGGATGGAGCCTGGTGAGTAATTTCTCCAGACTTAATTCCCGTAATTCCTCCAGAAGCTACGCTTAAACCTGAAGAATAAGTGAAAGTGTTCACAGATCGTCCTTCACGTCCTCCATTGGCACCGAAGGCACTAGAGTTTACGGTTCCGTAATTCGCCGATTCATTCGTCCCGTACGTAGTACCGGAGTTTCTGGTGACGCTCCAACCATCGTCGCGATTGACGCTGTTGGTCACGCCGGTGCCCGAAACGGACTGGACCCCAGAGTTCGTGGCAAACGAACTTGCATTGGTCGCAACAGACGACGTGCCAAAGTTGTTCGCGTCTTGAACAGCGTTCATGTTCGCTGTATCGGACGAGACGCCCAGGTCGGACTTGCGGACGTTCATGGCAGTTATCTGTCCTGCGGAGCGGTCGAAGGCCGCCGTACCTTGAGCGAGTTCGACCTTGTGCGTGTTCGGATCCGCCCAGCTGCTCGAAGTGTCGGTCTTGTTGGCGGACACGTTGTTGAGAGATGCGTTGTTGAGGGAGGCGTTGCCGGCGGACACGTTGCCCATGGCAAGCTGGGAGCCCTGAGCCTGAGCTGCCGAGGATGCGGGGGCGAGAACGGAGGAGGTCATGGCGGTGAGGGCCATGTCGCTGCCCTTTGCGACGGCGTAGGCGAGCACGGGGACGAGACACAGGAGCGAGCCCGCCATTGCCTGGGATGTGGCGCCTGCGTCCCGAATCATGGTGGCGGCCGCAAGGGTCACGCCGCCGGCGGAATGGACAAGCTGGTTCATCGGCTCCATGTCGAGGTGCAGCGTGAGGTAGTTGATGATGGCGGTGATCGGCGCCCAGAGACTCACGGAGATGAGGAGCGTGAAGTAGGCGCGGCAGACCATTGCGCCGCCTGCACCCGTGCCGAGCATCATCAGGAAGACCATGGGCCAGAGGCCGATGACGGTGAACTCAAGGATGTTGCGAAGCTTCGGGAGGGCCGATCGGGCCATTTCGCTCAGGGTTCTGTAGTTGATCTCGGAGGCGAGGTTGCCCTGAGAGCGTGCAATGGCGACGCCTGCCGAAAGAGGCGCCTGACCGGCCTTGGCTGCAAAGGTCATGGTGGTGTCCGGGATCGCGGACATCATGAGGGACTGTCTGAGAGATTCCGCCATGGTGCGCGAGACGCCGAGCATGAGAGATTCGGCCTGCGGAATGGCCGTGGAGAGGGCCGCGTTGACGCCTTCCTTGAAGTCGACATTGAGCTTGAGGCTCAAGCGGGACTCAAGGGCGGGAATCTCGGTCTTCTCGAGGGTTTTCTTGAGTTCTTCAGCTGCCTCCGTGCAGGTCAGGACCTTGTTGTTCACGAACACGCGACGTGCCGGATTGACCCAGCCGTTGGTGGATATGAGTGCATTGATGTCGGGGGCGTTGAGGAGCTCCTGACGCTTGACGGAGTTCTCGAGAATTTCGGGAACGATGCAACGTTCCGTGAAGTTGGTGAGCGACATCTTGCCGTCGGCCGTGATGGGCTTGACGGAGAGCATGGTCGTGACGACGCGCTGCGGGAAGGCCACGCCGAAGCGTGTGTAGCGTGCCGCGTCCACGTCTCCGAAGGCCGTTTCGAACGATTCGGTGAGCCAGTAGGAGGCGCGGGAGATGACGGATGCGGGCCATCCGATGCCGAGCGGGATGTTTTGAACGACCTGAACGTTGGCGGAGCGCACGTCTCTCACGGCGATGTTGACGCGGGGAACGAATGCGGCCGAGAAGATGAAGACCATGGCCGCGATCCAGACGATGAGGTCGCCGCCCCTGTAGCGGACGGCGGCGCCTGCGGCTGCGCAAATGAGGCCGAAAAGGGCGACGCAGAGGAGGAGCGAGCGGTAGTCGTCGGTGCCCGTGATGAGTGCGAGGGTCGTCCAGAGGTCGGCCACCTGTGCTCCGTTCCAGTATGCGTAGAAGTCAAGTGCTTCGGTTGTCATGAGGATTCCTTACTGGCTGATGCCGCTGCCCGGCATCGTGGAAAGCGCTTCGATGGCGGAGTCACCGTAGATGGTGCGCTGAAGGTGAGAAATGTAGGAAAGGAGACTCGAGACCTGGGAGACCCTGCCCGACATGACCTTTTCACGGCTCAGAAGCTCGGCTCGAAGGACGTCGCAACGGGCGACAAGCGTTTGGGCGTACTCGGTCGCCTGATTGTTGGCCGATTTGGCGGACGAGGACGATACGACGCTCTTGGCGTCCTCGGTGAGCTGTCCGACTGCGGTGAGGATCGCCTCGTAGGCAGCGACCTGAGCGAAGGTCTGGAGCATGCCGTCGGAGAAGTTGATCATTCGCGGAGAGGCAGCGAGTTCGGCCAGTTTGAGAAGCGGCAGGGAGGAGATCGTGGCGAGCATGGTCATCTCTTCTGCAGTGACTCTGGAGACGTCCCTGTAGACAAGCGAACTCCTATAGTTCGTCATGGCCTTGTAGATCTGGTTGTTGAGATTGACGTCGCTGTAGGTGGTTCTGGTCGGATTGAGGCACTTGTCCTTTTCATCGCACTTGTAGACGACGGCCTCCGTGGGAATCTTGTCCGAGCCGGGTTCGCCGAGGACGGCGTTGAGAAGGTCGAGTGCGGGGTAGTTGCGTTCCTCGATGGTGGTCCTCGTGCCCGAGCCCTTCTTGACGAAGACGCGGGTGCCGATGAGCGACATCATGACCTCGCGCTTTTTCTGAGTGAGGCGCTGAGAGCCCTTGCCCGAGATGAGGAGGGCCCAGGTGAGATTGAGTTCGGAAGCCTCGACGATGTTGCCGCCGGTGTCAGTGCGCGTGGGCGCGCTGGAAACAACCTTGCCGCCGTCAGCACGGGTGAGGGAGTCGGCGTCGTGAGCGTCTTCGGCCTGACCGAGACTGCGCAGGGAATTCCTCGCCTTGTGGCCGAGTGTCGAGATCCATTCGTTGGGTCCCGCGTTCATGATGTTCTCGGCGACTTGACAGGAGTCTCCGAGCATGCTGGCGTAGCGCATGAGCATGTCGCGGAACTGAGAGATCTGTTCGTTGAGGTCGGGTGCGAGCGACTGGAGGGCTGCATGGAAGGCGAGCCCGGGCAGGGCCGTGCCGATCGAGCGCACAAAGCTCACGAACTCGTCCTTCGACGGAATGGAGAAGGCGCCGAGGAAGACGTCGATGCCGCCGCAGCCGGCCTTGAGTTCGGGCCCCTGAAGGTAATAGGGCTGGAAATCCTCACGATTGGCCTTGAGGATGAAGCGGCCGCCCGTGACGGTGTCCATCGAGGCGGACGCGTAGAGGCCCGGAGCCGTGTAGCTGCTCTGAAGGTTGGCGTCGTCATAGAACTCCTGAAGGAACCCGGCCTGAGAGGTGCAGGGCGGGAGCGCAAGGAGGACGAGGAGAGGCAGTAGCGCAGGCTTTGGCAGATGAGGTGCAAAAGAGTTTCTTCTTGTCATGGGCTGAGTCTCTTGGTTGGAGATTTTTCGTCAATCAATGTGCTGGTCGGCATACGGCGTCAGCGAACGGGTTTCGGGTTGAGCGCGGCACCGGCGTGAGGGATCACGACGGGCGGAGTATCGGCAGTTTGGGCGGGCGGCATCCTGAGCGCAGGATCGGGCGGCAGGAGCAGAGAGCCAGTGGGCGCGGCGCGGCCCCTGATGTGTGGCGTGTCTTCAAAGCCCGAAGGGTTCGAGAGGATGAAGACGAGGCGGCGCGAGAGTTCCTCGCCCGAAACCGCGCCTGCGGCGATGAGCATGCCGTCGCGACCGGCAAGTCCTCCGCGCAGGAGTGCGAAGTCGGGTCGTGACATGGCCTTGGGATTGGGCACGAGAATGACGGCGGGCAGGGTGTTGACGCCGAGCTTCTTCGCGCGGCCTGCGTCGGGTTGCACGAGGTCGAACCCTTCGAAACCGGGAATGCTGGTCCCGGCGGCGGGGGCGTCGATGCCGTCGGCAACGGCAAGGAGCTCAAGTCCCCAAGTGTTGGCGAATGCACGAACGGGGCCGGCGGCGACCTGCGTGAGGGGATCGCCCTTTTTGCCGATGAAGAGAAGGCCGGCGTCGCCCTGAAGGGACTTGACGAGCGCATGAGACTTGTCGCGCTTCATGGCACCGAGCTCGACGGTGGCGAAGTTCGCGGACGGTGCGGTCGTGGTCCAGTCGTAGCCGGGGTTCAGCATTCGGCCGAGCTGCCAGGCCTGCGCAAAGCGGGCGGAAAGCGCGAGCAGGTGCGCGTTGATCGCCTGATAGGACTGCATGTTGGCGGGCGACGGATTCATGATGGCCGTGTTGAGGCGGCGCTCGCGTTCGGTTCGAAGCTCCTCGACGGTCTTGAAGGCGGTGAAGTCCTCGGGGTCGAAGGGCTTTTCTTCGGGCTTGACGACAGACTGAGGGTCGGGCGGCTCGACAGTAGAGCCGGGACGCATGTCGGGCACCTCGTTGTCGCCGTAATAGAGGAAGGGACGATCGGGATCCGCCCAGACGTCCTCGTCCCACCAGGTGGACGGATGACGAACGTCGGGTGCATCGTGAGGACGAGCGGGGGCGTAAGACGCGAATTCGCCCTGCGCATTCGAAAGGGATGAATCGAGCGGATGGCCGCCTGTGGACGGAAGAGGTCCTGCGAATGCGTCAGCAACGGTGCCTGCAAAAAGGAGGAGGCAGAGCGCGACGAGGATCATTCCGGTGATGATGTTGATCTTCATGGTCGGTGTTTGAATGGACGAGAGGTTCACTTCGAGCTCGGGGTGGAGGGGCCGCCCGTGCCGTCGGGTTTCGTGGGCTGGTCTTTGGAGGCGACGGTGTCGGAAGCGCCGGGGAGCTTGGCCGTAGTGGCGAGTTCCCCCTTGACCATGGCCTCGATGCGTTCCTTGGCGCGTGCGGCTGCGGCCTCGGCAGAAATGTTTCCGCGGGCCGTGACTTCCTTGACGATGTCGGCGATGAATTCGGAGAGGTCCATCTTCGAGAAGTCAAGCTTTGCGAATTCGTCGATCGTGAAGCCGCGGGCGTCGGGCTTGATGGGGTTGCCGAAGTCGCGTCCGAGCTGCGGGCGGCCCTGCTCGTTGAGAATGCGGGCAAGGCGGGAGTTGAAGCAGACGTGCTTTTCGGCGGTCTCGACGCAGCCGAGCCCCGTCACCTTCTTCTCGCAGGTGGTGCCCACGTAGTGGCAGAGTCGCTGGGTCTTCGCGAGCGCGGTGCGCTGGTCCGTTGCGCGGCAGCTCTGGTACTTGTTCCAGAACTGGCTGGCCATGGCGGAGACGAAGCCCGCGGACGAGAAGTTGAAGGTCCAGCCTGCGGACTCGGAGTACTGGGCGGTTGCACCCCAGAAGGAGAACGTGGGGGAGTAGGCACCCGTGCCCGACGAGCCGTAGATCTTGTTGAGGAGCCACGAGGTCTTGTCCGACCAGGAGAGGAGGTCGTAGACGTAGGGCGAGCCGATCCATTTGACGAATTCGACGCCTGCGGCAACGCCGAAGAGGAGGTACTGGCCGAAGGCGGCGTTCGAGGTATTGGGGGCGGCGTCGGCGCGGCAGCAGGTCTCGGCCGCCATGCGGTCGCGGCAGGTGGAGACCGTGCCGCCGAAGAATTCGTTGACGTTGGTGTCGCCGTAGACGGAGAGCTGCCGTCCGATCTCAAGCTGAAGGATTGCGTCGATGAAGTCGCCGTCGGCCGTGTCGCCCACGTCCTGGCACTGGTCGCCCACGCAGATCTGGCCGTCGCAGACCTGGCCCACGGAGGCGGAGAGGCCGGGACGCGTGCACGAGTAGACGCGTGAGGGTCGGGGACAGTCGGTGCTGCCGTCGGAGCAGGTTTCGGAGACGAGCTTGCAGGACGGGTCCTTCTCGTACTCGAGACATTCGTTGCCTTCGGCCCTGCAGGTCCACTTCTCCTCCCATGCCCAGCAGGCGCGGTAGGCGGGACGACCTTCAACAAAGCGCAGGCCTTCGCCCTCGATGCAGGTGCGCGACGCCAGTATGCAACCCGACGAACTGTCGGTGGTGCTCGCGCGCGAGAGGAGCGAAAGGGAAGCCGTCATGACGGAACCGTCGTCAAGGAGACAGTCGTCGCTCTCGCGCCAGTTCGTGACCGTCATGGCCTTGAGGAAGGTGGCGGGTGAGACGGATTCGGAAGTGACGGACTCCGTGCAGACATAAGTCGACTCGGTTCGGCGACAGCTGCCGTCGGCGTCCGTGAGGGCGCACTCGGGTTCGGCCGCAAGCATGCAGTCGCCCAGACCCGAAAGGTGTTTCAGGGGGCCGCAGGTGTCGGTCGAGGACGAGGTGCAGGTCATGGTCGTGCGGTATTCGAGACAGGGGAGGACGCCCGCGGGGTCGGTCTTCACGCAGACCCTGGAATTGACGGTGCAGTTTTCGCCCCGGGCGGCCGCATCCTCGAGCTCCTTCCGGCAGGCCGAGTCGTCTTCGGTCACGTCGCCGGGCGTCGTCACGACGTCGTCGGTGATGATGTCGTCGCCGATGACTTCGTCACGCGTGCAGCGATAGGTCGAGGACCAGCGCACGCACACGCCGTGTTCCTCGGTTTCGCAGACGGGGTCGGTGAGCTTTTGGCAGCCCGCGAGCTCGAGCTTCTGGCAGGAGGCCACGCCGTCGACGGAGGGACAGAGGATCGTGCGTTCGGTCACCCAGCAGACGGGGTTGGCGGAGACGAAGTGTCCCTCCCAGTTTTCGACCTCGATGTCGCGCGCGTCGTCGTCGAGGCAGACTTCGGCCCCGATGATGCAGCCGGCAGGGATTTCGCCCTTGGTTTCCTTCGAGTAGGAGACTGTGACGGAGGTGTCGTCGATGCGGATGCCTTCGCCCGAGGGTTCGGACTTGCAGACAAAGTCGGTCGTGGTCTCGAGGCAAATGCCGCCGGACTCGGCTGAACAGACGGGCGCGGAGAGCGTGCAGTCAGTGAGCGTCGGATTGGCGTCGACCGTGCAGCGAGAGCCCGCGGGATTGAGCGTCACGCAGGTGAAGGTGTTCTCGTAGCGAATGCATTTCCCGGAATTGTTGTTCTCGGCGCAGACGCGGTTCTCGAGCGTGCAGACGGGATCAGCCGCCTGAACGAGGTTCGGCAGCGGGAGAAGAAGAGGGAGGAGAGAAAAGAGGCGGCGCATGTCAGGAGCCCTCCGCAGTCGCAGCCGTCTTGGGGCGGATCGAGGCGCAGTGGTCGACCCATTCTTCCTTGATGTAGTAGGACTCGTTCACGTAGGTGAGGGTGAGCCTCATGGAGCCCGTCATGTAACCGTTGTAATAGACGCGGGCTCCGAGCTTAGCCGTGCAGGTGGGGCCGGAGCATTCACGTTTCGTCCATTCGTAGTCGGCCTTGCAGCTGCTGTTCGTACGGTGGGCGATGTTTCGGAGGGTGTAGCCGAGCGAGATTCGCGTGGACTTGAACCCCTTCACCTGGATGGCCAGATAGGAGGAGTTGCCGCAGGTGTGCTGGCCGATGAGGACGTCGCCGTCGGAACAGGGGTCGTGGCTGAGACTGTATTCACCGTTGACGCGTGCGGTGGTCTTGTCGCCCAGGACGCAGCCGTGGTCGTTGTTCGACTCGAGGACTTCACTGCACTTGACCGTTTCGGTCGTGGCGTCGGTGGAGGTGCACACGCCCGAGAAGATCGCGCGTGCGACGGCTGAGGTCTCTTCGGTGACGGTACCGGAGGCGGCGGAGGATTCCTTGCCGAAGAAGCATCGCTCGGTCCAGACGGAGGATGCGGGCTTTCCTGAGACGGTCGTGAGGCAGGAGCGCTCGGAGGACGTGCCTTCGCCTTCGGCGCATGCAAAGTACTTTGCCGTGACCTTGCCGATCTCGACGGGGCCGATGCGGCAGGCCTTCTCGTTCCACCAGCCGCCCGCTCGACAGGTCTTCGTCACCTCGACGGGGTCGGCTTCGATGGTCACGTCCTTGCAGGTGTCGTTGTCGTCCGGCGTTACGGTCGGATTGTTGACGATCTCGTCGCGACCCGCGAGCACGTCCTCGCCGATGACGGGACGCTCCGGGAAGCCCTTGTCGAGCACCTGAATGGCGCGGCAGGTCGTGTCGGTCTTGCCGCGACACTCGATCACGGTGGCTTCGGCCGAACCCGTGAGCGTGCCCTTGCCGTCGGCCCAGAGGTTCTTGACGTCGTCGAGACCTTCGGTCGACCCGCCGCCCACGGCATCAAGCACGCCGTCGTGGTTCGCCATGATCCCGTCGATGTCGGGAAGCTGAGTGTTGCGCGCAGCGGCAACGGCCTCGGCAACCGTCACGGCGTGCGAGGACAGGGCAATGGAGAGACCGAGAGCGAACGTCATGAGGGAAATGAGACGTCGAACGGGAACTGTACGGGTCATGGCTCTCAAAGAGGTGTAGAGATTGGGTTCCAGGGTGCGGTTTTGGGTGTTCAGGGCGCGATTCGGCCGAGCGGCGTTTCGTCGAGTACGGTTTGAAGGGCGGCGATGCGGGTGCGGTCCGATTCGTCCATGACGGCGTCGGCGAGCGTGCGACGCCACTGAGAAAGGGCCGAGACGATGGAGGCCGTGCCCGAGACCGCATAGACGCTGCGGCCGATCGTGAGGAGAACGGCGGGTGCGGTGGGCGCGGCGGTCATCACTTCGTAAACCTCTTCGGTCTTCGCATCGAGCCTGCCGCCCGCCTGGAGACCCTCTTCGGCAAGGGCCAGAAGGAAGGCGAAGCGTCCGGGATGGATCGCGGCTCCGAAGCCTGCGTCAACGAGCGGCGCAAGACGTTCGGACGTGGCTTCGAAGTCGGTCCGGTAACCCGTCGGGGTGCGCGTCACGGGGAGACCTCGAACGAGGACCTCGACGTCCGCAGCGTCACCCACGAGCTTGAGTTCCTCGGCCGCCGTCTCAACGAGCGAGGACGACATCCCCGTGTCGAGCAGAATCGTGATGCGGGGTCGCCAAGTGTTCGAGTTGTCGGACTTCGAGTCCGAAAAGGCTTCAGGAGACGAAGAGGCGGAAGGCGCGGCGGAGAGCTCAGAAGACGGGGCCTTCTCCACTTCACGGACCTCGGGCGCAATCGCGGCGGACGAGGATTCGAGAGCGGAGCCTGCGGGGGCCGAAGCGAAGGCGGCGGGGAGCAGAAGGCAGGAAAGGGCGGCAGCGCCGAACGTGGACACAAAATTCATGACGGCTCTCTCGTTAACGGAGGGTTTTCGTTGTGGCGGGGCGCACGGCGGGTGCGGAGAGGTCGATCGACTCCTTCGAAGCAAGGCCGGCGGGGACGGGCGAATCCGGAATCCCATCGGCATTGAGCGCAGGTGTCCAGACGGAGATTTCCGACGGCGTGAGTTTCACGAGGGCGGGCCAATGATTGAGACCGAGACGGCGCGTGAGGACCGAGCCCTGGTCTGCCCAGACGCGCGTGCCGAGCCTTTCCTGAGCGAACGCAACGCTGCCCGCCGCCACGACGGGACGAATGGCGAAGGAGGCGGTGGAGAGCATCCTTATCGCGAAGTTGACCTGGCCGCCCGCACGGGAGTCGAAGAAGAGAAGGAGGCGGCTCACGTCGTTGAAGAGCTCGGCGCGCCTGATGTCCTCAACCGAAAGACCCGTGGGTCTGCGAATGAGCGTGGTCTTGACGGCCATCGGACGGAATTCAGGAAAGACCGGGGACCGCATCCATTGAATGAGCGTCTCTTCCTTTCGCTTCACACGGCGGGACCATTCACCCGACTCCACGGCAATGCGGGCGTTGGCCTTGAGGATCTCCTCGAAGTCGGGGTCCGACGAGGTCTGCACGGGATGGTCGGCAATGAGCGTCGTCACCTCGTAGTGCTGAGAAGGTTCGGACGTGCAGGCGGCTTCGGCCGAGTCGGCAAGGCTGATCAGGAAGACCGATGCGGCGGCCGGAATGCAGACGAGCAGGCAGAGGCGAAGCGCCGAGGCGCAGAGGCGCTCGATGAGGTTGGGCCTCACGAAAAGGCTCCGGCTGATGGGGTCGTCGGGCGCAAAGGGCGGCGTGTCGTTGGATTCGTGCTTCATGAGAATCTCCATTGTTTTTCTGTGGGTTTTGGGTTTATGAATTCCCGCCAAGGACTTGAATGCAGGGTGTTGTCGGGCTCATCCGCCCCATTTGGCGGACATCGAGCAGCAGTCGCGGCGTCGCCAGACGAGTACCACGCCGTCCTCGCCGCCGGGACTCCAGCTCTTTCCCGAGCCCGAGACGACGGTGGTGCGCCCGAGCGGGCTGCAGCAGGAGCCGTCGGTGTTCTTCCCCGAGTGCGCGGGCCAGACGAGTTGGGTGCGCCAGACGTCCTTTCGCATCAGGGGCTCGTAGAAGGACTCGCAGAGCCCCTTCGAGCCGTGGGCGGCAAGAAGCAGCCCCTCGCGCGAGAGCTTCATCGCAAAGCGGTGGGTCATCAGCTGCCAGACGGCCGTGTGGGAGGTGAGCGAAGCGCTCCAGCCCGTGAGCGGAAAGACGTTCCCCTGACAGCCCGAGCACCAGTAGAGGGAGTTCTGGGGAAGGCCCGAAGAGGCGGACGTGCAGTCGGCGGCGCACGCGCCCTGGGCGATCGGATTCGCAAAGAGCGCGGCGTCCGGGTTCAGGATGAAGCTCGAGAGCGTGTCGTCCCATAGGGGATCAAGTTCGGACATGTAGGCGAGGTCGAACGTCTGCTGGTCCAGACACCCGTCGTCAAGGAGCGCCTCGAGAATGAAGAGCCAGGGCGTCGCATACCAGTGCACCTGACGAAAGTCCGTGTGCCGCTTCATCGATCCGTCGGGCTCGTGCGAATGCACCTTCACGTGGTCTGATATGCGAAGCCCCATGTCGCCCATGTTCACGCCGCCCATCGAGGGAAGGCACCCCGCATGACGAACGATCTCCGCCGTACGAAGGGGCTCCCAGAAGCTGAACGTGACGCCGGCCCTCAGGTTGAGGCCTTTGCCACAGGTGCAGAACGGTCCGCCCGCACCTGTGTCGGGGTCGGGCAGAACCGAGGTGGTGAGAGAGGCCTTGCCGCCGATCTTCACGGGAAAGACGCAGCTCCAGCAGACGTCGGTCACGGGATTGAGGATCTTGCCCTGACAGACCGTGGCGGCATTCACCGTGAGGGCTGCGACGAACATCGCCGCGCCCGCAAGAAGAAAGTAAAGCGGGCGCATCAGGCGTTCTCCTCACGTCGGGCGAGACGGGCGGCCCTTTGGGTCTTGCGTTCTTCGCGCTGCTTTGCCCGGCGTTCGGCCCTTTGGGCAAGCTCGGCCTCACGGAGTTCGCGTGCGCCGTCGGCGAGCTTTTCGAGAATCGAGGTCATTTCGTTTCTCACGGCCACGTAGTTCTCGCGCTGGCGTGCGGCGGCTTCGAGTGCCTTTTCGTCGACTTCAAGCCCGCGGCGGGCGGAGTTGTCGAGCGCAAGCGTCACGGAGAGGAGCGACTTGAAGCGCTCGGCCCAGACGCAGGCTTCGGCTCCCGTGAAGGCGGGAACATTGCCCGCTCTTGCGGCTTCGTCATAGGCGTTGATGAGACCGATTTCGGCAAGGGTCTTCATCCAGGGGGCGAGCTTCTCGCCGTCGCGAAAGCCCTTCGGGTCGACGCGGCCCGTGGCGCAGGTCACCGTAAAGCCGCCGAGGCGGGGTTCGATCAGACACGGCATCTTGTCGACGGCCAGAAGCGCACGCAGAAAGCCGCGCGTGTCGACGACGAGCGGAATCTCCCACGCATCGAACGGATTCGTCGCGGGGACGCTCTCGCCCGCATAGACGACGGCGGTCTGCGGATCCGCAGTCCAGCAGTCGGTGACGAGCTTCACGGTGTAGGCGTTGATGCGGTTGATGAAGACGAGCGGACGACGGTGCTTCCAGACGTCGGCGGCACCTCGTCCGAAGAGAAGCGAACGGCCGACGGCCAGATGCACGCGTGAAGAACGCTCGGACGTGAGCGCATGGGCCCAGCGAACGAGACCGGCCGCACGCGAGACTTCACGCGAAGCAAGATGGCCGTCGTGACGGGCGTCCCAGGGAATGGCCTGGTACGTGCCCGTGAGCCTTGCGGTCACTGCGGGGCAGAGCGCGCGCTCGCGGGCCTCGCGTTCGGAAATCCCCTCGGGATCCTTCTCGCAGGCCCTCGTCATGGCGCGGGCATGGCGTTCGGCCGCGAGGCCGCACGCTTCGAGCACGTCACGGGCTTCGGAAACGGTGAGCGTGTCAAGCCTCGAGGCCAGACGCCTGCCGTTGGCCACAAGGCCGTCGTGCCCTAAACGCAGGAGCGCTGCCATCACGGCCTCGGCCGTCGCACCGCCCGTGCCCTTGAGGTACTGCGAAAGCTCGACCGTCAGAAAGCCCGCGGCCGACACGTCGGGCCAGGAGCGGATGCGCCTCCGGAGCGCACGCTCGTAGAACTGCTCTCCGGGCTCCACGGCGACGTTGCTCTTCGGAGCGGGCGAGACGGGCGCGGAGCCCTTCACGCCTGAAGGCGGGGTCACTTGATTCATGTTTGTGCTTTTTATCGAATGGCTGTTTTCAGCGTTGTTTGTCAGCGGTTTTTGACGGATGCTTCGGCGGAGGCCGAAGGCGCGGTCGTCGTGGCGTTGGGGACGGCCGTCATGGCGGCGGAAAGCCCCGAGGGACTCATGAGGCCCGAGACCACTTCGCGTGCGGCAGCGGCCGACACGTTCTTGAGGCCGAGGCGCTCGATGACGAGGTGAGTCACGTCAAGCGTGCGCCCCGTCGTGGAATGAGCGGTGTCGGGCATGGCCAGCACCGCAGATCGCGAGAGGACAGGCGCGCCCGCCATGTCGGCTGCCTCCATCACGGCGGCCCTGAAGAGACGGTCGTCAAGCGGAAGCGACATGCGCGAGGCTTCGTTGTCCGTGACAATGATCTTTCTGAGTTCACCTGTCAGGTACACGCTGTCGACTTGAGGAGCCGTTCGGCCCGTCGGAATTCCCCTGGCGTCAAGGAGCGCCGTCATCAGCATCAGGTTCCTGATCTCCTCGTCGGCCACGACGGCCGTGACCGATACGGGCGTGTGCATGACCGTGAGGTCGGGCACGACCGACTTCGCCGTCGTCCAAGCGGCAAAGGCGGCCACGGAAGAGACGCAGGCAACGGCAAGCGCCGCCCTGAGACACTCCTCGAGCCCCGACCAGCGTGCATGAAGGCGGTTGAGCCTTTCGCGAACGACGTCAAGACGCGATTCGCGCTCCTCTCCTTCAGCGCCTTCGGCCTTCCAGACGCGGGTCTGGTGCGGCGTCGGAAAGCCGCCGAGCGTCTCGTGCGTGCCCGTGCGGACGGGAACGCGGGGACCGGGCTTAGGCCCGCGGCAGGAGACCCGCCGGTCTCGGGATTCACTCTCCGCCATCACGTCCTTTTCCCAGGCATCCATGCGGCGGGCATAGGCTTCGTCACGCTCGACCTGAGGACGTTCGTCCTCGTCAAACGCATAGCGCGGCGGACGACGCACGTCGACGAGCGCGTTTTGCTCAGCCTCGGCATCGCGCACGCCGTTTCCCCAGAGCGAGTTCCAGCCCTTGCTGCGGGCGTCCTCGTTCCGGTCGGGAACGGAATCCGAATCACCTTCCTGAGAGGGATCCTTTTCGAACGCAGGATTGCCGAGCTCCATCTGCTCGATCTTCCTGGAGACCAGCATCGAAGCCAGTTCGGCACGCGTGGGCTGGGTGCGGGCGTGAAGCCTGAGAAGGGCCTGCCTCGCCGTATGCTCGGCATCAATGCGCTCGGCCTCGAGGTCCACGGTCCTTGACGGATCGGCGGGTTCCTCTACGGGCGGCTTGACGCGCACGGGCGTGCGGCGGCCGGAGAGAACCTCGGTCGCGTGATAGGGACGGCCCTGACTGTCGAGCTCAACGGGTTCGGGGTCCTCGGCCGCGGGACGGATCACGGAAACGGGCTTTTTCACGGGACGGTCGGCAGAAGACTGATCGTCATCGTCGTCAGGCTCGTCATCATCGATCTCATTGTCGTCGGCCGATTCGGAAACCGAGACCGCCGGGTCGGGAATGTCGTCGTAGTCCTCCTCTTCGTCTTCTTCGCCTTCGATGTCGATGATTCGGGAACCGTTCGGGGACTGACTGCCGGAAGGTCTGAGGACAGGCGAAGATGGCGCTTCGTTCGTTTCGTCCGCGGGTTTTCCGCGGACTTCTCCGGGCGCTGGACGGTCGTCCGCCTTCATGTCCGTCATGACCCCGGACGGGGCCTCATCCATCAGCAGGGAGAGGACGGGCTTGACGTGGGGGACGGGCGCTGCGGGTGCGGCGGACGTGACCGGGCCTTCGGGCTTCTTCGCGGCTTTCGCTTCCTGCGTTTTCTGAGCGGGCTGGCTTTCCGTCTTGGTTTCGACCTTCGGCTCGACCTGTTTCGGAGCCTTCTGAGTCTCCTTGGGCTCGGACTTCTGCGCCGTTTTCTGCGCGGGCTTCGCTTCGGGCTTTTCCGAGGGCTTCTTCACGTCTTCGGTCCTGGCCTGCTGAGCCCTGGCCTTTGCCCGGGGCTTCTTCGCCTTCTCCTCGGACGGGAGAAAACGTCCCGTGGCGTCACGCTCGGGCATCTTGACGGGGGCGGACGGCTTCTTTGCAACGGCCTTTTCGTCGGACGTCGTCTCGTCCTTCTTCCTGTTGATCTGCGGCATGGCGCGCACGGTCTGCACGGGTGGAAGGCCGGCGGATTCTCCTGCGGCCGCGGGTTCCCTGCGCTCGGGCATTGCGCCTGCACGGGCCTTCTCGATCTTGTCCTGAAGGGCGTCGTCGGCTTCCTTCGCGGTCTTCCTTCTTGCCGTCGTGCTCGCGCCTCGGGCCGACTTCGGCTCGATCGAGTGCTTCTTCGGAGCGGAGGCCTTGTCTGACTTGTCGGTCTTTTCCGTCTTTTCGCTGCTGTTCGTTTGTTCGGTCATCGGTCGGATTCCTGATTTCGGTTGAGGGCTGCAAGGGCTTCGGGCGTGGGTTCGAATGCGCCGTTGGCGACGGCGCTCACGGAAGCGGCCATCGTTGCACCCGCCTCGCGCCATGCATTGACGGCGGAGACTTCGGCGGGCAGCGACGAGTAGAGGACCTGCATGAAACGGTCAAGCACGAGGCGTCCGATCGCGGGCGGCGCATCGCCCACCTTCACGATCATTTCGGACCACGCTCCGCGAACGGTCGTGAGTGACGGCAACGCCGCCCTGAACCACGGGTCGGTCGCGAGCTGCCCCTTCGCCTCAAGGCTCGAAAGACATTCGGCGTCCTGCCTCAGATAGATGCGCGTGTCGGCGCAGCTCCAGGCGGCCTCGGCCGTCTCGCTCTTGAAGAAGTCTGCAAGCGACTGCGTGGCAACCACGAACCCGCCCTTGTGCTTTCGCGCACGACGAAAGCCCGAGGCGATGAACTTCCCGCTGTGGCCCGAACCCATCAGGTCCCAGGCTTCGTCGATGAGGACGAGCTTCACGGTGCGACGGTCGAGAGACATCGTCTTTTCGATCCAGAGCATCAGCGTCATAAGAACCGCCTGACGAAGCGCGGGGTGAGCGGAGAGGCCCTCGAGCTCGAGCACCGTAAGGCGACTGCTGAAGTCGATCGGACGGCCCGAGCCGTCGAACCAGCGCGCGAGCGGACCATTGAGGTAGGGCTCGAGCTGCATGCGCAGGTCGTCAAGTCGCCTGTCGTGAACGGCGCGTTCGGCAAGAAGCGCATCGAGGTCGGCAAGGGTCGCAAGCCTTCCCTGCATCGCCGCCATCTGAGCGGCCGAGGCCGTGAGCTGAATGAGCACGCTGCGCTCGAGGTCGGGAAGAGGACGGCCGGGCGAGACGAGTTCGCCCAGAATCGACACCACCGATTCGATCCCTTCGGAGCGGTCGTCGCCCGCAAGGGCCTCGAGGATCGCAAAGGGATTGAGATCCCAGACGTGCTCCTTGTCGAAGACGAGAAAGGCCCCGTCGAGCACCGCGCAGGTCTTTTCATAGGACCGTCCCACGTCGATGATCCAGACGAGCCCGCCCTGCGCGAGGCAGCTGAAGGCCAGCTGGTTCATCACGACGGACTTGCCCGAACCGGGCTTGCCCACGATCGTCACCGAATAGTTCCCGCTCGCGTTCGCAAAGGGATCCACGTGCATGATCTGGCCGCGTCGGCCCACGAGCGTGAGAAGCGGAGTCCTGCGGTCACGGTCGTCGCGAATCGGCGTTCCCTGCCACTCGGTCATCACGGGCGAGCCGCAGACACCGGTCGCAAGAGTCCTGCGCTGTATGCGGAAGCTCCTCTTCATGTCCTCGACGAGAAGCGGACCCGCACACATCGGAAGGGCTCCCATCAGGGCCTGCGCATGAAGGCAGGTCGTGCGCCTCACGTCCATGCCCGCCTTGCGTGCAATGGACTGGGCGGCGTGAACGGCCTCGGCCTCAAGTCCCGCAGGTGCAAGGAGCAGGTACTGGTGCGCCACGCGCGCGATGCCCCCTTCGGTCTGGAAGCTGTTGACGGCAATCGTCCACTGGCGCGCCTTTTCGGGATACCAGGGACTGATCTGCGAGACGGGCGTGTGCGACATCTGCAGCGCACGCATGCGGTGGCCTTCGGCCTTGACGCGCTCGGAGGCGGAGTCAAGAACCGCGATGATGCTCGTGAAGAGGAAGGGGCACGGAATCTGATGGCCGCCACGACCGAGCTCGCCGAGCATCTGGCTTGTGAGGGCGAGCGAGATGTGCCCGCCGTAGTGTTCGACCCCAAGCCCCACGGCATGAACCGCGGACTTCCTGTCAAGCGTCTCGAATCGGATGCGGTGCTTCTCTACCGTCACCTCCGTGTCGGCCTTCATCACCTGAACGGACGGAGGCTCGAACGGGTTCGCGGACGGACGCACGAAGTCGCCCGAGCGCATGAGCTGCGGGTTGAGGATCTCGGAAGCCGTGCCGACGAGCACGTCCGCATCCCACACGCCCATGAAGAGCCCCGCCTGCTCGAGCACGGCGGAAATGGCCCTGCGCGCGGTGAGGACCTTTTCACGGACCTCCTCGTCGTCGGGCTTCGTCGTCGGAACGACAACCGTGAGCCAGACTCGCCAGTGCCTCGGATACACGGGAGCCTGGGGCGTGAGCTGCTCGACCGCACCCTTCACGAGGTTTTCGGCGGCCCAGTTCGTGGCCGTGTCGATGATCCCTTCGGCTTCCGGGCTCAGCGGCGGAAACCCGTCGGGCACACGTGCTTCGGGAACCATCAGCTCTGCAATGCCCCTTACGGCCGACGACGCGAAGGCCGTGATCGAGAGGACGGATCCGGCTTCAAGCGGAGCCGCGAGGCCGATGAGTGTCTTCTCCATCTCGGACGTGACGCCCGTCTGCGGAAAGATCTCGATCGCAAAGCCGAGTCCCTCGGGGTTTTCGGGCTTGTCGCCCTTCAGCGTGAAGAGGCCGTCTGGCGTGGCGGACTCCCAGGGGAGCGCCGTTGAGAATGCGTCGACGCGCTCGCCCGTACCCGGAATGAAGCCGGGAATCCCGGAGGAGACCTTCAGGTTCTCGTGTCCTGTCCTGATCCGCCGAAGGATTTCGATGAATTCCCTGACGGGATTCTTTGAGGAGGTCATCACGGGTTCTCCTCAGGAGCCTTCATCTTTTCCGCGAGGACGTCGGGGTCATAGGGCGTGCCCTTGAGGGCCGCCTTCTGGGCTTCGATGAAGCGGCGGCTGCCGTCACCGAGCGAAGAGGCGACGTCTGACTCTGATGCACGAACTCTCGGGACCGAAGTCTGAGCGTGCTTCAACGCCGAACGACGGCGCTCGAAGGGAAGGCGCACGACGGCGGAGCCCCTGTCGGCGCTTTCGGCTCGCCGCCGGGCTGCGGCCCAACGGGCGTCGAAGGCGCGGGCGTGGATCATCTCGCCCTCATGAAAGTCGCCTTCGTCGTCCGTCCAGGGCGCGATCCAGATGGTCACGATCACCTCGGGGAGGCGCTTGGGCGAAGAGCGGCGCTCAGGCGCTCGTACGGCGGGTGCGGCTACGGAAGCCTGAGCCGCATCGGCCTTCACCGTCTGGACGGCGGGACCCGCAGGCGTTTCGTCGGCGGCCTTTCCGTTCGTGCCTTCAATTTCTGGAAGGCCCTTCGAGGCGGCCTCGATTGCCTTGTCGCGTTCGATCCTGTCGGGCGTGCGGCCGCGGACGCTGTCCTCGTAGGTGTCGGAGAGCGAACGACAGGAGACCCCCGGCGTCATCGGGCAGCTGAAGTCGTTCTCGGCGTTGAGGCCCGTGAGGGTCCCGCAGCCCGAGAGGGCGAGGGCAAGGGGAAGTGTGGCAAGTGCAGGGGCCGTGCGGCGCAGAAGGCGTGCGGTCTCGTTTCGAATCATGGCTGGATTCCTGTGTTGTGTTTGTCGTTATCGCTTCGAGGGATCGGCGAGCAGCACGCCCTGCGAGAAGACGAGGTCGACGGAGCGGCCGGCATCCACCTCAAGCACGGGGAAGATGCGGTCGGCGAGTCTCAGGTAGTAGTCGGTGATGCGGTCCATGGAGTCGGAGAGGCCTTCGCCCATGCCGGACATCCATGCGTTCTTGTATCGCTTGCTCTGCGTGCCCGTGATCGACGTCGTCACCTCCTCGGAAGAGCGGGTGATCGATTCGCCCAGCCCCGAGAGCAGGCCGACGGAGAGCGCAGAGGCAATGGCCTGACCCGATCGGGTCACGAGCTTTCCTCTCACGCCCACCTTGCCGTCCTCGCCCACGGCGTAGCCGGAGACGCGCACGTCGAGTGCTTCTCCCTTCGTGCCGACGCAGGAGAGCCGGTCGAGCCTCAAGAAGGCGCGCTCGGAAGAGAGGTCGCCCGTGGCCGAGGCGGTCACGTGGCAGGCCGTCACCTGACTGCGCCAGGCATTTGGCAGCACGGCCGTGTCCTCAAGACGGATCACCATCGGAAGCGGCTGGCTCGCAGCACCTGCGCCCGTGGAGGCATAGACCCCCGTCAGCAGCCTGCCCCGCACGAAGGAGCCTGCAGGCAGGTAGTCCTCGACGGTCGTGCCCGCGGCCCTGTTCACCTGCAGAGGCGTGTATTTGAAGTCTAATCTTTTGTATTTCATCTTATATGTTATTAAACACATTCCAGTGTGATGGAATCTTGGGCAACCTCATCGCCCAGACCATCACGAAGTGTAACGGTTGCTAAGACGCCCAAACTAGGTGCAACTTCCAT
>OGFG01000552.1_pt1 | contig 44067 bp, 45 predicted proteins | sample 1570761 | NCBI WGS metagenome assembly OGFG01 (sample SAMEA2581938, study PRJEB24529) | metagenome | biome: Human gut stool | place: China | collected 2011
ATTCACTCCGCAATATTCCGGATTCATTTAAGAAGATTGTTATAGTAAATGGAACGAAAAAGCCTTGGAGAAATGAGGAAGGCTTTGTAATCATGGGTATGAAATATTTTCTGCTCAATGCGGATAGTTTAGAGTTTTAAAGATGGATAACCGCATGGCGGGTTATATCATCAGCAGAAGCGAAAAAGAATAGGGGGAATCCAAAGGGGACAAGCCCCTTTTGGCACACGACTTTGCTTGGCAAAGTGTAGTGTGTTATACCCTCTATCTGTGCGTCTGCGGAAAGTCGGTGTTTGTGAATCGGGTGTTAAAGCAACAGCAGACGAAAGGAGTTTGATTTCTGTGCCAGTGTTAATCACGGAAGTTAAGCTCTTTTATTCGCAGATAGATTATAACATTTACCACAACAGCATTGATATATGCACTTATGCTGGATATATTCTTCGGATTGACTGTGCAAAGGCAGAGGAAGGATTAAAGACTACTCCTAATTCAGAGTGTGCATTGAATGCTCTTGCGATAGATAATCCATTGGAATATGCAAGGTTATATCTTGATGGGACTATGCAAATGTGGATTGATGCGGAAGATTCGTTAGAACTATGGTAAATAATTTTTGAGTCAAAGAAAGCACCAAATGATTTGTAGCGTCATTTGGTGCGTATCTTATAAATTCCGTCCTTGATATTGTATTGTTACCACATAAACGGTTTTGTGCGGTTCGTCAATGCGGAAAATGGCGATATAGTTGTCAATTAGTAATTGTCGGTAGCCCTTTCCGGCATATCTGCCCTCGTTTCGTTCTTGGTGGGACTGTGGAAATGTGTCTAAGCTTAAAACAGCTTTCTTAATTCGGTCAACTTGTCCTTTGGCATTTTCAGGAGCCAAATTTTCATTTGCGATATATTCGTAAATATGGTCTAATTCGCGTATTGCTCTAGGGTTGACTTTTACCTTGTATTTATCCAAAATGTTTTTTCTCCAATTCTGCAAAAACTATCTCTGCATCAACTGCTTCTGCTCCGTTCGCAATCTCCTGCTCGGATTCAAATATGGCTTGGTCGATGCGGTTCATTTTTGCAAATTTATCATACAATTCACTACTCATTACAACCAAGTCGCTATATCCGTTTTTGGTAATAAAAATCGGCTCCTGTTCCTTGTGTGCGATATTGGAAATCTCGGTTGTATTGCGTAAATCCTTAATAGGCATAATAAGTGGCATAATGTTTCACTCCTTTCGTTGGCATAATTATAGCATAATTATGCTCAAACAGCAATGAGAATATGCAATATAATCTAAAAATGTGTGTAGCATAGGTTTGGGATTTAGGACTAAAAAAATGGTTGACACAAGGATAAATTTGTTGTAGCGTAATAAAATATATATATCAAAGGCTATGAAGAGAAGAGTAAGTAGTTAGATATGTTACAGAGAGTCTGATTAGGTGAGAACAGATGCAAAAGGAACTACTGAAAATGGTCTCGGAGCTGCGTACCGAAGCTGTTATGCCAAGGCTACGACGGGTGCACCCGTTATAGTGATAGACTATCGATGAATCATTTCTCGTCCGTAGTTGATAAGGCTTATATCTTGAGATATAAGTGAATTTAGGGTGGTAACACGAAGCTGATGCTCTCGTCCCTGAAAAAGAAATTTTTCAGAGAGGAGGGCTTTTTTAATACAGAAAAACGGAATGACCAAGAAAACATGTTGTAAATGAACAACATAAGAAATGAAGTTATCACTACAAAATTGAAAGAAATGAGGTATGTAAAATGAGACAAATTTTAATCGGTGGTGCATGGCCATATGCAAATGGTTCATTGCATATAGGACATATTGCAGGATTATTACCTGGAGATGTATTGGCAAGATATCATAGAGCAATAGGAGACAAAGTATATTTTGTTTCGGGAAGTGATTGTCATGGTACTCCTGTAGCAATTAGGGCAAAACAAGAAAACAAAACACCACAAGAGGTCAGTGATTTTTATCACAGGGAGTTTGTAGAGTGTTTTGAAAGGTTGGGGTTCAGTTATGATGCCTATACTAAAACATCAGCAAATGAGCATAAAGATTTTGTGAGAGACTTTCATAGAAAATTGTACGAAAGGCCATATGTGTATGAAAAAGAAGTTCCACAGGCTTATTGTGAAAGTTGTAATTCTTTTTTGGCAGACCGTTTCGTATTAGGGAAATGTCCTAAATGCGGAAGTGATACCAGAGGCGATCAATGTGATTCATGTGGAACAGTTTTAGAACCGGAAACTCTTATAGAACCTAAATGCGCTGTATGCGGGAAAAAGATTGGTTTCAAAAACTCTACCCACTTATATATTGCTATTTCGAAACTTCAGTCAGAGTTAGAAACCCTGGTTGAAAATCATCCTGAGTGGCGAAAAAATGCAATCGCATTTACAAATCGATATATTAACGATGGATTAAGAGACCGAGCATTAACGAGAGATTTGGAATGGGGAATAAGTGTACCTAAGGAGGGGTATGAAAACAAAACAATTTATATATGGGCGGAAAATGTATTAGGTTAAGGCTATTTTCATTTCTGTCATTGAATCACCTCCTTTTGAATTGCATTATGCAATTTTTTGAACTAAGCCAACTATAAACCTTTTATATCTTCTTGTCAAGCGTTACGAAATTTTAAAAATAATTATTAGCTTGCATATTGCAATTATGAAAGATGTATGTTATAGTAGTACCATACCGAAAAAGGAGGCGTATCAAGATGAAAGATAAAGAATTACGCAAGCTAATCGGTAGCAGGGCAAAACAGCGAAGATTGGAATTGGGATTGAAACAGCCTTATGTAGCTGAAAAGATGGGAGTGACAGCTTCCACCATTCAGAGATATGAAGCCGGAACAATCGACAACACCAAGAAGCTGGTGCTGGACGGACTTTCAGAGGCACTTCATGTATCCGTGGAATGGCTCAAAGGCGAAGCAGAGGAATACGAAACAGACATTACGGATAAAAGGGAATTACAGATTCGTGATGCAATGAGCAGTATCCTAAACCGCTTACCATTTGACCTGAATAATGAGGAAGCTGATTTCTCGAAAGACCTATTGCTACTGATGTTACAGGAGTATGAGTTGTTTATGGATTCTTTCCAGTTTGCCTGCAAGAACTTTAAGGGCAACACGGAGAATGCAGACATAGCAGCCACCATAGGTTTTGAATCGAATAAAGAATACAACGAAATCATGTTTCTTAGGGAGATTACCCACACAGTCAATGCCTTTAATGACATGGCAGATGTGATAAGGCTCTATTCCAAGAAACCGGAGACAGCCACACAGAGGCTTGCAAATCTTTTATCGGAAGATTCCGAATCGGTATAGTTAGACAACCGGAGTTATGATATACTTACACGCAAGAAGCATTTCATCAGTTCCGATTGTCGATATCGAAAGGAGAAACGATTATGGCAAAAGGTTCTGTAAGGAAAAAAGGCAAGAAATGGTATTACCGCTATTATGTGGAGGATGCCAGTGGTAACTTGGTTCAGAAGGAATGCGTAGGAACAGAAAGTCAGCTCTTTAAGCAATAACACCGTAACCCTCTATCTGGGAGTGGTTAAGCGGATAAAGGAGCACCCGCTCGGAAAGAGGAAACTGAAAACCGTAACCAGTGAGCATATGCAGGAATACTTGGACTTCTTAAGTTTTGGTGGTAAAGCACCGGACGGAACGGAGGCAAGACCCTTAAGCATTGAACGTATCCATTCCTTTTCGGCGGTATTGCAGAGGGCTTTCCGGTATGCAGTATTTCCAAAGAAGTATATTACTTTCAATCCCATGCAGTATGTAGTAATCAGAAAACCGACTCAGCAGGTGGATTTGTTTGGTACGGGTGATGAGGATGTGCCACAGACAAAGACCATTACCCATGGACAGTTTCAGAAGATAACGGAGTATCTCAAGAAAAAGAAAAGCTCCTCACTCTTGGCAATTCAGATATCCTATTATGCAGGATTGCGAATTGGAGAGGTGGCAGGGCTTTCTTGGAGCGATGTGAATCTGGAAGAACAGCACCTGACAATCAGAAGAAATCTGAACCGTAACAGCACCAGACACAAGCTGGAGCTGGGAGCAACCAAGAGTAACAAAGTCAGAATTGTAGATTTTGGCGATACCCTCGCTGAAATCTTACGAAAGGCAAAAAAGGAACAGCTGAAACAGAGGTTGCAGTACGGTGAGCTTTACAAAAGGAATTACTACAAGGAAGTAAAAGAAAAGAACTGAATCCACTACGAATTGTATTCATTGGATGGAACACAGGAAGTGCCGGAGGATTACAAGGAAATATCTCTTGTGTGTGTAAGAAAAGATGGAATGTATTTGGGAACAGATGCACTTTCCAACATGTGTAGCTCAATAGCAAAGCATGTGGATGGATTGGAACATTTCCACTTCCACTTATTAAGACACACATTTACCAGTAATCTGTTAGCAAGCGGTGCACCGCCGAAGGATGTGCAGGAACTCTTGGGACATTCGGCAGTAAGTACCACAATGAATATTTACGCCCACGCTACAAGAGAAGCCAAGAGAAATTCAGTAAGACTTTTGGACAAAGTAGCAGGGAACGATTAAGACGAAAAAAACACTTTTTCCCTTATAGATTCCTCACAAGGAAAAAAATAAGGGAAAAGTGCAAAATACATAGATGTTGATGGGCTGGGATGCCCGAAAACAAAGGAAAGTTGAGAGCAAAGGCAAGAAACTTTCAGTTTGATGGAGTGACAAATTCTGGTTTGAGAAGGAACATAGTTTAATGGAAGTATTGGATATTTTTTCTTGGTTACCTGCAAAAGAAATGAGTTTAGAGCAATTAGAAAAAATTTTTGAGGAATATTTTAACGGGACTTATCGAGGAGAATATACTATTTCAATTGAAACACCATGCAATATTGGAAAGAATATTCTTAATTGCAGGGCAGAGTTAATGGAAGAAGGAAAAAAGACAGGATACATTTTAAAGGACGATAAGATTATTGCTCTGATAGGTTATAGAGAGTATCCTGACTTCAAAGTTGTGAGTATAAAGAAAATGGATAACGGAATAACTGCATAAAGATTATCACCCGGAAGAAGAAATAGTTTACAGAAATGAAAAAACGAGTTATCAATACATAAATTGAAAAAAAGACAAAATATGTATTGATAACTCAAAAATAATAAACGTATAATTTAACTGTAAAACGAATAGTAGCAAGGTAGCTATTCTGTTTAAACGTGAAAAATATATGCTGCAACAACAGATTATTCAATACAGAAAAGAAATGGAATAAAGAAAACTGACGAGGTACATTATGAACATAAAAGATATAGCAACCCCATCATATATTGTCGATGAGGGGAAACTTAAAAGTAATTTGGAAATATTAAAAAGCGTTATAGACCGTACCGGGTGCCGTATACTGCTCGCACAGAAGTGCTTCTCAATGTATGCGGTGTATCCGCTCATAGGTGAATATATAAGCGGATGTACGGCAAGCGGACTGAATGAGGCAAGGCTTGGTTTTGAGGAGATGGGAAAGGAAAACCATGTGTTTTCCCCGGCTTACAGGGATGCGGAATTTGACGAGATTATGGGCTGCTGCGGCCATATTATATTCAATTCGGTGGCACAGCTAAATAAGTTCCGTGGCAGATGCTCTGCGAATGGAAAAAGCTTCGGCTTGAGGATAAATCCGGAGTGCTCCACGCAGGGTGAGCATGCCATTTATGACCCGTGTGCGCCGGGCTCAAGGCTTGGTGTCACCATAGAAAAGCTTGAGGAAGAGCTTAGGAAAAATCCCGGCTTTTTAGATGGTGTTGACGGGTTTCATTTTCACACACTCTGCGAGCAGAATTCCGATGACCTTGAGACTACGCTTGAGGCTGTTGAGCAGAAATTCGGAAAATATCTATACGATATGAAGTGGCTCAATATGGGCGGAGGTCATCACATCACAAGAAAAGATTACGATGTGGAGCGCCTTGTCCGCCTTGTGAATCACATGAAGGAAAAATATCAGGTTCAGGTGTATCTTGAGCCGGGCGAGGCGGTGGCTCTCAATGCGGGCTATCTTAAGACCACAGTGCTTGACATCGTGGAAAATGCAGGAATCACAACGCTTATTCTTGATGCGTCTGCTGCATGCCACATGCCGGATGTTCTTGAGATGCCGTACAGACCGCCGCTTAAGGATAGCGGAGAGCCGGGCAGGAAGCAGTACACATACCGCCTATCATCCTACACCTGTCTTGCGGGTGATATCATAGGCGATTATTCCTTTGACAGGGAGATACAGATAGGCGACACACTGTATTTTGAGGATATGGCTATATATTCTATGGTGAAGAATAACACCTTCAACGGAATCGGGCTTCCGGATATCGTGCTTAGGCATGAGAATGGGGAGTGTGAGGTTGTAAAGCATTTCGGGTATGAGGATTTCAAGGGGAGATTGTCCTGAGAGGACAGAGAATGTGTACAGGGCAGATTAGGAGATAACTATATCAAGTTTGATATAAATACAGATAAAACAGCAAGCACAATATTTGTCTATGAAAAAAGATAATTTTTATATTTAACGGTCATGTCAGGGGATATATAAAACGGATTCGGCTCTTTATGATATGTTAACGGAACAAAAATAATGATGGAACGACAATGAATAGGGAGTTGTGGAGGTGCAGCATGGATAGGACGGAAGTTGTTACATTAACTAATATGTGTATGGTATACGATGGTGATAAGGTTTTAGTACAAGAAAAAATAGATGATGATTATTGTGGCGTTACATTTCCGGGAGGTCATGTAGAAAAAGGAGAATCCTTTACTGACGCTGTAATTCGTGAAGTGCTTGAGGAAACAGGACTAAGAATTTCTTCGCCTGTATTGTGCGGAATAAAAGATTGGATAAATGATGATGGTTCAAGATATATGGTTTTATTTTATAAAACTAACAAATTTGAGGGAAATTTGTCTGCATCTAATGAGGGTGAAGTTTATTGGACAGAAATAGAAGATATTAAAGAGGCTGATTTAGCGGATGGAATGGAAAAGATGTTGGAAGTTTTTTTAAAAGAAAATTTAAGCGAGTATTTTTTCTATAAAGAAAACAATAGATGGGTAGATGTATTGAAATAGACAACTTACGATTCGCAGAACGGTTGGGTAAAGTAGAAAATCGGGAGTTGTTTGGCTATTAAAATACTTTAATATAGTCAGGAGAAAAAGATGTATAACAGATATGATAATATCAATAAATTCATAACAGATATTGATAAATTAAAAATGGATAAGTACGGAACTGTTTATATATCTGAGGAAGATGATTATGATATTTCTGTTTGTCTTGATGAACAGATGGAGCGTTTTGAAGAATTGAAACCTGTTATTATAAAGGTAGCAGAACATGTTTGTGAACTTGATAATATCGTTCAAAGGTATTATAAAAAGTGTTGTAAAAATTCTCAAAAATATTATAAAGAGCGTTATAATATTGATGATTTTGAAGATTATCCGGAAACTATCTATATTGATAAAACGAACATGATTGCACTTGAGTATTGGGGAACAAGAGAAAATACACAATATCTTGTTAAGTTTGAAGAAATTGACAACAAATTTATTTTAAAGAGTTTTGGCATGGTTGATGATATTCCTGCCGACTGGGATGAGATAAGTTAGGTGGAGAAGAAGTTTTAAAGTCTGAGTACACTCATTCCGGTTTGCAGAGCAGTTGAGCAAATTAGAAAAGCCGGATCGACTGAGCTGAATGCGAGGGAGGCTTCTTATCCGAAGGGCAAGAATATGGACATGAGAAAGTGTAGAACAATCGGAGGTTTACGGAGACTAACTATGAATAGAGCAATTGGAAAATATAAGTGTCCATGTTGTGGATTTTATACTTTTGATGAAAAGCTTAATGGTAATTATGATATATGTCCAGTGTGTTTTTGGGAGGATGATCCAATACAATTAGAGGATAATGAATATGAAGGTGGAGCTAATCGAGTTAGTCTCATACAGGCAAGGCATAATTTTTTATTGTTTGGTGCATGTGAAGAAGAAATGAAAAAGCATGTAAGAAAACCTAAAGAAGATGAATTGCGTGGTATTGATTAGCAATGTGCATTTTTCAGTAATTATAGAACGACGAATTTGATGGAGAGAATATTATGGAATATGATTTGTTTAGGAATAAGGTACAGCAAGTAAAGGCTAAGAAACCGATACTTTTCGCCCTTGAAACTGATACTCCGCCTTCTATAGATAAAATAGAAGATTTTGAGAAAATATACAGGATGGTTTTGCCAGAGAAATATAAATTGTTTATCATTGAGTTTGGTGGAGGATATTTTGGATATGCCAATATATATTCGTTGGACAATAGTAGCAATTATTTCATAATGAAACATAAGTCATTTGTGCCAAATGGCTATCTTCCGATTGCTGATAATGGTTGTGGAGACTTTTATGTTTTAAAATGCAATGGAGAATATTGCTCTGACAAAATCTATTACTATACACATGATTCGCAAGAAATTACCGAAACAGCATATCATGACATTTTAGAGTATTTGTTAGATGTAGGATTAAAAGCATTGTAAACTTCTAATTTTTATGTGTAAAGGAGAAACGAATGAAATTACTTGTGATAGATATACAAAAAGGAATAACAGATAGTAGACTTTTTAATTTTGAAGCGTTTATTGATGATACTATAAGAATTATAAAAGCAGCTAGAGATAATCAAATAGAGGTTATCTATTTTCAACATGATGATGGACCAGGAACGGGGTTTTCAATCGGTGATGAAGACTTCGAAATTGCAGAACAAGTGATTCCAAAGGAAGGGGAAAAGATATTTATAAAAAATATCAATAGTTGTTTTGGAAATAAAGATTTTACGGATTATGTTAAAGATGATAATACATTAATGATAGTGGGACTACAGACAAACTTCTGTATAGATGCAACTGTGAAATCTGCCTTTGAGAGAGGATATAAAGTAATTGTTCCACAAGGGGCAAATTCAACATTTGATAACGACTATATGACTGGAGAAGAAACATATAAATATTACAATGATATGATGTGGCCAAAGAGATTTGCTACATGTGTATCTGTTGATGAAGCAATTAAATTGATGGAAAGTTCAATCGGAATTTACTGAGGAGAAAACAGAGATGATTGACGAGTTACAGTTATACATTCCTCGTTCAAATGATGGATGGTTCTATGTGAAAATGATGTCTGATCCGGAAACGATGGCTTATAACGCGCCTTGGTTTCCACCTGATGGATGTATTCCTGACCCGGATTCAGGGTGGGTGGAGCTGCAGAAATCTTGGATTGGGAAAGCACCGGAGAGATTCTATGCTTTTCTACAAAGAAAGACCGATGGGGCCTTTGTCGGAGACGTGAATTATCATCATAATCCGAAACAGAGTTGGTGCGATATGGGAATCGTGATTTTCGCGCCAGAGAGAGGAAAAGGGTATGGCAAACAAGGACTTCGCCTATTGTTAGATCGTGCGTTTAAGGTGGACGGAGTATCCTGTTTGCACAACGATTTTGAGGATGCCCGCGTTGCTGCATATCGTATCCACAAAGCGGTTGGTTTTCGGGAAACCGGAACACTTGACCGAATCATTCATTTAGAATTGACACGGGAAGATTATTTGAAAGGCATTTCTGTCTGCTGCGACAAATGAGGACTTTATCGGGATAAATTCCAGTTCTCAGATGACGATTTTTATGGGATTTAATAACTGTTATATTTTGTTATAGAAATCTCGTCAAACCCTTGAAAATACTAAAACTTTCACATGTGTCCTTTCCATTACATCTTGTATCGTGTTATATCGTTCTACCCTTGTTTACGAACCCTCACAAGGGAAAAAATAAGGGAAAGAAAATCTGGTAACAATTTATAACAAATTATAAAAATGGCGGTTGGGACTGGATGAAATGCTTATAATACATTTTCAAGAAAGGATGGATAAGATGAGATTGATATATGCGGAGTATAGCTCTATTACGAATAGTATTGATGTAAACACATTTGAGAATTACATATTGCGGATTGATTGCAACAAGGCAGAGGATGGTTTGAAAACCACTCCTTGCTCACAGAATTCGCTTAACGCATTGGCAATAGATGAGCCACTTGAATATGCTCGGCTTGCTCTAGATGGAGAAACGCAGGCATGGGTGGATGCGATTGATAGTTTAGAGATATGGTGAATTGATTCTTTTGGCGAAATGACGATAGAATATTGGGACTTGATGTGATAAAATAATAGAAGTATCTTATTTGGAAGAGGTGAAAATGATATGAAATTTATCCGAGATAACTACTCAGTACAGTTGATGTAAACTGTTGGCAGATTGTGCTGAGGTTAAAAGAAACTTGCTAGCAGTCGTTGACTGTACTGTCCTAATGCTTGAAATACAATCTATAAAGGAGTACAGTTATGCGTTATATAAAAGAAATATTAAAGAAAAACAGAATATGGGTATTAGTCTACATTGGGCTAGGTATATTTAATGCATTTATAGCTAATTACAAGGCTGACTATTTCCAAAAGGTCATTGATGGATTGGCTGATAGAACACTTGCATTTGCAGGAGTTGCAACATATGGTTTTATTTTGCTGGTAAATTATTGTATGAATTATTTGGATAATTATCCTGAAAAGAAATTGGAACATGGTATTTATCTGGATTTTAAGCTTTTGTCCCTTAGAAAAATAAGTACAATTGATTATACAGAATACCAGAAAATAGGTACAGGCAAACTTGTTCAAAGGATTGAGAATGGTTCAACAGCAGGAAGAAATGTATTATTCAATTTCTGGTTGTGTTTGATTCGAGACCTACTTCCTACCATTGTTTTTAGTGTATACTTTATTTGGAAAATAGATAAAAAAGTTACTTATGTATTGTTTGTAGGCTATATGCTTATTTTTATAATAACCAACATTCTACTAAAGTTTTTATATAAAATAAAAGAAAAAATTTTGAACAGTGAAGAGCTACTAAATCATTATTTGGTTAGAGGCTTTATGGAAATGTTGATATTTCGTATGAGCAAACAGTTTCCGAATGAAATAAAGAAAACTAATAATGCCAAAGAGAGTATTGTTTCAGCAAAGGTAAAAATGAATATGATTCATGAAGCATTCTTTACAATATTTGCGCTACTTGTGGCAATGTTAGATATTGGTATTCTTTTTTATGCATGGAAAACGCAAAACCTTACAGTAGGTTCCGTAGTTGCACTAATTGCACTGATTGAAAATGCTTATACACCAATTGCTATTTTTAATGTACTTTATGTCCAATATAAATTGGACAAGGCGTCTTATAAGAGATTTGAAGAATTTTTAGGCTTAAAAGATGATGATCAATTAAGAAACGGTAACGCAATAAATGCTGATGTTGGCGAAATAGCAATAAAAAACTTATCATTCCAATATGGGGAACGAAAAATTATTGATGATTTGAGTTTGTCCATAAAAAAAGGAGAAAAAATAGCTTTTGTAGGAGAAAGTGGTTCCGGAAAATCGACCTTGATTAAGATATTATTGGGGTTACTAAAATACAATCAAGGAAAAGTTCGCTTAGGAGACATGGAGTTAAGTGGAATTTGTCTTAATAATTTGTATGATAGAGTTAGTTATCTATCGCAGGATGCTCCTGTTTTTGACGGAACAATAAAAGAAAATTTGGTATTTGAGAAAAAAGTGTCAGAAGAACAAATGCTGGGGGCATTGAGTGAAGTGCAACTATCTCATCTAGTTGAGAATCTTGCGGAAGGTTTGAATACTGAAATTGGTGAGAAAGGTACTTGTTTATCAGGTGGAGAAAAACAAAGACTTGCATTAGCCCGATTGTGGTTTGAAGATTCCGAACTTGTCATTTTGGATGAAGCAACATCTGCAATGGATAATTTAACAGAAGAAAATGTAATGAAATCAGTTATGCAGAAAATGAAAGATAAAACAGTCATTGCGATTGCACATAGATTAAATTCCATTGCCGGTTTTGACAGAATTATTCTTTTTAGAGAAGGGAAGATTGTTGGACAAGGAACTTTTGAAGAACTACTGCGTACAGATTCTTATTTTATGGACTTGTATAATGCGAATGTGCAATAATTATATTTATAAGATTTGAATAGTCAATAAATTTAAGGGGCGATTATCTCGCCCCTTTATCTCTGTTTAGGTAAGGTTGGCTGGCGTTCTGCCTGTCAGCCTTTTCTTGATACCGCTGTAACTTTTCGTGCATTGATTCGACTTTTGGAGTGGCTTTCTCTCCGTAGGCTTCTTCCCACTTGGCACATTCTTTCTGATATGCGTCGATGGCACGCTGTGCGGTATAAAATGCTGTGTAGAAACCTGTCGGTTGTGGTGTCTGTGCGAAAAAATGTCCGGTTGGTGCGATACAGATGGAAGAGGGATGTCCGGTCTGGAAAGTGGAAGAATGTGAAATGTGTATTGGATGTCTTCACAGATGTCCGAAATTTGCGATCAGCTATGGCAATGGAAAAACGAACAGACATGGGCAGTATAAAAATCCGTATGCAAGGATTTAGGAGGAACTATGGTAAAAATACCATCTAGTTGGTGAAAAACTTATAAAAAATATTTGAACCATTAAAGTGGTGTGGTTGCAGACAGTGAGACTGTCATTTGTGACGAAATATTTTATACGACCAAAATAGAAGGCTCGCATACCACAAGAAAACGCACACCGGAAATACATGATGGCAGCAAGTTAGACTATGCTGACTATACAAGCGAAAAGATGGTGCAGAATGCTTTTCAGGCGACAAAATATCTTAACATATTAGGAAACAAAGTGAACAAGAACAATATTTGAAAGATATGGAATATATTAACCGAAGATGTGTGTGATAATGAAGAAATCAAGGGTGAGCTGTATCGCACAGGTGAAGTGCAAATCAACAATGTTTACGGTTCTCATGCCGGAACAGTTAGAGGACGCGATGGACAATTGGTTTGCATATTATAATAAGATTTTTGCTTAGCGCTATTCATTCCACGGACTAAAGACCATGGGTTTTCTGGCGAATAATATAAAAAATCATTATGATTAGAATAAAAATTGCCTTTTAGAATAAAATATTGAAAAAAAAGCAAAAGTGGAGACTAAATTTTCAATAGATATTGACGTCTGTGTAATGCAGTCGTATAATTCTATTGAAAAAAATAAAGAAAAAGAGACTGGGTTTTCAATAGAGGTGATTAGCGATGGAAAGAAATCTGTATTTGAATAGGCTGATTAGGCGAAAAAATAATGGTATGATAAAGGTAGTTACCGGAATCAGAAGAAGCGGTAAGACATATTTATTATTTGAATTATTTTATGATTATTTATTAAAATCAGGTGTTGATAAAGAACATATTATAAAAATTGCATTAGATGATCGAATTAACAAAAAATATCGCGACCCGGATGTGCTGTGCGAATATGTTCATAATGCAGTAAAAGACGATGACATGTACTATGTATTGCTTGATGAAGTGCAAATGGTAGCGGAGTTTGAAGATGTGCTTAATAGTTTTTTGCATTTAAAGAATGTGGATACTTATGTAACGGGTAGTAATGCGAAGTTTTTATCTAAGGATATCATTACTGAATTTCGTGGCAGGGGTGACCAAGTGCATATGTTTCCATTGTCTTTTGCAGAATATATGTCAGGAAGAGGCGTTGACATGCAGCAAGCATGGCGAGAATACACAATGTATGGTGGGTTGCCGAAAATACTTGAAATTGGGAGTGAAGAAGATAAGGCCGCGTATTTGAGAGATATTTTTAAGGAAACTTACATTAAAGATATTTTAGAGCGAAATGATGTTAGAAATCCGGTTGAAATGGAAGAGCTGTTAGATTACTTATCATCAGCAATCGGAGGCTTAACGAATCCGAAGAAATTGGCAGATACGTTTAAGACCGCAAAAAATGTATCAATACATCCTGACACGATAAAAACATATTTGGACTATTTTGAGGATTCATTTTTAATTAGTAGGGCGAACCGTTATGACGTAAAAGGAAAAAAATATATTAGTACGCCAATGAAATTTTATTTTACGGATTGCGGCTTAAGAAATGTTAGAATCAACTTCCGACAATATGAAGAAACACATATTATGGAAAATATTATTTACAATGAACTTCTCATAAGAGGATACAATGTCGATGTTGGCATGGTTGAATTTAACTATTGTAATGAGGATAAGAAAAAGGTACAAAAGCAGTTGGAAGTAGATTTTGTATGTAATCAAGGCTCTAAGAGGTTATATATTCAATCTGCATTGGCTTTGCCAACGAAGGAAAAAGAGGAGCAGGAGCAGTTATCGCTTCAAAGTATTGGAGATTCATTTAAGAAGATAATCATTGTAAAGGATGGACCTACCCATTATAATGAATCAGGAATTTTGATATTAAATTTATTCGACTTCTTATTAAAAGAGAATAGTCTAGAATATTAAAGGGGAAAAACAGCTTAAAATAAGACTCTATTAAGCATGTCGTATGTGTTCTACATAGCCATAAAATATTCATGCACTGATGTGTCATCAGTCAGTTCAGGGTGGAATGCTGTGACAAGCTGTCTGCCTTGACGTGCCGCTACAATGCGTCCGTCAACAGTTGCGAGAACCTTTGCATTGTCGTAGACAGCTTCGGCAAAAGGTGCACGGATGAAGGTCATGGGAATAGTTCCGACATCATCGAAGCTGTCTTCAGTGTAGAAGCTTCCTAGCTGTCTTCCGTAGGCATTTCTGCGCACGCAGATGTCCATTGTGCCAAAGCAGGTACTTCCATCCTCGACATTGCGTGACAGAAGAATCATTCCTGCACAGGTGCCGAATACAGGCATACCGTCCTCAATCAGCTTCTTTATCGGTTCATACAACCCCAGTTCATGTAAGAGCTTGTTCATTACAGTGCTTTCTCCGCCGGGCAGAATAAGTCTGTCTGGCTTTTTTTCAAGGTCGCGAAGCTGTCTTATCTCAAAATGTTCCACTCCAAGTCTGTCAAGCATTTGTCCGTGTTCCGCAAAAGCTCCTTGGAGTGCCAATATACCGACTGCCATACTTAATCCTCCATATAATATTATTTTCCTCTTTCAGCCATAAGAAGTGCAATCTCGTTCTCATTTATTCCGACCATTGCTTCGCCAAGGTCTGCGGATAGTTCTGCGATGAGCTTTGCATCAGTGTAGTTGGTGACTGCCTGCACAATGGCGGATGCACGTTTTGCAGGATTACCGGATTTGAATATTCCTGAGCCTACGAACACGCCCTCAGCACCTAACTGCATCATAAGAGCTGCATCGGCAGGTGTTGCAACACCGCCGGCTGCGAAGTTGACGACCGGGAGTCTTCCGTGGTCATGTACATATCTTACAAGCTCCACAGAAACCTGTAACTGCTTGGCTGCTTCGTACAATTCATCTTCACGGAGATTCTGGATACGACGGATTTCAGCATTCATGGCTCTCATATGACGGACAGCCTGAACTACGTCACCTGTTCCGGGTTCACCTTTTGTACGAATCATGGATGCCCCCTCACTTATACGTCTGAGTGCTTCACCAAGGTCACGGGCACCGCAGACAAACGGAACCTTGAACTGTGTCTTGTCGATATGATAGACATCATCGGCAGGAGAGAGAACTTCGCTCTCATCTATGTAATCGATTTCAATGGCTTCGAGTATCTGGGCTTCAACAAAGTGACCGATACGGCATTTTGCCATTACAGGAATTGTCACGGCTTCCTGTATGCCGCGGATCATCTTAGGATCGCTCATTCTTGATACACCGCCTGCGGCTCTTATATCAGCAGGTATGCGCTCAAGTGCCATTACAGCACACGCACCTGCTGCTTCGGCAATCTTTGCCTGTTCAGGTGTTGTCACGTCCATGATAACACCGCCCTTTAACATCTGTGCCAGTTCCTTGTTAAGTTCATATCTTGTTGCCATAATATAATCTCCATTTCCGAGCAGTCCATAGCCTGGATTTTTATACCCATATATAATGCAGCAATGCTTACAGTATTGCCGCTGATAGGCAGTTTGAAGGATTTGCGTCCAAACTTATTTTCCGGATATGAACTGCATCTGATATTTATTTTGGTGTCTGTCATGCAGTGGCGCCGCTTCATGAATTTAGTGCTATAATACAGTAAAACTGGCGCGATTAAAACATCCAGTTTAGATAAAAATAAACAGTCCAGTTTGGAACGCTGTAAATCATATGTCAACTACAGCGGGTTTAACCGATGATGAAATTATTGAAAAGGCTGAGCTTGCAGCGCAGTAAGTGCAGGATAAATACGTCTGCATAATTGGCAGGAGGCATAGTAAGGCTGTTATTGATTTATTGAGAGGAATGTCATAATATGATATAAGATATCAGAAAAAGCCGGGTGGCGGTTTTGTCTCTTTAGAAACAGGAAATATATTTAAAGGTTAACATTTATAAAAAAATCGGTCAGTCAAATTATAAAAATACAGGCTTAATATCCGGAAGCAAAGAAAATCGAACAATCATCATCAAAGGAGAATTATGAATTATAATATAGCAATCTGTGACGACAGCGAAGCGGACAGAAAATACATATATGATATGGTAGACGAGTGGGCGCTTGTGCAGGGGCATAGCGTTCATATAACGACATTTGAGTCGGCGGAGAATTTTATGTTCTGTTATGATGACAGGAAGGATTATGATATACTTCTGCTTGACATAGAGATGGGAGATATGGATGGTGTTGCCATGGCAAAGAAGCTGCGCGAGCAGGATGACAATGTGCAGATTGTGTTTATAACAGGCTATTCTGATTATATAGCGGAGGGCTATGAAGTGGCAGCACTGCATTATCTTATGAAGCCTGTAAAAAAGGAAAAGATTTTGTCAGTGCTTGACAGGGCAGTAGAAAAGCTCTCTAAGAATGAAAAAATGATAAATATGGAACTCGGAGGCGAACTTGTACGCATACCGATATATCAGATAAGATATGTTGACGTGTTGGGAAATTATGTCACAGTTCATGCCGCACAGGAGTATACATTCAAGATGACGCTGTCGGATTTACAAAAGGAATTAGATGAGCGGTTTTTACGGGTAGGCCGCTCATGCATTGTAAATCTCACGCAGATAAGCCGTGTGACGAAAGCTTTGATAAAACTTTCAGACGGTACGGAAATACCTCTTCCAAGAGGAGCATTCGATGCAGTTAACAGAGCGATAATAAAGCTATAGAGGATAGGTACATTTGTGAAAGGAACGGATTATGTCATTTTTTTCGAAGAGGATAGACAGACAGCTTGCCGCATATCAGCAGGAGCTTATTGAAACACATTATAGGGAAGTCGATAATATGTATCGCCAGATAAGAGGCTGGAGGCATGATTACCGCAATCATATACAGACCATGAAAGCTTATGCAGCAGCCGGAGATTTGGATGCGATAAGAAATTACCTCGATTTGTTAGATGAAGATTTGACAACTGTAGATACAGTGATAAAGACAGGAAATCCGATGACCGATGCGATACTTAATTCTAAGATATCTCTTGCAAAAGCCAAGGATATCAGTGTCATTGCCGATGCACATATTCCTCTGAAATTAAAGACATCGGAGATAGATTTATGCTGTATTATAGGAAATCTTTTTGACAATGCGATTGATGCGAGCATGAAGCTGCCAAAGGAGCACAGGATGATAAGAGTGTACATGGATATGAAGAATACGCAGCTATACATCTCGTTTACGAATTTTACGGCAGGAAAGAAGCTGAAGAAGGATGGAAGGCTGTTTCACAGCACCAAGGGAGAAGGACACGGCTTCGGACTTGTGAGAATCGATGCGATAGTGGACAGGCTTGATGGCTATCTTAGCCGTAACAGTGAGGATGGCGCATTCACAACAGAAATATTGCTGCCGCAGGTATGAAATATCTTGTTATGTCGGCATATACAGCTTAAAAGCTTTTTATATGCAATTCATCACCTGAGATTTACAATTCGTCCCCGAAATACTTAGGGGGCGTTTTTTTGTGGTATATATTAAGCATGACATTTATAGAGGAGGGGATAATATTGAGCAATGAAAATACGCAGGAAGAAAATTCCAAGCCAAAGTATAACATGTTACAAAATTCATGGTTCATGATAAAGACGGCGTGGCAGATAAATGAAGGGAAAATGATATTCCTTTGTCTGCTGTCAGCGGTATTTGCGCTGGTTACAAACGTTTTGAATCTGTATGTAGTGCCTGTAATATTAGGTACAGTCACAAAGGGGGCGGATGTCAGAAAGCTGATTCTTATAATAACAGCATTTACGCTGTGTACAATGCTTGTGTCGGCGGCAGCGGCGTATGTTAAGAACAATATCGTTTACGTGAGAGCCACGATAAGAAGTGCGGTTCTGGGAATGATAAACAAAAAGGCTGCTACAACCTCTTATTCTAATATAATAAATGACAGATTTAAGAAGGATTATGACAATGCGTGCGAGAGCGTGCAGAAGCAGCGTTCATCTACAGAGGCAATATGGACGATATTTGAGGGGCTGATAACTGATATAGCAGGTTTTGTGATATATCTGAGCCTGCTTACAAGTGTACAGCCTGTTTTGTTTGTCATTGTGCTTGTGACGGCTGTTATAAGCTATTTTGCAGGAAACTGCTCTAACAGATATTCATATAAGCATTACGAAGAGAAGGCGGAGTATGAAAGCCACTTACGATATATTTTGAGGACTGAGGATGAGCTTGGTGCTGCCAAGGATATAAGGATTTTTGGTCTGCGTGGATGGCTTGAGGAGCTGTATGCTAAAACTATGAAGGCATATATTGCGTATAAATCGAGAAAATTGAATGTACTTTTATGTGTCACATTGCTTGACGTAATTCTTACATTCATAAGAAATGCAGCGGCATATATGTATCTTATTGGGATGGTAGTAAATGGAAAAATTGATGTTGCCACGTTTCTTCTGCTTTTTACGGCAGTGGGTGGCTTTGCACAGTGGATTACAGGAATTTTGCAGGAATTTAACAATCTGCACTTGCATTCAATTAATATATCCATTACGAGGGAATTCCTTGAATATGAGGAGCCGTTTCGATTTGAAGATGGTGAGCATCTGGAGGTTGATACGGATAAAAAGTATGAAATCAGGCTTGAAAATGTATCATTTAGATATCCCGGTGCTTGTAAGGATACGCTGACAGATATTAATCTGACAATTCATCCGGGTGAGAAGCTTGCTGTTGTGGGACTTAACGGTGCAGGAAAGACAACACTTGTCAGGCTTGTATGTGGATTTTTGAATCCTGATAAAGGAAAAGTTCTTCTAAACGGAAAGGACATACGTGATTATGACAGAAAAGATTATTATATGATGTTTGCTGCTGTGTTTCAGGAGTTTGCGCTGCTTCCTGGTTCAATAGCACAGAATATTGCACAGACGGACGAGGATATAGATATGGCTCGTGTGAAGTCATGTGCGGTAAAAGCAGGTATTGCCGGGAAGATAGAAGAACTACCGGGTGGCTATGATACACATCTTAACAGGCAGGTATATGAAGATGCGGTTATGCTGTCGGGAGGCGAGACGCAGTCACTTATGCTTGCGAGAGCTTTGTATAAAGACGCACCGTTTATTGTGCTAGATGAACCTACCGCTGCACTTGATCCTATTGCCGAGTCGAGGATGTATGAGAAGTATAATGAACTTGCAAATGGAAAAAGTTCGATATATATTTCACATAGACTTGCTTCAACACGTTTCTGTGACAGAATAATAATGCTTGGAAATTCAGGGATTATTGAGGAAGGCACACATGAAGAACTGTTAAAGAAGAACGGCGAGTATGCTAAGCTGTATGAGATACAGAGCAGGTACTACACAGAGGAGGACAATGAGGATGGACAAGAGTAAAAATAAGCTGTCATGTATTGAGTCGGTAAGACTTACGAGAAGGGCTCTTAAGACATACTATGCGGCCAGCTCGGTACATGTAATAGTGTACATTGCAATTATGGCATGGGAGGCTCTCACACCTTATGTCGGCATTTATTTATCGGCATGTTTGATTGATGAACTCACAAATGAGAGAAACCCGGAAAAGCTTAAAGCTCTGGTTCTCATAACACTTACATCGGCGGCAGTGATTGGTATTGTATCTGCCATATTATATAAAATCAGAAGAATATACAACGACCATGTAACATGGGATAATTTAGAGCATATATACGCAAAAAAAATGCTGGATATGGATTTTGGAAAATTCGATGATACTAAGACGGCAGAGCAGCGCTCTTTGATAAGACAGTATCAGAGCATGGGTTTTGGAATCAGTACATCTTTAATAATATACGGCGGCATATGTAAGGCTGTACTCACTGCCATCGGTGGAATCGGTCTTACGATCTCTCTTTTTACTTGCCGTGTATCAAATACAAGCGGAGCATATGCGCTGCTTGACAATCCAGTTGTTGTGCTGCTTGTGATAATATCATTGGTATTAATCACTTATATATCACCTGTTCTTCTTAATAGAGCGGATAAATATCTGGTAAGGGATGACCTGCGGGTGGGAAATAATAAACTGCTTTTCTGGGGATTTCTTGGTGGTAAGAGTGATGTGGCGATGGATGTGAGGACGTACAGGCTGGATAAAATGTGCGTCAAATACTGTTTTGATAAGGAATCGGGCTTTAACTCTAAAAGCAGGATTGCTAAGATTGGCTGGGGTCAACAGGGACTTTTAAAAGCGGCATCGGCGGCAATCTCAATGATGTTCTCAGGCATAGTATATGTGTTTGTATGCCTGAAGGCACTTGCAGGTGCATTCGGCGCAGGAGCAGTAACGCAATACATAGCATCCGTACAGAAAACAGCATATGGTGTCTCAAGCCTTGTAGAGATGCTTGGCTATATGCGCAATAATGCGTTTATCCTGAAACAGATATTTGAATTCCTTGACATACCCAACGACATGTATCAGGGAAGCCTGACAGTAGAAAAACGCAGCGACAGGAAGTATGATGTCGAGTTTAGAAATGTATCATTCAAATATCCGGGAAGCGACAATTATGCGCTTAAAAATGTAAATATAAAGTTCAAGATTGGGAAGCGCCTTGCTGTAGTGGGCATGAACGGAAGCGGAAAGACTACATTTATAAAACTTCTCTGCCGTTTGTATGACCCTACAGAGGGTGAGATACTCTTAAATGGAATAGACATACGCAAGTACAACTATGTAGAGTACATGAATATATTTTCGGTTGTGTTCCAGGATTTTAAGCTGCTCGCATTAAAGCTTGGAGAGAATGTGGCATCGGGGATGGAATACGATGAGAAGCATGTAATGAAGTGCCTTAAGGATGCAGGGTTTGAGGATAATCTAAAGAAAATGCCGCAGGGACTTGAGACATACCTTTACACTGATTACGGCGAAAACGGGGTCAACATATCGGGCGGTGAAGCGCAGAAGCTTGCCATAGCAAGGGCACTTTATAAGGATGCACCTTTTATAATTCTTGATGAGCCTACAGCGGCGCTTGACCCTGTAACGGAAGCGGAGATTTATTCTAAGTTCAATGATATAGTCGGAGACAAGACAGCGATATATATAAGCCACCGCCTGTCATCGTGCAGGTTCTGCGATGAGATAATCGTGTTCAATGAAGGTGCCGTAATACAGCAGGGGACACATGAAAGATTGGTTGCGGATGAGGATGGCAAGTATTATGAGCTGTGGCATGCACAGGCGCAGTATTACATGTCATAGAAGGTCTCGTCATTGTATTTTAAGACGGAGGTGTAGGTATCGTGGGCAAGTTCGATAAGTTCGGCGACTCTATCGGCATTACCATCAATGGTCTCATCTAGCAGCTCGTCACATGTTGAAATAGCTTTGGCTATTTCGGTTCATTCTCCTGTTTGAAGTGCAGCTTCGGATGCTGTTGCGACTTCATAATTAGGTATAAATGCTTTCTTTTTGTCTGAATCATATCCAAGATATCCCAGATGAATAAGTGCTGTCAGTGAGTCATCCTTAGATGCTATGGTTGAAAAATTATTTTTAAAGGTATTGGTGTTAACTCTTACCATGCCTCCGGCTAATATTGTCATGATATCGTCTTTAAGACCTGCATGGTTCAGTGTAATAAATGTATTAATTGATGCAACTCCAGTAAATACTAAGTGCACAGGATTTGTGTAATTATGGCTATTGGTGTACTTCTTATCGGACATGTAATGAGTATAATAAAAGTTATGAACGCTTTTGAAAGCACAAAACATTGATGTTGCTATTATTGTAATAATGTAATACAATAAATTCATCATCATTATTATGTTGGTATGATTAAAATGGATACTAAAAGAATATAGAAAGGCATCTAAAATATACGAGAATACCGAAAGTTGGAGCGTATATTATGCAAGATTGAGGGATCGTTTTGGCACACAAGTGTGATATGATGACGTAATGGAGTCAATGTGCTTACATGGCTAACGAGCATGAGGATTATTAAGGTAGGATATATTTAAACATTATACAAGGAAAAATATTTTAAATAAAATGGAGAAAAGACATGTTACCGGTAAATGTAAAAAATAAAAGTTGCAGTTCAAAATCACTAGGGGAAATACAGCTTTTCTTCGATTCTTCGATGCAAAAATATTTTGGATAGGGGAGAGGGCAAAAAATGTCAGATTTTAAAGAATGGCTGATTGAGCGTTTTATGATTGAGAGAAAAAGGTTTGACCGTTCAGGTGTTTATGCTTATACACAGCGTGTCATGGCTTACAATTCCAATAAAATTGAAGGCAGTACATTGACACCGGAACAGACAGCCTCACTTTTTGACAATGGAACTCTGCCAAAAAGCGATGATTATTATAGGGCAAAAGATGTTGAGGAGATGAATGGACATTTTCTCATGTTTAATTACATGTTAGATACGTTTGATGAAGAACTGTCACAAGAACTTATCAAAAAGCTGCATTACGAATTGAAATCTGGCGTATTTGAGGATCGTGCTAATGGTTATGCTATTGGTGATTATAAAAAACGTCCAAATATGGTTGGAATGTACAGAACTGTGCTTCCGGCAGATGTCGAATCAGAGATGGAAAAGCTTTTGAAGTGGTATAGTGGGCAGGATAAGAGCATAGAAACTTTGGCATGTTTTCATGCGAGGTATGAGTCGATACATCCGTTTCAGGATGGAAATGGAAGAACGGGAAGAATGCTGATATTTCGTGAAAGCTTGAAATATCCTGATGTAGACCCTTTTATAATTTTAGACAAAAATCGTAATGATTATATTGAAGGATTGAAAGAATTCAGAGAAGAAAATAAGGTTGATAAGCTTGTTGTTTTGATGGAGAAAGAAGCAACAGAATATTTTAATCAATGTAAATATTTTATGTGATAACAATGGTTTCAGGACGTTGGTATAAACTGGCAGTCTAAGAGGATGTACATTATGAGCACTATAAATTCAAATGAACAGATGATACAGAGAATTAATGAAGTTCTTCAAAATAAGAAAGATGCAGTGGTTAATATTATTAATGATAAGCTGACCATATCTGTATTTTCCTTATTGGAAAAAAACTTGCAGAATGTAAAAGAGATTAATTTTGTAATTCGTGATGTGAAATTTCTACCTCACCAATCAGAGATATCTCATGAGTTTGAGATTAATCCGACGGATGTGTTGTTCAACGCATATGATATTACAGAGAAGAATAAGCTACAGCATTTTTTCAAAGCTAAGAGTATGCATGATTTTATTGAGAAGCATGTCAATATTCGTAAGGTCAATACAGGTATTCGCATAGGTGGAAACGTCCTTATAATAGATGATGATTTTATGATTCAGGGGAGTTCATCACTAGAAGTTGCGGGGAAGAGTAACAGAGATACTTTGAACAATATTAACTTTGATACGATATTAAATGGTAGTGCTGATAAGGAGCAGATATTAGGAATTTTGGAAACCTTTAAGAAGGTTTGGTTCAATGAGCAGGTGTCTGTAGATTACAAGAATGAATTGCTTGCCAGTCTGCAATATGTTTATAAAGAGCATGCACCAGAGTTTTTGTATTACTTCACATTGAATGAATTGTTTGGAAATCAGCTTGATGTGGGGGTAGAGCGTTTTGAGAGAGATAGTGTCAGGTTCAAAAAGACAGAAATTTGGAATGCATTATATGATTTTCAGAAGGATTGTGTGGTATCTGCAATTCGAAAGCTTAATACCTATGGGGGATGTATTATTGCGGATTCTGTGGGTCTTGGCAAGACATTCGAGGCACTTGCGATTATAAAATACTTTGAGATTGGAATGAATAGAGTTCTTGTACTTACTCCTGCCAAGCTCTATGATAACTGGAATTCTTTCAGAGGTGATTACAAGGATTCATTTTTGCATGAGACATTCAATTACAGGATTATGTTTCATACCGATTTGTCCAGATATAGTGGAATGTCGAAGTCAGGGCAAGACCTTGGTCGGTTTGACTGGGGATTATATGATCTTGTAGTTATTGATGAGTCACATAATTTTCGTAATAGAAATGACAGATATGATGATAACGATCAGTTAATTATGACACGATATGCAAGACTGATGCAGGACGTAATTAAGCATGGCAATAATAATACAAAGGTGCTGATGCTATCGGCAACTCCTGTAAATAATAGCTTGGTTGACCTGAAAAATCAGATAAGCATTATTACAAGAGATAAAGATTCTGCATTTGAAGAGCAAGGGATTACAAGCGTTGAAAATCTTTTGCGCAGGACTTCAGCGAGCATTAATGCTTGGGAAAAGGTTCCAAACCATAAGAAAGATCAGTTGTTAGATAGTCTGCCATCTGATTTCTATAAGTTGCTGGAACTTATGACTATATCGCGCAGTAGAAAGCATATTACCAGTTATTATGGTGATAAGGGTGTAGGTCAGTTTCCTGAAAAGAATAAACCGGATACATATAATAGTGATATTGATACCAAAAAGGAACTTTTACATTTTAAGGAGACTAACGAACTTCTTGAAGCTTTGATTCTGAGTGTATATACTCCTACAAGATATATCAAAGAGGAATATAAGAAACTGTACATTGAAAAGTATTCACTCAAAGGTAAGCATGGTGGTGATATGAATTTTGATACACAAGCTAATGGAATGATCATTCTTCATAGATTCAACCTTTTCAAACGATTGGAAAGTTCTGTGTATTCATTTGAAGAGACTCTTCGTAGATTATTAGAGAGAATTGAGCGTACAGAAAAACTATTGCTGAAAGGGAACGGAAATGTATCTGAGGACGATGCAGACATTGACGATGACGATTTAGAGGATATATATATTGAAGGAAAATATGAGATAGATGTCAAGCATTTAAGAGTGGATGATTACTTAGAAGATTTAGCCAGTGATAAACTCATTATTACCAAGATTCATAAAAGTGCAAAACGTATCCTTGACGAGCAGAGAGACCAGAAAATTAAAGATCTTATGGGCATCTTGGAAAGAAAGGTCAATGAGATGCCATACAATGATGGTAACCGCAAGATTATTATATTTACAGCATTTGCCGATACAGCAGATTATTTGTATAGTAGGCTTTCGGAGCATATGAAGGATTTAGGGGTATACTCAGCATGTGTTACAGGTAAGAGAGTTGTCACAAATAATAGGAATGTGGATAGTGATTTTAATTCAGTATTATGTGCGTTTTCACCAGTATCGAAGATGAAAAAGGAAATTCCGGAAGAGCAGCAGATTGATTTATTAATTGGAACAGACTGTATTTCAGAAGGTCAGAATTTACAGGACTGTGATACTGTTATCAATTATGATATCCAGTGGAACCCGGTGTCTCTAATCCAGCGATTCGGACGTATTGACCGTATAGGAAGTAAGAATAAAAAAATCCAGATGATTAACTTTTTCCCTAATATGGAGTTAAACGAATATCTTGGATTGGAAGCAAGAGTAAAAGGTAAAATGGTTACGCTGAATCTGGTATCCACCGGTAACGAAGATGTGCTTACACCTGAAATGAATGATTTCAATTTTAGAAAACGACAGCTTGAAAGATTGAAAGAAGAAGTAATTGATATAGAAGATGCGAACGACAATATTTCACTTACTGATTTGAATATGAATGAGTATTTGAATGAGCTTTCAGAATATATCCAGAATGTACCAGAGATTAAGAAAGTTCCGAAAGGTGTGTATTCTGTAACAGATGGAGATAGCGCAGGTGTGTTATTCTGTTTCAAGCACCGCAATGATGCTAATAAGCCTAAATCCGACAGTTCATTATATCCATATTATCTGATATATATAATAAATGATGGTGAGGTACTTTTTGGAAATGGACAGGCAAGGGAAGTAGTTAAGCAGTTTCGTAAGCTTTGTTATGGAAAGAATAGACCTGTAATGGAGCTGTTTCAAAAATTTTTTATACGCACGAATAATGTCAAGGATATGCAGTTCTATTCAGATTTGTTGAATAAAGCAATTAAGTCAATTAAGGGGGAAGAGGAGTCAAAAGCTGCTCAGCTGATGTTCGATTTTGGAGGATTTAATAATGTCTTTGCTGATGAGACAGCTGATGATTTTGAATTAATTTCATTCTTAGTAGTTGAATAAAGGGTATGTGTACGGGAGGCGATATTTATGTTCAATTTACCAGACGTATATAGGCTGGATGTCAGCGCAGCATTAAAGGATTTTATTCCAAAGGACTTAAAGCCTAATGATAAAAAGAGAATAAAGGATGCTATTAAATCTGTGAAACTAGAGTATCAGATTGCAGGGGATGAGATTCCGTCGGTAAATAATGAAGAATATCGCTGTCAGGTTATACAGTTTTATGATATAGAATTATCAAATATAAAGGATGCAAATTTTATTGCAGCTATGTATCAGAATCTTATAAAACCCTTATGTGTGATTTATATGCATGATGCAAAGGATGAAGTATATTCATTTGCAGTCAAGCGACTCAGTCAGACTGAAAGTATGCAGATTGTTGTAGAGCAGACATTGCTCACAGATAAATATATGAGGGGCGTTCCAGACCGCAATAAGGACAGACTTCTTGCATATATGAATTATGCTACGCTAAAAAATAAGACTAATAAAGTGCAACTTTATAAAGAGTGGTTTTATAAAGCATATATGATTGTTAATGAGAAGGCATATATTCATACAGAAAAATTGCTTGAAGGGAATAGCTGGTATGATAACGACAGAAGCGCCCGCATATGTAAAAAATATATGGAACTTGTTATGGCAAGGGAAAAATTAAAGACGGCAGTTACAAATGCTGAACGAATGAAAATCAATAAATTAATAAAGACATCGATTGATAATTTAGATTGTGAAGAATTGTGATGCAAGGAGTGGGTTTACTATGGCATGGGGATATGAGAAGTGTTTTGTAATAGAGCATGATAATACGTTAAAAAGACGTATTGATTGTAAAGATTGTTGTTATTATAATTCTGAAGATAAATCGTGTATGAAACGACCATTGTATCTTCCGGTTGATGGTTATAATTCGTGGAGAACATGTAATTATTTTGAGCTAGATTCATCAACGAGCCATTATGAGGAGAAAAAAACACAATATGAAAGTGTATTGAGGAGAAAAGCGAATAATCTTAAGGAAAGTGGAACTATATTTAGAAAATCAGCTACAAAAAAATCTAATAGTGCAGCGAAAATGCAAAAAATACAAGACACATCATCTAGGGCAGTAACTGTTAATAGTATTGCCGAAAGAAAGAGAAGAGGTTATCGCATTTGTACATTTGAGGTAAAGCCTAAAGGGAAAAAATTAAAATATGATTATGTAGAAATTACGATAGCTACGGGAGCAAAAAGAAAAATACAGGTAGGGTTTGATGATGAGGCAAAAGTTGCATATATAAATAAAAAAGTGAACACGCTGGAAGCAATAGAAAAAGTGACAAGATTGATAAAATAGTATAAAAATAGATTACGTTAAGGAGGATATAGGCTATGTATAACAAGGTATCACAGCGGATTAATGATATTGTTGGCGACAATGTAAAAAAATTGGCTGAGGCATTCCCATCCGCAGTAAAAGATGGAGAAGTTGACTTCGAAGCTTTAAAAGAGGAATTAGGACAGCATACGGAAGTAGGAAGTGAAAAGTATGAGCTTACATGGGCAGGAAAAAAGAATGCAAAGAAGCTTGCACAGGAAGATATTGTCGGAAGAACATTAAAATATATTCCGGAAGATAGTAAGAATGCGGATACTACGGAGAATCTTTATATTGAGGGTGATAATCTGGAAGTTTTGAAGTTGCTTAGACAGAATTATTATGGTGCTATCAAGATGATTTATATTGATCCACCGTATAATACAGGCAATGATTTTGTCTATAATGATTCATTTGTTATGTCTCAGGAAGAGTCCGATGTTGCTGAAGGAGTAATTGCTGAATCGGGTGAGCGTTTTTCAACAAATATGAAGACATCAAATAGATATCATGCAAATTGGTTAAATATGATTTATGTTAGATTAAAAGTAGCAAGAGATTTAATGACAGAAGATGGTGTTATATTTATATCAATTGATGATAATGAGCAAGCAAATTTGAAAAAAAGTTGTGATGAAATATTTGGTTCACAGAATTTCATAGCACAGTTAGTATGGGAAAGAGCTTATGCACCAAAAAATGATGCAAAATTTATATCAAATAGTCATGATTATGTAATTATGTATGCAAAGAACATAGATATGTTTACTATTGGGAGACTTCCAAGGACGGAGGATGCAAATGCTCGTTATAAAAATCCTGACAATGACCCTCGTGGAGTTTGGAAACCCAGCGATTTGTCTGTTAAAACATATAATGCTGCCTGTGATTATCCTATTACAACACCTTCCGGAAGAGTAATAGAGCCTCCAGCAGGACGCTGCTGGAGTCTCTCTAAAAACGCATTTTTAGAGAGACTCCAGGATAATAGAATCTATTTTGGGGCGGATGGAAATAGTGTTCCATGTATGAAACGTTTTTTAACTGAACTCAAATATGATGGTATGGCACCAACATCAATAATGGCATATAAGGAGGTTGGACATAGTCAGGAAGGCGCAAAAGAAGTTACAGCCTTAATGGATGCAGGTGTTTTTGATGGACCTAAGCCAGTGAGATTAATGAAAAGATTATTTATTTTGGCAAATCTGGGAAAAGAGTCTTTAGTTCTCGATTTTTTTTCAGGTTCAGGAACTATTGCACAAGCACTTATGGAGTTTAACTTAGAGAGAAATGCTGTTTGTAAATTTATTTTAAATCAACTTCCAGAAGTAACAGATAAGAGTGGAACAGCAAATAAAGCAGGATATAGAAACATTTGTGAAATAGGCAAAGAACGAATTCGCAGAGCAGGAGAAAAAATAAAAGCTGAGCATCCTGATGCTGATATTGATATTGGATTCAAAGTATTCAGAACTGATGATACCAATATCAAGTGGAATTCCCTTATAGATTTAGGGCAGATAGATATTAATCAGATGGAAACATCACCGGATACAATAGATTTTATGCCGGGAGCAAAGGATGTAGATATTGTATATGAATTGATGCTTAGACAGAATGACGTGCCTTTATCGTCGAAAATCGAACAAATTTTCGCGGGGGGGGGTACTCTCGTACTTACCTTTATGCGGATAGTTATTTGGTTTGTCTTGAGACAAAGATTACAGATGAATTAATTGATAAACTGGCGAAGATAGACCCTTTGCCAATCAAATTCATTTTCAGAGACTCGGCATTCCAAGATGACATTGCATTAAAAGATGAGACATTCAGACGATTAAAAGCGTTGATAGAAAAGAATAATGGAATGAAAAAAATGACATATGCAGTAGAATTTTTGTAATATTGTAATTACTGCTTTTACTGTATATGTCTGGGTCATAGTGCTGAAAATGAGAAGTTGGAGGACACTATGGAATACAAGAAAGTAAATCAGAATATTAACAATATTGTAAATGATAATGTAAGAAAGTTAGAAAGTATTTTTCCATCTGCGGTAAAGGATGGAGAGGTTGACTTTGAAGCACTGAGGGAGGAATTGGGACAATTTAAGGAAGTTGAAAGTGAAAAATATGAGCTTACATGGGCGGGGAAAAAAGAAAGCAAGAAACTTGCTCAAGAAGATGTTGTTGGAAGAACATTAAAATTTATTCCAGAGAATAGTAAGGATGCAGAGACTACAGAAAATCTTTATATTGAGGGAGATAACCTAGAGGTATTGAAGTTGCTTAGACAGAACTATTATGGTTCAATTAAAATGATTTACATTGATCCGCCCTACAACACGGGTAAAGATTTTATCTATAATGATTCATTTAGTATGAGTAAAGGAAAATCTGATATAGCAGAAGGCATGGCTAGCAATGATGGAGAACGTTTTTCTGTAAATACAATGTCACAAAATAGATTTCATGCAAAATGGTTAAGTATGTTATATCCTAGATTATCTATTGCAAAAGACCTACTTAAGGATGAAGGTGTAATTTTTATTTCTATTGATGACAATGAAGTAAGTAACCTTCGAGAATTATGCGATTATATTTTCGGGAACACTAATTTTATTGCTCAGTTTATTCGAAAAGGAAGTGGAGGTCGTCAGGATAGTAAATATTATGCAGTTGTGCATGAGTATATTCTTTGTTATGCTAAAAACGTAAATCTTTTTGAGTCTGGAAAGATAATAAAGGATGATGAAGCATATCCATTTTATGATAAAAAAATAGGGAAAAAGTACAAGACACAACTTTTGCGTAAATGGGGAGAAAATAGCAGAAGAAGTGATAGACCCAATCTTTATTATCCTATTACCGATCCTGATGGTAACGATTTTTACCCTATGTTATCAGAAAATGAGGAAGGTTGTTGGCGATGGGGAAAAGACACGATGTATGCAAATATGAAAAAGGGGTTAGTAGAGTTTAAAAAAAGAAATGGTCAGTGGGTAGCTTATGAAAAAATATTTGAACCAGATAATGGAGAATTTAAGACAAAGTTATATACATCTATAATTGATGATATTTCAAATAATACAGGGGCTTCGTTAATTAAAGAATTATTTAATGTAAAAGCTTTTGATTATCCTAAACCTATTGATTTGATATATCGTTTAATTCAGCTAGCAAATATAGAAAATAATGATATTATTTTAGATTTTTTTTCAGGTTCAGCAAGTACGGCACATGCTGTTATGAAATATAATTTGGATAATAATTCTAGTTGTAAGTATATTATGGTTCAGTATCCAGAGAGAATAGAAGAAAATTCAGAAATGTATAATAGAGGGATGAAAACTATCTGTGATATAGGAGAAGAACGTATTAGGTTGTCTGGTGATAAATTAAAGAAAGAACAGTTAAATCTTGATATAGGCTTTAAAGTATTTAGAACCGCTGACACAAATATTAAATGGAATTCTCTTATGGATTTGGGACAGTTAAATATTAATCAATCTGAGTACACTCCGGACCTTGTTGACTTTATGCCGGGAGCAAATGATATAGATATAGTTTATGAACTAATGCTCCGTCAACGTGATGTTGCTCTTTCGGAAAGATTGGAGACGTTATCAGATATCGGTAGTCGTACATATCTCTATGCCAGCAGTTATCTGGTATGTTTGGAAACGAAAATTACAGAGGAGCTGGTTTCTAAGCTTGCAAAACTTGACCCATTACCGATTAAATTTATTTTCAGAGATTCATCTTTTCAGGATAATATTGCTTTAAAGGATGAGACGTTCAGAAAATTAAAAGCTTTGGTTGAGAAAAATGCAGGAACGAATAAGCCGACATATACAGTAGAGTTCATATAGAAAGTATGGCAGACATATCATCTGCCATAAGGAGGATTGGCAGATGAATGAAGTTATGAAAAGTGTTAGCACTGATATCATGGATAATTTACTTCAGGTACAAGATGAAATGGCACATAATTGGTATGAAATAGGAACACAAAAGACTATTTTTTATTTACAACCAAAAGATACAGAGGATGAGTTAGGAGGAAAAACAGATGTCTAAACGTATCACATTCCAATTTGAGGATGACCTTGACTATCAAATGCAGGCTATCAACTCTGCTGTGGAATTGTTCAGAGGTCTGTCGAGGCGAGTAGATGGTATTTACAGACCTAGTCGTATCCGTAAATTTGGCGAGGGCGATCCAGTCAGAAATAATGATATTGTTGTTGGAAGCAGATTATTGGAAAATTTGCGAAAAGTGCAGCTTTCTAATAATTTATTTGCTGATAATGTACTTGCAGATGGGAATAATTTCACGATTGAAATGGAGACAGGTACAGGAAAGACGTATGTATATCTTCGTACGATTCTTGAGCTGTATCAAGAGTATGGATTTCGCAAGTTTATGATAGTTGTTCCGTCGATTGCCATTCGCAAAGGTGTCGAAAAATCAATGGAGCAATTAGCCGACCATTTCAAGAGAATATATAATATTGATATTGGAAAGCATAGCTTTATCTATGACAGTAACAACCCAAAACAGATTAGTTCAAAGCTGGTAGAAAGCAATGATTTGAGTATATGTGTGATGAACATTCAGGCTTTCAACAAGGACACTAACAAAATCCGTAAGGAAGATGAATATGGTCAGAACTTGTGGGAAGATATCAAATACATAAAGCCTATTGTGATTATAGATGAGCCACAGAAGATTGAAGGTACTGCAAAGAAAAAATCCAAGTCGTTAGTTGCTATTGAAGAATTAAAACCACTTTTTACTTTACGTTATTCTGCTACACATAAGCAGCTGTATAATCAGATTTACAAGCTGGATTCATATGCAGCATATCAGAGGGATTTAGTAAAAAAGATTGTTGTTAAGACAGTCTATGGTGTGATTCCCAAGGATTATCCATATGTTAGATACCTTGCATTTACATCAGATTTGAAAGCTAAGATTGAAATGTTTTCACAAGACCAGGGAGGAACAATAAGATTTAAAACTTTCAATGTAAGTGGTGGAACATCGCTTGAAGAGTTATCCGGTGGATTGTCTCAGTACAAGGATTTTCGTATTGCAGAAGAACCACATAAGTTAAAACCGTTGTCGATTGCTACAAAGGAAGGATTTTTTGGTCTGGAATTGGGACACAGTAACCATGAGATAGAGAAAAATGAGGCAGTGCGAATTCAAATAAGATTGGCAATACAAAATCATTTCACTAAACAGCTTAATATTATTCGTTCGGGCAGAAAGATTAAGGCATTGACATTGTTCTTTATTGATGCGGTAGATAAAGTGCGCGATGATTCAGCTATAGATGGAAGGGGAGAATACTTGCGTATTTTTGATGAAGAGTACAAAAAATATGTGACTACCCATGTGAATGAATTGGAAATGAATAAAGAGTATTTTCCGGATTATATGAATGTGCAGGCTGTCAGAGAAGGATATTTTGCCAGAGATAAAAAGAATAATGTTGTAGATGTAGATGATTGGGATTCTTCCATAGATGATAGTGATGTGAAACTCAAAGCAAAGTCTCAGGAAGATATTGATAGAGGAATCAGTCTTATTCTTGAAAAGAAAGATGAGTTGATATCTTTTGAAGAGCCGCTTGCATTTATATTTTCGCATTCTGCTCTTAGAGAAGGCTGGGATAATCCGAATGTATTTACACTTTGTACATTGAAGGCTGGTGGCTCTGATATTGCTAAAAAGCAGGAAATTGGCAGAGGACTGAGACTGCCGGTTGACGATACAGGCAATCGTTGTATTGACCGTAGAATTAATGAACTGACGGTAATAGCAAATGATTATTATGACCATTTTGCATCTGCACTTCAAAAAGACTTTAATGATAATATGCATTTTGTCAAGGATGAAGTTACTGCTGATATTCTGATTGAGACATTAAAGTCTGCTGGAGTTCCTGAAGAGAAAATTAGTCCTGAGCTGGTAGATATACTTAAAGAGGAATTGGTGTCTGTTGGAGTGATGAATACTGACAATATATTGAAAGGTTTAACACAGCAGATAACCAAGACTTTGGATAATATGATATTTGTTGATGATACATTAAATGAGCACGCCGAATTAATTAAGAAACAGTTCAAGAAACTGATGGTGCAGAAAGGTACAAGAAAGATTGAGATTACTAATGGTGATAATAAACCATATGAAAATAGAATAAGAGCTTATGTAACACAGGGAGAGTTTGAAAAGATTTATCGTGGACTTCGCGAGAACCTTATGCAGCGTTCTATTTACAGATTTAGAATTGATAAAGATAAATTTATAGATGACTGCATATTTCAGATTAATCAGTCATTGCTATTTAAGAAAGCAAAAAATGAATACAAGGTTGAAATGGGTAGAGCTAAATTTAATACGTCACAGATGTTTGTGATGGAAGAGTCAACTTATGGTGATAAGGAACTGGAAGTAGAAATCCACACGGAACCAAAATCTGATTTTGAAATCGCAAACTTTATAATGTACCATACGATGTTACCTAGACTTGCTATTTTCAAAATTTTGCAAGGGATTACGAAGAGGGATTTGCTTAATAATCAGGATATTTTGGATGATGTGACTCAGTTAATAAAAGGAATTCTTAATGATACTAAGGCTTCAAATATTACATCATATGAAGTGATAAAAGGTTATGAATTAGATGAGCATAATATATTTGAGGTGGACACAATTACAGAAGCGGATTTTGAGCAGGAATGGAGAGTGTTTAAAGCAAAATCAGATAGAAGTTCTGCGATGAATGAGTATTATAAGCTAGACAGCGAAGGTGAGTCAAAATTTGCTCATAAGCTGGAGAACAATGAAAATGTGTTGCTTTTTACCAAGTTGAAAAAGGGCGGATTCGTAATTGATACACCATATGGCAATTATAGTCCTGATTGGGCGGTAGTATGCCGTAAAGATGCTTTGAAAGATCCATCTGTTGGAATTTATTTTATTGTCGAAACAAAGGCTGGCAAGGCCTGGGCAGACCTTACAGAAGTAGAAAGAAATAAGATACATTGTGGAGAACTTCATTTCCAGGCTGTATCAAAGGATACAAAGTTTGACTGGGTAAATGGTTATGAGGATTTTATAAATAAGTTTGGTGTTGCCGAAAGTGATTAAAGATAAGATTTATAATTAAGAATATATTTAACCATGTTACATATTTTATACCACAAGTATAGTGACAGCTCCAATAATTTGTGCTATCCTTACATACATACAGAAAGAGAAAAGCGGAGCGGGAAAACTCCACAGAGATAGGAAGGAAAAAGACATGACAGCAATTAATCGTTTTAGTCAGCTTCATAGTGAACGCAAAGCATTAGCACCACTCAGTGATAGAGAGTGGAGCTTTGATTTGATGCACTCATTTAAGGCAGGGCAAGAACGAGAAAATTGTGTTTTGGATATCGCAGCAGGTGCCGGAGAATAGCCGGCGGCAGTATATCATATATAGACATGTTTTAGCGTACCGCTTACCTTAGATGAAAGGTGGGCGGTATTTTTTTTGAAGGAGGAAGGACAATGAATGCGATAGAAATAAAAGGAAAGGTAAATACAGCTTTATGCTATGCAAAAGTAGTGGAGGATGAGGCGATTGAGCAGATTAGACGCATGTGTGATTATGCCATGACGGAGGGCTCACAGATTCGTATTATGCCGGATGTTCATGCCGGGAAGGGATGCACTATCGGGACAACAATGACTATTATTGACAAGGCTGTGCCAAATGTTGTCGGTGTGGATATAGGATGCGGAATGTATACAGTCAATCTCGGAAAACAGGATATTGATTTTGAAAAGGTGGATGAGGCGGCTCACTTTATTCCGTCAGGGCATGAAGTGTGGGAGGGAAGACAGGAGAGATTTGACCTGACTGAGATTCGCTGCTACAGGGATTTGAAGGATACGAAACGTCTTGAGAGGTCTCTTGGAACACTTGGAGGCGGAAATCACTTTATTGAGATTGACGAGTCATCGGATGGCACGAAATATCTGATTATCCATTCGGGGAGCAGAAATCTTGGCAAGCAGGTCGCTGAGCTGTATCAGAGTCTTGCAATCAACTTAAATCGTGGGTATGGAGATTATCTTGAAAAGCGTGATGAAATTATTCGTACTTACAAGGAGCAAGGGAGAAAAAATGAGATTCAGGATGCATTGAAGCAGCTTCACTGGCAGGTATATGAAAGTCCTGCAAGCATGCCTGAGGATTTGTGTTATCTTGAGGGAAAATATCTGGAGGATTATCTGCACGATGTAACAATATGTCAGGCTTTTGCAAAGAGAAGCAGAGAGAAGATGGCTCAGATAATCTTAGAGAGAACGCAAATGACTTCATATGATGCATTTCATACAATCCATAATTATATTGACACGGACGAGATGATTTTGAGGAAAGGAGCAATAGCTGCACACAAGGGTGAGAAGGTGCTTATTCCAATCAATATGCGGGATGGAAGTGTACTTGCAGTCGGAAAGGGAAATCCTGAGTGGAACTATTCAGCTCCGCATGGAGCCGGAAGAATTATGTCCAGAACAAAGGCGAAAAATGAGCTTGCGCTGGATGAATATAAGAGGACGATGGAGGGAATATATACAACCTCTGTAAATGAAAATACATTGGACGAGGCACCAATGGCGTACAAATCTTTGGATGACATTATAGATGTAATCAAGGAGTCTGTGGATGTCATTGATGTGATGAAGCCTATCTATAATTTTAAGGCATCTGAGTAGTACACATCCGGCATTTTGGCTGTAGATGTGTACTGCAAAAATGCCGGAACAGGAGAAAAAAATGACAATGCCGACAATAAATATGGCAGCAACAGGAGTTAATATTTCAAGAATGAGAGCGGATGCAGGACTATCGGTAAAGGAGCTTGCGGATATTTTCGGCTTTGCCACACCGCAGGCAATTTATAAATGGCAGCATGGCGTGGCTCTGCCGACACTTGATAATCTGGTTATACTTGCAGCAGTCTTTGATGTATCGATGGATGAGATTATTGTCTTAGATAACTGTGCAAAGACGCAGGTCAGCGCATAGATAAGGACAGATTAAGCTTAGTTATCATCTTGCAAATAATGTGAAAAGGGAATATTATAATTATGCAATATGGATGAGAGAAATTATCGGAGTGATGGAGGGCAGCTGCAGCACACTATCAACGCCGGAAATAAAGTGTTCACAAAAGGAGGTACTGCCGATGCCGCGAGGTGCAAATCAAAAGTTCAAGTTCTGCTATCTTATGAAAATAATGCTCGATAAGACCGATGATGAGCATGGTCTTACGATGCCGCAGATTATGGAAGAGCTTGAAAAATATGATGTCACGGCAGAGAGAAAAAGCATCTATGCTGATTTTCAGGACATGACGGATAAGTTTGGAATCGAAATCATCAAGGAACAGGTCGGAAGAGAGACTTTTTATCATGTCGGTTCGAGAGAGTTTGAACTGGCGGAGGTAAAGCTTCTTATTGATGCAATTCAGTCATCGAAGTTTATAACCAGAACGAAGTCAAGGGAACTTATAGCAAAGATAAAGAAGTTCGTGAGTGAGCATCAGGCAAAGCAGCTGCAACGTCAGGTATTCATTAATGACCGTGTTAAGACCATGAATGAAAGCGTATATTACAATGTGGATGATATACATAGTGCAATAAATCAGAATAAAAAAATACGGTTTAAATATTATAAGTGGGATATCAATAAGAAGCTTGTTCCAAGGCATGGAGGTGTCTGGTTCGTTGTAAGTCCTTGGGTGCTTATGTGGAATGATGAGAATTATTACATGGTTGCTTATGATGACTGGGATCATAAGCTTAAGAATTACCGTGTTGATAAGATGATGCATATTTGCATTGAAGAAGCAGCCAGGGACGGCAAGGATGATTTCAAAAGCTTTGATATGGCTGAATACTCCAAGGCGACTTTTGGAATGTATCAGGGAAAGAAGACAAGAGTAAGCATAGAATTTGCTAACTATATGTGTGGTGTGTTTATAGACAGATTTGGCAAAGATATTGTTTTCTATAAAGTGGATGACGAGCACAGCGGGCTAAATGTCGAAGTGAACGTAAGCCCACAGTTCTTCGGCTGGGTGTTCAGTCTTGGCAGTGAAGTGAAGGTGACAGGACCTGAAGAGGTTGTCATGCAGCTTAGGGATGCGGCAAGTGAATTTGTAAAAAAATACGAATAAATACAAGACTCATAAGTACCCCTTTTACCGGATATTTGGTGAAAGGGGTACTTATTATTTTAGTTTAGAATTCTGCCTTTTATGTTGCTGCATATCTGAAAAACAGATGATATGTTTTGATATCTAAGGAACAATAGGAATTAACCTGTTATCTTGAAAATAAAAATGGGCTGTACTTTTTATTGAACACCTGATGAGTATAATGAAATTAACAGATGAGGAACGGAAAACAACACATGTATTGAAAGGAGCAGCTTATGAGAAAACAGCAATTTACAATTTCAACCTGTGTATGCCCTCATTGTGGACTTAAATTTCCGATACCGAGAAAAAAGTCCATGGCAAGGGCGGCTGGGCATAAAAAATATTTGTGGTGTCCTGTATGCAGGGAGAGATTGAATTTTGATGAGTACAGATTTAATGATTATATGGTTTAATATTTATACTCACAGGGAGGAAAAGCATATGAATTACATAATTGTCGATTTGGAGATGAATCCGGTAGCAGACAGATATAAGGCAGAGAGAAAAATCTGCCGTTCGGAGATTATTGAGATTGGTGCAGTTATCATGAATGATGAGTTTGATGTTCTTGGTGAATTTAAGACGCTTGTAAGACCTCAATATAATGATGTTATATATAAAAGATATGAGGAGATGACAGGCATAAGTACACAGATGGTATACGGTGCGCCGGTCTTTGCTGCAGCATATGAGATGTTTGTAAAATGGTGTGAGACCTATGGCGATGCGTATGAGGTTTATGCATGGAGTGACAATGATTATAAGCAGATTACTTCTGAGATGAAACTTAAGCATTATGACAGCGAAGCTGGGGAAGGAAAGCTGACAAAATGGTTCGATTTTCAGAAGGAATATACCAATAAGCTAGGTCTTGAGAAGGTCATGTCCTTGGAAAAGGCATTGAATTACGTTGGCATAGAATATAAAGGCCATATGCACGATGCACTCTGCGACGCAAGAAATACAGCTGAGCTGTTCAGGATTGCCAGAGATGAGAACTGCAATGAAGCTCTTAAGAATATCATGGATGTATTAAAGCCAAGCAATATAAGCAGCTCTCTTGGCGAGCTGTTTAACTTCGGGGCACTTATGGCAAAGGTAGGATAGTAGAAATGAAAAATTGATAAAATGATATAAACCAGCCGGAAAAAGTTACCGGCTGGTTTATTAATGTATAAAAGACTGAAATTGCTAAATGTTCGGGTGGCAGAACATGTTTTGACACCCGAACTCTAAAAATAAAAAAGGATTTTCAAGAGAGTATTGAGGATTTATAATATAATATGAGATTAAAGAAAGATAGGAAGAAGATTATGGTTAAAAAGATTGTAAAAGGCAAAAATATTTTCTTAAAGAAGGCGAAGCCTGCAACTGAGGAAGACAGGCAGGTCGTGACAGACCTTATAGACACACTAAGGGCAAATGACAAGATATGTGTCGGTATGGCAGCCAATATGATAGGTGTAAATAAGTCGATAATCGTAGTGGCGGCAGGACCGTTCCAGTTTGCTATGGTAAACCCTGTGATAACTGAGAAATCAGGTGAGTACAGCACAAAAGAGAGCTGTCTGTCATTAGATGGTGTAAGGACATGTACAAGATATGAGCAAATAGAAGTTGATTACCTAGACAGTGATTTTATGCCAAGACATGGAAAGTACAGCGGATTTACGGCGCAGATTATTCAGCATGAGATCGACCATTGTAATGGGGTGGTAATCTAATGCGAGAAGGAAGTTTTACAATTAGTATAGAGATTTTGTATTCAATAATAAATTGATTAAACCACTGGTAGATTTCTTTTCGCTCATATATATTGTAAAATAAGCAATAGTCAAATACGGTTCACGAAGAAAATTCTGAAAGGAATGGTGCAAAATGGTTATAATGACATCAGCGTATGCAAATAAGATGCTTAAGAAGCTTACAGAGGATAAGGAGTACTGGTTAAGGAAGGAAAATGAAGGTTGTTCATATATTGCGGCAGCAGATGAGGAACCTGTGATACCTGATTATGATTATATGTCTGTGGCTGCTGAGATTGCAGCGATTGATAAGAAGATAATGAAGATAAAGCATGCAATCAATGTGAACAATGTCACTAACAGGATTGACATTGGCGGCGAGCAGATGACTATTGATGAAATACTTGTCAGAATGGCTCAGCTCAATAAGCGCAAGGCATTTCTTGACTCGTTGAGAAAGCGCGCACCGAAGACAAGAATCGGCTCAGTTGCATTTAATGCGAGAAAGACAGCACCGGAGTACGAATATATCAACTATGATCTGGCACTTGTAAAGGAAGACTACGAGCGCATAGATGCACAGATAGCGGCAATGCAGATTGCACTTGACAAGTATAATCAGACTTTTGAGTTTGAGGTGGAATTATAGTCTATGAAATAAAAGAGAAAGCACATTAACCTTGGCTGATGGGTTGAACTCTTTTATCCGGTGTTTTATACAAGTCCGGTATCAGATAGAGATGCGAAGCATCGATTTTATATGAGCAGAAATCGGATTGCGGATATCAGTGAGTTTCCGTACAGATATGAAGTCAAATATAAAAAATAATTGCGGTTAATAACGTATATGACGTATTGTTTATTGTTAGTGTTATTGCTTATTTTGTTATTTGTTATGAAATATTGTTTATGGTTTCTTATTGGAGAAGCTTAAATTTTTTCGTATCTGTTAAAAACTTTGCACGCAGGTGCATGGCATGGAAGTACGGTTTCATATGCCTTTTGAATATTGTCAAACAGGTGTGAAAATATTTTTTTACACACCTGTTTGCTTAGGTTAAAAAGATAAGCAAAAATATTATAATAAAAATAAAGAAATATTGAATGCAGATTCAAAGATGAGTAGATTTTATTTAAGCTTGCTTAAAGTGGTATGAACGTAAGCAAATTAATTATAAAGTTAATAATGTTAAATATCTAACAAACGGTGTCTTGATTTGATATGTACCTTCCTTACTGGTTGTCCGGCAAAGAGGGTACATATCAATTTTAGAACACCGTTTTTTTTACCGATTAGATAGAAAAACAGACCACATATCGCAAATTACTTTATTTTTAGTAAAGCATAGATATAATCAAATATATGGAAAAGAGAGGAGCTGCAAATGAAAATAGCGTTTGAGATAAGCGGTAAATATAAAAAAACGGAAGTCCATATCTGCTGTGAGAAGGACAGCCTTGAAAACAGGCAGATTTATATGACAGTCAGAGATGCTTTGGAAAAAAATATAACTGCCTATGATGACAATGAGCCGGTTATGGTGAGGCATAATGACATCATAAGAATATTTACCCAGAATAAGAATGTATATCTTCTGACCGAGAATAGACAGTATCGGCTTAGGGAGAGACTGTATGAATTGGAGGAAATACTTGACAGCGAACAGTTTGTGAGAATATCCAATTCTGAGATAGTGAATGTTAGAAAAATAATTAAGATGGATACAAGTCTTACAGGAACGATACAGATGTATATGAAGGGAAATACGCAGACATTTGTGTCAAGGAGATATGTAAGCAGGATAAAGAAGGCTTTAAAGTTATAGAAAATAGAACTCGAAAGGATGAATGAGATGATAAAGAATTTATTGCTTAGAATAGTAAATAGTTTTATGTACGCTATAGGGATAACAACAGTAGTCTATATTTTTATTATTTTTTTTACAGGGGGTACGCCTCTTCTGCCGGAGTATGCAGGGCGGTTTGACAATGATGTGAAAGCATTGTTAGTACAGCTTATATTGATTGGCTTGATGAGTGCTGTGCTTGGCGGTGGTTCAATAATAATGGAGCTTGAAAGGCTAGGACTGATTGTGCAGAGCGCCATTTATTTTATTATTTCCTTATGTGTATGGCTTTTTGTGGGGGATTTTTGCTGGTGTATTACAAAATATCCTCAGGCTTTTATATCCGTAGTTGTGAGCTATACAGTATCATATATTATATGCTGGACGATTCAGTATAGGATATGCAAAAAGAATATAGCCGATATCAATAAAAAATTAAAGGAATTGGAGGAGGATAATCATGGAGAAGGCTATAGTGATTGATGGCTTAAAAAAATATTATGGTGAAAAAGCGGCTGTAGATGGCATATCTTTTGAAGTTGAGCAGGGAACGCTTTTTTCATTGCTGGGTGTCAACGGAGCAGGAAAGACAACTACGATAAAGATGCTCACCGGGCTTGTAAAGCCTGATTGTGGGGATGCTTATGTGATGGGAAGGAGCATAAAAGATGAATTTGACCAAGTGAAGAAGATAGTGAGTGTTTCACCGCAGGATACAGCCATTGCACCGAATCTTACAGTCAGGGAGAATCTTGAGTTTATTGCAGGTATCTATGGTATGGGGCGGAAAAAAGCAAGACAAAAAGCTGATGAGATGATAGAAGAATTTTCGTTTGCTGATGTGGAGAAGACAATGGCAAAGACCTTATCCGGCGGATGGCAGAGGAGGTTAAGCATTGCCATGGCACTCATCACTGAACCGGAGGTTTTATTTCTGGATGAGCCGACGATTGGACTGGATGTCATTGCAAGGAGAGAACTGTGGCAGATTGTCAATTCAATCAAGGAAAAAGTGACAATAGTGCTGACTGCACATTATATGGAGGAGACCGGGAGACTGTCGGATAAGGCTGCTGTTATGGTAAAAGGAAAGATTAAGGCGGTTGGAAGTGTGGAAGAGCTGCTAAAAAATACAGGTAAAGCTACCTTGGAGGATGCATTTGTATCGATAGTCGGTTCGGAATAGAAGGAGATGAGAAAATGAGAGGATTAGTATTTGGCAAGAGAACTTTTAAGGAGATATTGCGGGAACCGTTAAGCTATATTTTCTGTATAGGATTTCCTGTTGTTATGCTTGTAATCATGACTATTGTAAATGATGGCATACCTAAGGAGAGCGGCGTTACGGTTTTCAGGCTTAATAACCTGACTCCGGGAATAATGGTGTTCGGTCTTGGTTTTGTTATGCTGTTTACATGTATTCAGGTGTCAAAAGACAGGACAACAGCGCTTATGATGCGTCTTTACACATCGCCGATGAAAACGATTGATTTTCTGGCCGGATATACACTTCCGGTTATGCTTATCGGGCTTATCCAGTCGATTGTGACATATGTGTGCGCATGGATTATAAGTCTGATTGTTGGCGAAAGCTTGGAGATAGTTAATATGCTGCTGTGTCTGGTATGCCTTATACCTACTGCGATAATGCTGATAGGCTTTGGCTTGCTGTTCGGCTCTTTGCTAAGTGACAAAGCTGCGCCTGGCTTCTGTTCAATAATAATTTCGCTTATCAGTATGGTTGGTGGCGTGTTCATGGATGTTGATATGATGGGTGGTGCAATAAAGAATGTGAGCCATGCACTTCCGTTTTACCATGGAGTGAATATTGCAAGAAGTGCTTTTTCAGGCAGTATGGATGGACTTATAAAATCGTTTGCGGTAGTAGCTGTCTGGGCTGTGGCAGTATATGCAATGGCTTGTATTATATTTAAGAATAAAATGCGCAGAGTCTGATTTCGGTTTTAATACTGCTTATATGCAGGCATGATACATCTGTTTATTTATTCTAATGATGTTGGGGTCAAAAGGTCTTTTGCCCCTATGAATACAACAGATTTGATAGAGGCGGG
>OGFG01000557.1_pt1 | contig 43930 bp, 63 predicted proteins | sample 1570761 | NCBI WGS metagenome assembly OGFG01 (sample SAMEA2581938, study PRJEB24529) | metagenome | biome: Human gut stool | place: China | collected 2011
AGACTGAAAAGTCTTGAAAATACTGACTTTTAGCCTCTTTAATACAGAAAAATCCCCGGCAAAAAGCCGAGGACTTTGTCTACAGTCTGAAAGGTGCTTATTTAAGCACCTTTTTTAGTGGACTAGACGGGAGTCGAACCCCTCATGCATAAAATTCCGTAATCGTTGATATTACTGCACTTTGCATTTTATCCAGCAAAATCAAGGCTTTCATATTTCACATATCGTTTCTTCTTTCACATAGACTCGCAAATTTCAGAAAAAGTTCACACGAAAGTTCACACGAATTGTACTCCTAATTCTTTCCCAAAATTCCGGAAACGATGGCCGCTGCCATCGTCTTGGCATCATACAGTTTCACATCGTCTTTATCATCCACGAAGCAGCACTCAATCAGCATGGCCGGAGAATTTGTTCTGTGCAGCACATACAGATCAGTCCGGATCTTTACACCGCGATTTTTAAAGCCAAGAGCCGCAATCTCTTCAACAACACGTTCTGCTGCTGGCTTCGCTGCGCTTTTCTCACTGTACACATACACTTCCGTTCCGGTCGTCTTACCATTGCCTTTCTTATCCCCGACTCCACAATTAAAATGAATCGAAATATCCAGATCCACCTTGTGCTTGTTGCACTTTGTTACGATCCGCTTCAGGACATCCGTCTGGCTTGTCCCATTGGTGCAGGTGCAATCATACACCTTGTGCCCTTTCTTTCTAAGGAGTCGGATCACTTTTTTCTTGACCTTGCGCGCCTCTGTGGACTCCTTGATGAGTCCAACAGCACCGCAAGCAATTTTTCCATCTGGGTTATGCCCAGCATGTACATTGATTTTCATATGTAATTACTCCTCCTTCACTTCCGGGATGCCGGCTACACTGGTGAGCAAAGATACAACACCGGCTACAACCGCAGACGATACAACCAGTTTCCAGTCCACGGACGATACCACGGCGGCGGTGCCGATCACTGCAACGGCGGTCTGCGCCATAGTTTTAATAGCACGGATTCCTGCGGCAATCATCCATTTTTTTGTGCTTACGCTTGGTTTTAATACACAATTCTTTAACATATTACTCTCCTTCCTGCGGCTCCGTTGGCAGAGCCATCAATGCGTTATACAGTTGTGTTCCTACTCCGTTCCCATGAAGTGCGTGATACTGCTGGTACTCATCCTCTAAGGACTGCTTAACATATACCGGGCAATATCCGAGATCATCATGGTATTTATTGTACAGGCGTATGAGGTCGGCACGGAGCAACGCCCGAACCCCTTTCCTTGTGGCAATCACCTGTCGATACAGAAACGCCACCGCACCTATAAGGGCAGTTAATAGCTGCCAGTTATCGGACAAAAATTTAAGCATATAGTTTCCCCTTTTATCTTATGCCATAAGTATACCGCCAGATCATGCACGGTTTGTACCAAATGGGGCACCCGAAGATGCCCTTGCGCTGCTTACTCTGCCTTATTTTGTTTTTCTATTTCTGCCCGCACCTGTTCGCGCCAGCGTTCCGGTACATCATCAATGGTCATTTTCTTGTCTACCAAGATTCTGCGCACATAAAACTTAACCATATCCTACACCTCACTTTCTGCGGCAATGCTTGCCAGTTCTTCGATTGCTTCTGCATTTGCTTCATGTCCTTCTTTAAGCTCATCAATTGCCTTTTCCATTTCCGTCTTTGTCCGCAACCGGATAGTAACGGTATATGTACCATCTTCTGTGCCATCCTCGCCCATGTTCGGAACATATGTAAACCCATCGGATTTCAGATCGATATACTTGCCAGATGTTTCTCCATTATGTGTAAATGTAACTTTCTGCAGGTTGTCCGCAGAAAATGCATCCGTGATGGCCTTGACGGCTTCGAAATTTTCTGCCTTGATCTGGATGTTGCCAAGGCTTGCACCATCGGCGATTTCAAAGCTGGTCTGATCTTTCAAAATAATTTTATCCATGTTTTTTAATTCCTTTCATATATAAAAATGGTTTATAGGTTACGCTCGAATGTTTGTTCGATATTTTTTCTTAAACGGCAGTTTAAATAATGATATAAATGCTTTGAATCCATCTAGTTCGATTAAAGCTTATATTAAATGTTATACAGGTGTCAGTGGCATGGGTTGGTATAGATTCTCAGAAATCATCTTTGAAAACTCAAGTTTAGCAAGTGGTGCGCTATGTCATTGTATAGAAGTTCTAATTATGCAAATGTACAATTTTGCACCGGGTTGCTTTCATAAAATTAACATTTACATGAAGATTCCAGATAGTGCAAAAATAACCGCAATAGGTCAAAATGCAGCTGTTTTAAAAAAAGTTAGAGCTGTAAGAAAAGATAATATAATATTTCTGGATATATATAGCAGTCAAATTAGTAATGATACCTATGTGTTATTAAATATACCATTTGGGGCAAGGATAACATCAGCCCAATGTATCAAACCATATTTAGTTCCTGAAACTGCCGAAGGGGAAGTAATTGTGTGCAGTGTTGATCTTGCAGACAATATATAAATATGGTTTATCATAAATGCATTAAGTAATTGTTACCCATTCGCTCCATTCGGTAGAATTATTTTTGACCCTACTATATATTTTATTGTCCCAGTATGTTATTCGCAATTGCCGTTGATATCTGCTATAGCTTTTATACCCCAACAATAACCCATTACCATCGTTTATGATCGCAAAATAGCAAATACTATTATAGCCAGTTAGTTCATCATCAAGTAGGTTGAAACGTTCAAGAAAAAATATTTTAAAGTGATTTAAACTGCCGTTTAAATCAGCCACCTGTTTCGCCAGCGTGCCGTCTATATTCGGGTTAGCCTGCCGCGCGTCAAGCGCGAAGCCTTCCACTGTGGTGATCTGATTATTCGCCACATTCGCCGCCGGAAACGCTCCATTGATGGCATCCTTTAAGGTATCCGCCAACTTGATTACATTGTTGACCTGGTCCATCGTAAGCGTTGTGCCATCAATGCTTACCTTAAGGGTTCCATCTTCTGCAATCGAAAGTCCGTCTGCCGGTTTCACAATCCCGGCATCCTCTTTCGTTGCGATTGCACCAGCACCACCCACAATCGATTTCGACCAATACTCTGTATTGCTTGTCGCCGTTCCTACCGGAACTTCTTTTTTCGCGAAATAAAGCGTATTGTTATAAGTCACTGCATCCAATCTCTTATATGTAGCATCTGCGCTCCAATCGCCCTTTGGCACAATTGCCACTCTTCCTGCTATAGCCATTCTAAGCCACCTCCCAATTCAAATTCCCGTTATCATCAACGGTAAACACATCTGCTGTGTTATCTGTATAGATCAACTCGCCGTCCTCATTCACATCAAATGTTGCCAGATGAGCTTTTTTATCAATGTTATCGCTGTATTCCTTGGCCTTATCCGCATACTCTTTGGATAGATTAGCTTGTACCGTGGATTCCTTTTCTGACGCATCCGCAGCGGATGCTGATGCTTTCGCTTTTTCGGCTTCAACTTTAACATCTGCCAAGAAGTTCGGCTGCAGCATATCTTCCGTAATGGAACCATTCTTTACGATAGCTTTGATTTTGCCGTCTGTAATCTCAAATGCGATCGTATCGGAATCAAGAAATTCATATTCTGTAATCAGCGCAGACAAATCAACATTCTGCGTGGTGCCATCATCAAGTGTAATAATCAGCTGTTGTGTCTGCGGATCATACTTGAAGTTTACCGCCAGTTTTTCCAATTTTGTGTCAATCACAGCCTGTGAACCGTTCATTTTTACTATGGTCAGTGTGCCCTTGGATTCATCCCACAGAATTTCTTTCACAAGCTCATTTGCCTTTGCCAAATCAACCTTAGACGCATCCATAGCAACCACACGATCATCCAGATTGTCAACTGCCAAGTCCATCTTGTTAAGATTAGATTCATTTACCGCTGTTTTTTCGCTGGGAAGATTCTCCCATTTGATACGACTATATATTTTCTGCATGGCTCACACTCCTTTCTAACGCGGATAGTCTGCGTTCAAAATCGTTACACCTGTTCTGCAGTTTCTGTATCATGGCAGTATTTAAAGCAATAAATTCTTGGTAGCACAATGTATACATATCATTCGCGTCGCCATTTTGCTTTAAGAATTTTTTCCATTCTTCATTAGATTCAAAATCTTTCTCGGAAAACTCTGCATGTTCTAGTCCGTAAAACTCATTTTCAGATATGTCACAACATTTCATTGCCTGTTCAACATCCTGTGCAACAAATCCAATGTGCATTTTTTCTTCATTTTCTATGAGCCTATATTCCATCGGTTGTAGCAACTCAAAAAATCTCTCAAACCGATCATCCTCTAACAGTTTCCGAAAATCTTTTTTCTTTCTACGGTCAGACGTTGTTTTCCAACCACCGGAAGAATACCCTCCGGCAAATGGATTAACCGTAGTTCCACAATACACAGAACTAGAACTTGGAATAAGATTTCCATTGCCAGAAATTTGCACATGCTCATTAGCTGTAATGCCTTGCAAATAATATGCGGTCGATGCTTTTATACACTGTTTTGCACTTTCCGCGGTTGTTGCAGAGTCTGCTGTCGTAGCATGATCCGCAGTGCTTGCATGATCCCCTATGGCTACTCCATCTTGATCCGTTACGGATTCCAGGTCAATGCGTATGTTTTGCAGCATTGGCCTTCCTCTTGCATCGAGTCCAATAATTACAATGTCATCGCCAAGAGACGTTGTAATAAAATTCAACGAATCAATGATTGACACTTTTCCATTCCCATCAAGCTGGAAATTATTACTATCGACTATGAGCCTGTTTCCACGAAGCATAATCTGATCAGCACTAGCATTGATCATGGAAACAACTTGGTCGTTCTCATCTCTGCCTAACTTCAATTCCAATGATGCGTCTAATTGTCCCTCCGCTTTTTGTGCGCGATCTACTTCTGCGGAAATGCTTTTTGCGGTCTGCTCAAATTTAGAGCTTGTTTGTTCCTCTAAATCCTCATACGTGGATTGAAGATGGTCTGCATTTTCCTCCAAGATATGGGTACGTCTTTTTAATGCTTCCACCGTCTCCCGTGTAGTTGGATTTTTCATGGCGTGGGTTTCTGTTCCTGCTGAAACAATGGAATCGCGTTTGCTTTGCACTCCTGTAAGGGTGCGCTGTAAGATGTATGTTTCTACAATCTCCCTGGAAGTGTTGAAACGAATCGGATCTCCCAACTCTAGGCACGGATTACCAACGCATGTACAACTTTTAATCGGTGTGTATTCTGCCTGTGCAATTACTGGCAACAGATTATTCGCAATCTGCTTCATTTCAGCCCCAGTCTTGTCACTTATAAGGAAGTTGCCGGAAATAACATAATTGTTTCCAGATGTTCCCACAATGGCCCCGGCAGTAGAATCATCTGCCCGGATCTCCAACTGTGTTATTGCTTGGCTTTGGAACGCTTCATAGTCAAATGTGATATAATGCCCAGTCATACTTTCGGTGTTTGCATCCGATGGAAAGAGATCTTCCCGTGGGTACAGATCTTCTGCCGGATACAGTGCAGATGTAATCGCCTTTAAAATCACATACTCAAATCTACCGCCTCTCCCGATATTTCCAAATGCCCCGTTGATCTCACAAATCGCTTCGATGATTGTCTTGCCGCTTATCGTAGCTTCTGCAGTCACGCTGGATTCCTCTGCCTGTGTAGTGATCAATGTCTTATTTACTGTCATTTCATCATTTACAAGGCTTGTCTTTTTCTGTTCGATGCCGAGATGTCTGAAAAAACTGTCACGAAATGCTTTCAAGGTCATTGGGAAAGATAAACCGTCATACCAGCTTTTTACATCAGCATTGATTATGTCATACATGGCATCATAGGCAACGATCTGCCGCTTGGTACGATCAGCGGTCGGGGTATCAGACTGTACCGTATATGTGCCATACACAAACGGATCATTCTCATTCCCTTCCAGAGTTTCCGTCACACGTAGCTTCATGCCTTTTGTGGCAATTGGTACCTCACGTCCGGTAAAAGAAATCTGGTTCGGCAAGCAAGAACCGAATTTCAGTTCCGTGCCGTCATTCAGAGTTTCGGTCAATGTGAATGTGTCCTGCTCCCTAGTGGAGTTGTCAATCACATGCTTTGTTCCGATTACTTCTATATTAAGTTGCTTATCAATTGAGCTTGCATAATAAAGCTCCTTGTTTTTACCACTTATCATAAAATCGCACCGCCATATCCGATAAAAGCTATTCGCCAGCCGTCATATTCAATCGTTTTTTCATCTGCATATGCTACTATCGGAGTAATATCCGGAACATAGCAATACATAGTCACATACTTCATAATTTCCGGACACCATGCCGTCACAAGACATTTCTTTTCGCGCCGTTGCTCCACATATTGTTTATTTATGTTACTCATAAATGCATTAAACTTCTTTTCGTTCATGGCCGGAGTCTGCCACTCTGCCTTAAGTACCTGGTTCTTTAATGCTGTCCTGTGTAGTTCTCCGTTATCATCATTGTATGAATCCTTGTCCTGCCCCAGGAGAGGGGACTGAAATGTGCTGGCCAGTATACAGTCAAATGGAACTGTGTAATTTCCGACTTTAATTAAATAACCGCCGTATCCCATTCAATCAACCTCCTAAAATAAAAATGCTGGGTTCCCGGTTGCCCGGTAGTATTCATTGGCTTTTTGCTGCGTCACACGGAAGATTCCATTCGGATCTCCTTCCACTTTAAACAGAACATTTACTTTTTGATTTCCGGATGCCATTACAGATCGTACCGCACGCGCAACTCCATCCGATACAGATGCCACAATCTGGTCATTGTTCATAACGGACGTATGTCCTGCAATTGTTCCGACCAGCTCCGGCCCAGCTTCACGCGCGATAAAAAGCTGTCCGGCGGGTGCGTTCTCGGTTCCGACTGCATAATGTGCTATGTTATGCCACATTCCGCCGGTATAGATGCCACCGTTGGCTTTCTTGGTCGTTTTTTTCTTCGCTGAAGAATTATCATTTCCAATTCCAAGCCAGTTCTTAAAACTGCTCCATCCATCTTTTATCAACTGGATTCCAACTTTTACCGTGGTTCCCACAAAGCTGTTTATTGATTTCCAACCGCTCTTATATAATTTCACGGCTACTTTATCCAGCTTTCCTACATACTTATTTAAGGTAGTCCAGCCATCCTTTTTCAGTCCAAAGCCTTTTTTACCAATTTCTCCAACAAACTTAGATACTGTAGTCCAGCCTTTTTTTGCAAGAGAAAATGTTTTTTTACCGATCTCTCCAACAAATTTTGATACTGTAGTCCAGCCTTTTTTTGCAAGAGAAAAAGCTTTCGCCCCTATTTCTCCGACAAATTTCTTTAATGTAGTCCAGCCTTTTTTTATCAAAGAAATCGCAACATTTACTACAGATTTTGCACCATTAAATCCATTTTGAATTAACTTAATGGCTTCTTTTGCCAACTTTGAAAAGCTAAATGATTTTATCTTTTCTTTCCAACCATCAATTACACCAAGAAATATATTCTTTCCAATAGGCTTCATCTTTTTTGCCGGAGAATGGATACCAAACGCATCTTTAAATCCTTTCACAAATGGATCAAATATATTTTTCTTAATCCATGTTCCAATATTTTTAAGAGCATCTGTTATTCCCTTTAAAATTCCTTTTGGTATATTGCCGCCACATTCCTCTATCTTGTCTTGGAAATATTCTTTTGCATTACTAAATCCATCCGCAATCAATTCTCCAATAGCTTTTGCAAGGTTTACCACAGATTTAAGCGCTGTTCCAAGGAACTCTCCAATATCTCCAGCAAGCCCCTTCCAGTCAAATCCTTTAAAGAAATCTACGATTGATGTTCCAATGTATTCAATGGTCTTTTTCCAATCTATTTCCTTTACTGCACCGGTCAAAAAAGTTAAGAGAGAATGTAGTGCTCCGCTTATAGATTTTCCAATACTCTTCCACTTTATTGCCTTGAAAAAAGCTCCAATTCCATCAATAATTCCTTTTCCAAGTGCTTTCCAATCGGTATTATAAAAAATTCCATTAAGCGTATCGAACAGACCAGTAACTGCAGTTCCAAGAGTATCTCCTAAACCGCTCCAATCGAACGTCCGGAAAATTCCTGTAAATGTTTCCCCTATAGATTTACCAAACTGTTTAAAATCGAATTTATGTACAAACGTCTGTGCAAACGCAATAGCTGTATTGAGTCCTTCTGCAATAGTGCTTCCAACAAGTTCCCAGTTTGTTCCATCAAGAAATCCATTTAATAAGGTTGCAATGCCACTTGCTATATGGCGTGCCTGCTTTTTTATTCCGTTCCAGGGAATTCCGGCCAGCGCATCATTCAGCTTTTTCCCAAGCATTTCTCCGATTTCAGACCAGTCATCGGTTTTAAGAATTTCTTTTATTTTCTTTGCAAGGCTGGCAATTTTCGGGTCAATGTTCTCTGTCGTGAACATATCTCCAACTCCACCGCCTCCACCCCCGCTTCCAGATCCACCACCAGAATCTCCGGAATCATTCGAACTAATTACATTCAATTCGTTAAAAGATTGTAATTGCCCCTTTAACTTTTTGGCAGATTTCGCCGCTTTTTCCGCGCCAGAAGATGCAGATTTTAATCCGCCGGCATAATTTTTTACTTGTTTCGTTGCTTTTATCCATGTTTTCCCACCAGTAAGTGCAGATATAAACTGATTTATCTTATTCAATGCTCCGGTGAGCATATTTATCAACGAAGTAAGCGCTGGAGCAACAGCACTAATAATCGGAGCTGCCAATGCAGCAAATGCATTTTTAAGAGTTGCCACAGCACTTGTGAGCTGTGACATTTTGGCATTTACATCTCCCGAATATTTTGCAATATTTCCTGTTCCGTCTTTTATAGCAGAAAGCATTGCATTCCAAGCCTTGGTGATCCAGTTAAACACAAACATGGAAAGTGCGATGCCTTTTAATCTGGATGCAAACGTCCCAAGCATTCCACTTCCACTTTTGCCATGTGTTACAAAATTTTTAAGTGATGCTCCTGCGGATTTCAAACGGGATGCCAGCCCGGAAACCTTCTCGCCTGTAGCTCTTGCCTTGGATTTGAAAGAATCTAACCAGCCTCTTGTTTTTTTATCAGCCTTGTCGGCTTCATTACCAACACGCGTTTCCTCTTGTGCTATATTTTCGGCACTACTTGCCGTTGCTTCACCTTTCGCAGCTAAACGATCAGTACTTGATGCTGCAGCTTCCTCTTTTGCAGATAACTCTGCAATTTTCTGAGATGTAACGCTCATCTGTGCATTAATTTCAGATAGCTGTTCTGCTTTTTTCTGATACTCTGTAGATGCTTTTATATCATCAACACTCTTATAAGCAGTTCCGGAATCCAAATAATCCTGCGCCTCGCCTTTTGCCGATTCCAACGTCTTTGTTAGCTGATCTAAATCATACTGCATAGATTTAAACGCACGACTATCTGTTTTTCCCCCTATGGCTATAAATTTCTCCATGCGATCATTAAGCGTATTCATCTTTTTGGCGGTTTCTTCTATCTGCTTCTTCACAGCCGCAAACTCATCTGTTGGAACTTTTGTAGATTCCATCTTGCGCATTTCATCGGTTAATGCAGACGCCTTTTTTGCAAACTTTGATAATCTATTTTCTAATTCTCGTAATTTTACTGACACTCCTTTAGTTTCTATGAGAGTGTTTATTCTTATGCTTGCGTCATAATCCGCCATCCGCTCACCTACTTTCCGCCGCGTATTTCTGCCATCATGCGATCATAATCGTCAATTTTGGCTTTTTCTTCTGCCGTGTACTCTCTCTTTTCTTCCGGCTGCTCCAATGCATAGATCTTCTGCGCCTTGCGCAATGCCTTGCGATATTCCGCCGATGTATTATTGTCTGGCTTCTCCTGCCGCTTCGATACCACCTGTAAAAAACTGGATAGCTTGTACGGCATATTCCAAAGCAGACCGCAGAACATCCACCAGTGCATATCCGTGGTAGCAAGATCTATACCGTAGATCTGCCGGAAGTCAGCATAAATGCGCCATTGGTCAACATCGTAGTCAACCACGCGTGTCTTGTCCCCGTCCGGGTCCGGATTGTCATGGAACCAACCGGAAAGAAACCACTCTACACATTCGCCAAGATCTTTCCCCTGTGGATGATCCCGAAGATGCTCTTCCCCGTTCTCATCTTCATCAGCAAACATGAGCCACACGAACATATCGCTTTTCTCGTAATCCGTCAGTGCGCGATCATATTTCGCCTGCAGCATCTGGATGCCAATCGTAAAATCTGTATTCACTTTGTACCTGTGCCACTCTTCCGGCAGATCATCGAGAAAAACATTATTCATTCTTCTTTGCGTCCTTATGTTCCTGAATTAACTGGTTTTTGCTCTTGTTGTGTCTGTTTCTCCGTGCTTTACGGTTCGGAGAATACTTCCTGTGGATTGCTTCTGTTCTCGTTTTAAATAATTCGTTCATCACCGGCATTACAGTGTTCACGAAATCTACCAGAGCATCTTCATCCGGCACGAAATTCTCATTCAGTTCATAGCACTCATGGAAAACATTTTTAATGGTATCTTTTCCAAACAGTGCATCAATTTCCCGGATCATTCCCTCCAGAATACCAATGTGCATGTCCGATGCATCCACGATAATATTCGTTTTCACATCGTCCGGAAGAACATCAAACTCTTTATGTTCGTATTCCTTGTACTTTTCTTTGTAGACTGCAATCTTATCCTCGCCGGAGTTGACTACATCTTCCAGATTATTGGCCAGCTCCACAAATCTCTTTACCGTGGCAGCATCCGCCGTATTGATTAAAAGTGTTGTGATATGGTTCCCGTCCACGTCATTCACTTCTATTTTCTTAATTCCATTATCAAAAGAAATATTTTTAATATCTGCCATAAATTACCATCCTCTCTTAATTCGGGGCGCGAAAGAGAGGTACGCGTCCCGAATATGCTAATTGTTGATTAACACCTATTCCTTTGATCCCGCACTCGCAGCATCTTCCTTTTTCTTCCATGTAAATGTGCCGTCAGCACCAATTGTGATTGTTCCCTGTTCCACTTCTCCATTACCATTAATCTGGATAGATGATGTAAGGGTATCTCCACCTGATCCACCGGTACTTGATGGGCAAACTGTAACCGGAAGGCGAATGCAATCACCTGTGCCGGATTTAATGTCAGTCTTGTAATATCTGTAATAATATGTATTACATTTATCCCCCGTCGGGAATGTCTTGAACATCGTGTCAATTGTGGTCTGCATATCATCAGACAGATGTTCTCTGGATGGTGTCATAGAAAACGCATATCCTTTTACAGTATTGGACGCATTCTTCATATTTACGTACTGCTTAGATTCGGTGTTTGGTCCCCAGTCCTCTGTCAGTTCCGTATAGCCATCGCCCATCTCGGCAAGTTTCTCTGTAGAGCCAGTAAGTGCTCCGATGTCCAATAAGGACACCATGTTGGTACGATCTAATGCCATGTGTATTTCCTCCTGTTATTTTTTGTAAAAATATATAAGTTGCATATTTACGCCGTATCCCATCTGTTTTTCATCCTGCATAATTGGCAGGACTACAGATGTACGTGCGATTTCCTGTAATGTCATGTGTGGATCAGCAAATTCAATACCGGTATCTTCCAGCCATTTGCTCAAATTCTCCAGAACCACCTGTGCATCAATGGATGTTTTGTTGCTTGTCGGGGAACTGCGGTATACAATCTGGAATGGCATCTGTGCGGTATAGCTGCCACTCACATATTTCTTTATGTACCGCGCACCGGACAGTGGGTAAATTCCGATGGAAGTATCAGTGTTGATGCTGTTCCACTTCACGTTTTTATTGCTTGCCTTAAACGTCTTGGGAAAGTCCGGATACTGCAAAATCAGATCCAGCACCGCATTCTGCGCACTTTCCGCGTCTTTTATGGTAAGTTTTTCTACTTCTCCCATCACACACCTCCAACCTCAAAATGGGGCATCACGTCCTCGTATTTATCAACTGTTGTTACTTTGTATACGGAATCCAGATTGTCATGTGCCCATTCATAAACGCTAGAATCAGGAATCTCCAAGTTCATATGATCGCCCTTGATGAAAAAATCATCTGTTGGATGGAACGTGATATAGTTTGACTTTTCGTCATTTGGAAGTGCATCCCACACTTTCGGCTCCATGTATGGTTTTCCCATTTTGCCAAGGTCGGCAAAATGGATAAACAACTTTACCGCATCCGCGCTATCCATACCGCTTTTAGTTACATTCGCGCCCTTTGTTTCCACAAGGTTCACTCGCTCCAACAAAGTCGGATAATACTTCTCTTCCTCGGTATCCGGATCACAGAAGTAGTTAAACAGCGTCACCGTGTCGTTGTAAAACAATCCAAGCCCCATCAGCTTCCACACTCCTTACCGCATTTCGTGCACTTCCAGATGCGCTTCCGGACATAATGGTTGCCGTGTGTGCGAACATCCATGTACATATAAGGCATCATTCTGTGTTTGCAAAATAATCTCTTTAAAAACATCACTCCACCCCCGCATAAAGCAATCCGGTGCCGGACAGGTATTCACACACCGTGTCGTAACACAACCGGTTTTGTGCCACCTTGTCATTCAGCACCTTGTCAACAAGCGTTTCATTTGTCCCGAAACTGATCGACTGACCGCCCGAAGACATGGACTTTACATTGCCCTCCTGTGGATCATTCGCATGAGCCGTCTTGTAGTCGATCTTATAGAGCAGATCCGTCAGTGCACAGGTGGCTTTCTGGATTTTCTCGTCAAATTCTTCCTTGGCAGCATCATCAATATGCCCGTAGGTCAGCTGATTCAGCTTATCGGTCGCGCGGTCTTCCCACTTGGGGAAAAGGGATTCTATCAAGGAATCCCCATAGTATTTTTCTTTGTAGAAGTCATATGTGGTATATCCCATCAGAAATCCCCTTTCCTTATGAAAAGTCAACAAGCAGGTTCTCGTTGAGTTCCTTGATGCCGTAAATGATATCAAAAGAGATCTTGTCCTGCTTATGGTCAGAGTCGTAATCGAATACAACACGAACACCCAAGCCATCGGCAGATGCAATGTAAGCGTTCTTGTTGCCCATCGGCAGTTCAAGGTTACGTGTTACAAGTGCAAGACCATTTCTGTGGAATCCAAGAGCGTGTGCCTTGCTTACGACAAACGCGTCTGTTTCAGCTACAGTTTCCGGAATGTTCTGATCCACTTTTACAGTTCCAGCACCACCGGAAAGTGTCACATTGTCGGTAACAGTATACAGATATCCGTTAACAATCAGCTGATCTCCCTTGTTAATGGTTGCGGTTTCTGCCTTTCCAGAAGATACTGTGAACTGAGTGGCATCCTTGGTTCCTGCTACTTTGTATGAAGTAGCTGTTCCTGCCTTATCATTCTGATTTTCCGGGCAGTTCTGCGACATGAAAGTTTCGCAGGTGTAAACCTTGCCAATTTCAGACTCTTTCAAGGCAATAGAATCGCCCTTGTAGCACTGTTTTGCAAAATTGTCCAGTGTGTTGTACTTGTACAGAATAGTCGGCGGAAGGACTAACCGTCTGTCTGTACGTGGGGCTTTTGCCTGATCCAGTGCTTTACCTACGCCTGCGATATCCGTAATGGCCGGTGTCTTAGATACAGTTGCTTTCTTTCCAGCCTTAGAAATGCCTACTGCCAGAAGATCCGCATCAATCTGTTGTGCCATAGCCTGCATTGCTGGTGTTATCACCTGCTCAGAGAAGTTTTTAATGTCTAATGTCATTTCTTTAGACCCAACATTGACCGTGATATCTCTGAATCGGTCCATCTTAACGGTTACAGAACCCTCTGTAATGTCCTGCGCTTCTGTCTGTCCCGTAAAGTTCTTAGCCACAAACGTAGCCGGTTTTCGTACAGTGATGGTATCTCCAACTTTTACAAACTCACCGGAATAATCTCTATGTACAAGATTCGCCATTGTAAGGTTGCTCTGCAGTACCATCAATGCTTCATTTGCAATAATCTGCGGTGTTAAAATTTCGTTTGCCATAATATTCCTCCTCAAAAAATTACTGATTCTGCTCACGCCACTTCTTGTACGTAGCAAAATCCATCTTATTCGGATCACCAGTAATCGGCTCGGTATGAGTGCCGCTTCCCATCGGTGTAGTAAATGTTGCCTGATTCTGATCGCTCTGCTCGTCAATAAATGCGCCTGCATCATTCTTTTTTGCTTCATCCAGCAAATCATTAAAACCGATCAGTTTCCCATCCTTCACCGTCACGCTTGCTGCAATGTCTGCCATAACAGCTTTCTTTGCAGATTCAGAAGAAAATTTAATATCCTTGAAAGCCTTTTCCAACAAATCGTTTTTATCGCGCTCGGCAATTTTGGCATTGAAATCTCTTTCTGCCTGTTCCGCTTTTCTTTTCCACTCGTCACGATCTTTCGTGATTTCGTCAAAATCTTTGCCCTCGAACCCTTTCAAGGTGTCCTCCGCGGTATCTGCGCGCTTTTTGTAGTTGTCACGCTCGGTTTCAACTTTCGAGATCTTCTTATCAAGTTCCTGCTTGGAATACAATTCCTCACCAATACTCTTCTTGATAGATTCCTTCTGTTCGTCCGTGATCTCAAACCCAATTTTTTCCAACTCGCTGATAATCTTTACCATGTCTCTTACCTCTCTCTTTCCAAGTTGTTGCTCCGGTCAGTCCGGCACAAGTGAGTTGCTATTTACTCCATAGCTGGCAAAAAACAAATAAAAAGGCACGCCCAAAACAGGACGTGCCTTATCGGTCATCCTATAATTGTTGTAGGGTAGCGGGCGGATTCCTACGTTCCGTCCGGTGCTTATTTATTTGTTAAATTTATTGTAACACAGGATTATAAAAGATTTGTACCAATTTTGACACGCAAAAAGCGCCTGTATTTCAAGACGCCTTTAACGAGTTTATGAATAAAAAGGAGGTTTAGCAGATGACCAATGAGAAGAAATCCATCTGCATTATTATCATACATCATATCTTACTTGGATTTGTACCAAACTCTCAATTATCTCTTTGAATTCTATCATAAATCAGTTGCAATTCCCTGCCGGTATTACTCGGCTCATCGTCATGCTCCAGAATATCGTCGATAATCAAGTCATCTATCATCTCCAAAATATCTGTGACGCTTTTAACAGATAACATTTCATGTATATTCGGGATATATTTTTCTAATGTCTCTATATCTTTTTTTACAATATTCATAATATCATTTCTCCCTGTGATGTGGATTTACCTGAATCAAAGTCATAGTAACCGGATTGATTGTTACTTCTGCATTTTTGTATATAAATTTCTGACTTGCCGACGTCCCGGAATATCTCACCGGTCTAATCTCTGCTTCTGGTGATGTAAGCGCCTTTACAACATCATCCACTGTAATGCCATTTCTCCGCTGTTCAACAGATCCAATAACCCTATCTATACAATGAAGGGATCTTCTTTTTAATTTTATACCATTTGAAGTAGTAAGTCCAACACATTTATCCTGTAATTCCATAGCCGTCTTTCGGTACAATTTATAATCCGCCAGAGGGGACACATCCCCTCTTTTTACAGCATCCGAATAATGTGTAAACAATTTCTTTTCCGACTTGTCTGCCATAATTCTGGAAAAATCGGTTTTGCTTACCATATTCGTTCCAAGATTGGATTCGTGTTTTTTATACTCTTCATTGTTGAATACTGTTGCCCTGCTGTTTGCCTTGGAAGCCTGCTCTTTTTTAAATCCGGCAACCTTAACACGATCATACTGTTTCTGTAGATCGTTCTCTGCACAGAATTCTCCATACTTCCGGTTCTGCATCCGAAGTCTGTATGCCAGCTTATCATAATCTCCACGGATATTCTCGTCATCAGGGAACGTGTTCAATTCCTGTTCCTTTACCAGCAACTGCCTCTTTGTCTTTCGAACAGCACGTTCGAAGGCTCTTTGCTTTTGTTCTAAATCATACCTCTTTTGGCTCTCTTCTCTATCAATCTCTGGTAGTGACTCCCCGAGTTCCTTATACCACGGACCGTGGGAATGCCTGCAATTATATCCGTGCAGCCCAAGCATATTGACACAGACACCTCTTTTAGCATCAAAATCGATGTCATATCCTGTACTCTCTAAAAGATTTGGGAATCCAGGTTCACTGCCGTGTATCTTATATGCTTTCCCTTGCCACCAATCATGCGATGATACGCCGGTAGGGTCCTTAGGATTATATCTCGCCCCCAAGTGTTGAGACACCACCACATACTCTACACCATGTTGGATAATATACTGATTGGTAACCTCTGCTGCGGTCTGATTCATGGACGTAACAATGCAGCACCTTACTGCCGCTTCCAAGGATCTACGCGATCCGGTTGGATAATTCACCATAACTCCACTCTCTGCATATCGGTCAAGAACTTCGCAAATCGCGCTGCTATAGGACTGCAATCCCGAAGCTACGCGGAAATCAACTTCATTCAGCATATTCAACAGATCTCTCTGCGATTGCATCATAGTGGTCCTTGTGAGATTTCCCAACTCGCCCATAGTCTTTGTCAGCTCTGCGTTTAAGGCTTGAATCACATCATTATTTTGTAGGAGTGGAACAACCTGTGCCACCTTTTCAAGAACCTCGCTATCATTTGAAAAAGAAGTCATAGCACTATCTTGCAACAAACGTCTTATCTCATTTCTGCTCTTACCGGTCAACTGTGACAATCTTTTTATAATTTCTTGGCGGTGCAATCCCATCTGTTCGAGTTTCCACAGTTCTCGATCAGCTGTACCAGATAAATCGCCGCTCTTCAATAATCGATTTGCTATATCCTGCAAAATCCAATCTTCAAGGTCTTGATACATCTCTATCAATTTATCAGATTTTCCATAGAAATACTCCGGCTCTAGCACTTATCCTTTGCCTACCTCTCTCTTCACAATATCAATCCATTCTTTCTTATGAGTCTCTTTTGCACGTTCAAACCAATGATCCGATGTTCCGGGAGCGTGATAATGCAGAGGCATACCCGTAGGATATTTATGTTCTTTCGCATGCGCCCACGAACGTCCATCTTCTGTCAAATACAATTCCCCCGTATATTGATAATGAGCATATGGTGTATCTGACTCAATTAACCCAGGTTGAACAATATGAGTTGCATTTCTCAATGCTTTCTGCTGATCCATTGGAATATATTCTTTCATATCATTCAGCACTCGACCATCCAATAAATCCTGCGCTCTTTTCAAGTTCTCATCAATACGCTTGGTATCAATATGGATATCTGCGCATCCCACAGTTTGGTTATACTGCATGTCTATTCCTCGTTGAATAATCCTTTTTCTTGTGATCCACTTGCTTCTGCAACAGCCGCCTTTGCATCTTCCTCTGAATACCCTTCGAATCTGACCAAATACTGCCACTTTGGAATGTATCCGGAGTTGGCGAGTGTGAGGTTTCTCATTCTGTCCTCTTCCTCATTGTATGTAATGTCCCCGAAGTCATACTGTGGCTCATAATCACCAACCGGTGCAAGACCGTACAAATCCGCAAATACAGATTGCGCATAGAACAAATCATCAAGGCAGTCCTGCATTGCATCCCGTACGTCTTTAATGAGCTGAATAGTTCGTCTATCATCTGACTCCACCTGTGTTGCTGTTATCATTCCTGTTTTTTCATCTATAACAAAATAACCGTTTGAGAATCCACACTTTACTCCGGTAAGGGATAGCTGCTGATTGATTCCACTTTTTCTTACATCTGTATTGAGCTGAGGGTTGACTTCGTGGTATGTTTCTTCCGCGTCCATCCCGGACATTGCTCTAAAAAACTTAGGCAGCTTCACTTTTGGTCTTACAGTCACACCCTTTTCATCTCTGTATGCCGGCTTCTGTACCAACCGATCGTCCACCATTACCAATCGCCTGCTGTCGAAGATTTCTTCTGCATTCCGGCTGTATGCTATATCCAAATCTTTTAACTCCTCGATAGCATCTGCAAATGCTGATAATCCAAGCGGACTTTTTGGATCCACATCATTTGTAGATGGCATCCGGAACAGTCCAAACAGCATCGAGTCAATCTGGTCTCCGCTCTTCTTTGTTATATGCACATCCGGCTGCAAAGCAGACCACTTTGTCATGGTCAGATCAACAGGTTTTCCAAGTTCCCCGGAATTTTCCGACACAAATGCTCTATTCGAGATGGAATAAAACGTTTTATCTGTATACTTCTCTTCATCTGTCATACGTACCTTTGCATTAAAGAATCTGTGATATTCCAGCTTAGTGTAATGCTCTTTGCCCTCCTGGTAATCATCTTGGAATACAATACCGGTTATATTGTGGTTTCCATCTAGCTCTGTGATCTCAAATCGGTCTGGCGTTACAATGTCCACACCAACACCATTCGGTTTAAGAATGACCGTTCCACATTCACACATGGTGCCAGTCCACTCCCGGATATGATCATGTACAGATTTCTCCCAGAACTGTGTCATATACTCTTTCCTTGTTCCATCAAACGTCACATCTATAGCAAGCGTAGCAAGGCGTGCGATTTCCTCACACACAAACTTTGCAAATTTAATTGTCCTGATACCCTCTTCTGGGTCTACCCAATCCGGCTCTCCTTTATAGATCAGCATCCAATTCTGTATTGCTTTCTGCATATCACCGGATGTAATACCAGTCACATGGAACTGGTCCTGCATCTCTGATTGGAACATTCTACTCACTAATCCTTTAATTGCTGCTAATAATCCCATATTTCACCGCCTTATATAAGTCCTCTGTTATATCTGCGCGCTACTGTATAAATAAAATATCTGATAAGATCCATGTGGTGATCGTATTCCTTAATCACCCGATCCTCCCCTACTGCCTTATCATCCCATGCATACGCGCCAAACTCCTTCTGCGTCTCAGTGCAGCTCTCATGTATCTGGAGCATACCGAGATTCAAATACTTTGTTACCTCTTGGATTCCATTCAACACATCATTATTTCCATCTGTGCAGGTAAACTCTCCATACTTCCGGATTGTTGCTTTCATGGCTGCGGCTGACGGATCAATGACAATGGAAGTGATCGGGAAATCTCCCGCCACCTCTTGGATCATCTTGTAATATGCCTCATTGTCGATTGTTACTCCGGTTTCCCTTCCAGAATAATGTCCCTCCCGGAGCATCCGTACCCTGCCGCTGTTCTGTAATTCCATGAGTCCTACTGCAAATGGGTTCATGGTTCCGTAGTCGATAGAAAGATAATAGGATGATTGCGGACTGTATATGTACTCTCCGTGGAAGATGTTCTTTTCCTTATCGAACATACCATATACAAGTCCCTCGGCTATCACCCACAGGCCAAGGATAAAACGGTCATAGAACACGCCGCTATATATTGCCCTATATCTTTCCTTAATCCTCTCCGACAGGGATAAATTATCATCCATTGTAAAATGAAGATAAATCAGTTTCTTTTCATCGGCCTTATCTATCCAATTCATTTTGAACCAATGGCTAGGGCTATCCGGGTTGCAGTTAAACCAGAACTTGGAACCATCCACAGAGCATCGTCCAGTTGCCTGGTTTACAAATGATTCCGGCATCAACGCCACTTCATCGAAAAACATACCAGCAAGCGTGATACCCTGAATCAGATCCTGTGACCGCTCATCCTTACCGCCGAAGATATAAAAGAAGTTGACCGTATCGCCTTTGCTGATCTCCACCATATTGTCAGATCTATGATCTGCTACCTTATAACCACGACTCCGGAGCATCAGCTTCAACCAGAACAGCACATTTCGCCGGAATGATCCGATTGTCTTTCCTGCCATGCCAAGATTTTGCATATTGAATGTACTCATTGCCCAAAGGACATAACTTAAAGACATGCACAATGTCTTACCGCTTCGAATTGCTCCATCTGCTATGATTCCATCCTTATCCTTTACCGGAGATTCTTTGCACCACCAAGTAAGAACTTGCTTTTGTTTCTTCGAAAATGGCTTAAACGCAAATCCGTTCTGCTTATACTTCTGCTTCATCCGGATGGCATTTTTCATCACATTTTCTTTTAGCTTGTGCACCCGCCGGTCAAAATCTGTCCAATCAATCATCTGACCACGCTTCCTTTGCTGATTCATTCAGTGCATCCAAGAAGTTGTCCTGCTCTGGTGTATCGTCTGCGCTCTCTTTAGCTTGCATCTCCAGCTTAAGCAGTTCCAGATCAAGCTTGTGCTTATCAAATTCTTTCCGGTGCTTATCCGTCGGATTCATCTCGAAGAACATCGTAAGCCAATCAATTGCCTTTTGTCTGTCTGCCAGCTTGATAGATACACCATCTTTTCCACGCTTAACCTCTTGGATAATCTGTGTATCTGTGTTCGTTGATTCTTTCAGATCAACAGTGCTAATCATATATTCAATACCTGTCTCTGGATCCTCAATCTCTTTCTGCCCGAATGCCATATAGTTTCCAATATCTGCAAAAGCAATACGCATCTGTAGTTCCACAATATCGTCAGTTCCAGCAACTATCTGCTGGCGCTTGATTTCTTTCAGACGTTCTATTTCTCGGTGAATACTATCTTTCACTACCAATAGAGGTCCTTTCGCATTCGCCACTTCATAGCTGCACCCATAGGCATTCAAATAGCTTTGGGTTGCATTAAATGTCCGGCTGTAATATATGCAAAACATCTGCTGTTCCGGTGTGAGTTCATTATTCTGTAATGTTTCTTTTGTACCATCATCTATAGGCGCTACCGCCTTGGGTGCACCCTTGCCTTTTTGTGTGCACACCTTTTTACTTTTGGGCGCACCCTCTTTCCGATTCCACCCATACCGTTTCTTCCAGCTCTTAACAGTGTTGATAGTGGTTCCGTACTTCTCTGCTATATCTTTGTACTTCATACCGCCCATGTAGTCCTGTTCTGCTCTCTCATAATTCTCCACTATCTCACCTCTTCTCTGCCAAATGGTACATTTCTAACCTCATACCATAATTATAAAGCAGGATTTCAGAGGATTTGTACCAATTTAGGGCATGAAAAAAGAGGGCGTTTTTCTCGTCCTCTTTGATAATCTAATAATGTTGTTCTCTGTTTCATTACATTTCTTATGTTTTAGAATTCAATAACATTATCTATTCGTGTGATTTCACTTTTTAACAACTCTCCCATTCCACTTTCTGAAGCAACTGTACATCACTTCTTGAACAAGTTTGAAAGCCATTAAAAGCAATGTGGCGCCAAGAACAAATAAAACCACATGACCTATTGTTACACTTGGATTCAAAATTTTATTTATCATTTCCCCAGACATTTCGGTTACTGTTGCCAAAAGTCCGAGCACTAATATAGTAAAATATTTCTCTTCGTTTTTTTCTTTCCGCATCTTTTCCTGTAACTCAATTGCCCATATGCTTAAAATAAAATTCGGAATGTATAACATAAATGAAATTGCTATAGCAAACGTAAATAAAACCACAACGTTCAAATTTATAAATAAGTCTTTATCCCATATAAATATAAAGATTAATCCCGGAAACAAAAAACCGCCTATTACCGCAATAGTATATCCAATTTTTGATGTTAAAAATTCAACTAATTTTTCCATTCTTGTCCCTCACTTTCAAATATCATATATTCCTTTATTTTTCAAATCCTGTTAAAAATTTAGTCATCGCTGAGAATATAGTCATTATACCACTTTTTTGTTCTCTTCTCAATTGAACTTTCTATTCCTACCACACCATCCTCAACCGCCCGTTCTGTTCTTCTACAATCCGCCCAAACCTCTGCTTTATGATCCGCCGCGCAATCCTCCGCTTCCGATAAAAGCAATTCCTGCTGATCGGAAGAATGCCGTGGTGCGCTTCCAACATATCGTAGCTTGTCCCAATCACGATGGATTCTGTCAGCTCCGCAGCAATGAAGCTGTCTACCTGATTACAGATCTCGTATATTTCCTTTTCGTCCACAGACATTCCCCCTCTCAATTTTGCGCAAAAAAATACCAACCATCGTATTTGACGGTTGGTAGTAATGATTCAGTCTTTCTGTATTCCAGTTCCATTACAATGTTCACATGTGATCAAGTCATATCCGACTTCTTCCAAAGCCTTTTCTCTACATTCTCCCATAGTCATAGTCCCCGGAGAATCATACTGATCAAAAATCATATCATATTTCTTCTGATCACGAGGTTGTTTGAATTTTCCAGTTCCATCACACCAAAAACATTTTGCCATATAAAAACCTCTCTTTCATAAACTGATATAAACATCATACCGCTTTGACCGTCATTATTCAATTGTCAATGTTCACATTTTTTAACAAATATATTGTCTGTTCTGCCAAACCATGTTCTAAACAAATAAATGTTACTTGATCCACATATACTACATAACAGGAGGTGCTATATGATCGCTTGGTTCTGCTACTTGATTCTAAAATTCAAAGATTTTTCGCACAGTTTCACCACAGACGCATAAAATATATAAAACCTCTTCGGTAATCCCATGCAAATCTGTTCAAACCTTTATTTTCTTTCAACACTCGCCTGCCAGCTTGCCAACTGCATGTCTGACGATGAAATTGCCCTTCTCGCTGCCGATCTGGTGGTACTGAGTGACATGCTGGCAAATATTACTGCCAGAAATGCAGTCTTTCAAAAAGAATGATTTACCAAGAAAAAAGAGAGCCTATTTCTAAGCTCTCTAATAATTTTATGCCACTTTCATTCTTCTTTTTGCCCGCTCAATAGCCACATCACATATGGCATTGACATAATCAACAACTCTATCAGGTCTCTGAAGTTCCGACTTTCTGCTTTCAAGTTCTGCAAGCCATTCATTTCTCAATCGATCAATTTCTTTTGGATCAGTGCCATCAAACGCAAGTAATAATTCTCTCGTCATTTCGTCAAGCTTTTCATTCATAAATATTTCCTCCCCGCCTACTTATCCATTACATAGAGTGTCTCGCCATCCAGCGCTTTGTCTGCGTATATTGTTGCGCTTTTATTCGTATGAGTATTTTTCAGTTTGATCTGAACATTACAGTCATTCTCATCTGAGAATACATCCTCTATCCTATATCCCACATATCGCCGAAAATCTTCCCCACAATACATAGATTCCTTGTCATGTACCTCTTCCGAATCTTCTGGATCTGTAACCACCATTCCTTCTCGTTGTTTCATAGCCGTCATGTATCCCCAATAAAAGGCATCTTCCTGCACACCATTGACATATTCCTCAATTGCATCCTGAAACCCAGAATAACCATCCTTTGTCCGTTGGCTTGCCATTGGCTGATTTTCCCTTTCATTCTCCATGATTTCAAGAATCTTCTCGTATCTTTCTAACACCGCTCTATCCATAACTAAGCCACCTCCCCGTATACTACCCGGCATTTATTTACATTGCCGTTTGCAAGTTCCAGTTCAATGACTGTTGGATATCCGTTCTCCTGTAACCATTCTTTTACCTTCTGGAAAACGCTTTCCTTATACTGCATTGTCACACCATCATGCCCATTCCGGCTGTATGCTGTTCTCACGATTTCATCGGTAAAGAGATCCAGCTTCTGAATGATCGCGCTCACCGCTTTATCATGAGGTCTACCAGCTTCTGAAAAAATGCCAAGCTCTTTTGCAATACCCGTACAGTCCCACAATTTCGGTGTATCGGAGATTACCTGAACATTAACAGGATAACCTGAATCAGAATAAATTCTTACTACTTCTGCAGCTATGTACTTGGAATCCACTCCGGCATCATGCAGGGCTTCCTTGATGTTCTTTACCATCATATTCACAGATGGAAGTCTCTCTTTCTTCGCACTCTGTACTTTTTTGCTTGTCTTGCCTGCCTTGAACTTCTTCTCTACCTGGATGAAATACCGGCGCACCTGCTTACCTTTCGCATTACGTTCGAGCATTGCCATTTCCTTGGCTGTGTCAAGTTTGATGATATGATTTTGTGCCGGTCTGCCTTTCGCTATATTTTTAGCGAAAATCTGAAAGTCTTCATTTTCAACGGCTTCACAATCATTCAAACGATTTTTCACCCAATCACGATAATTACTTTTTACTCCAAGAACCTCATACAATTCTGAACCATATACTACTTTCTCTCCGGTGCTCGTCTCATATACCGGCACCAACTCATTCTCGACTACTGTTAATTCACTCATTGTTAATTATTTCCTTTCTTCGAAAAATTGACTTTTCCACGGAAATAAGCTACAATACACATAGAAGTAGGGCTTGTACTTATTTCCAGTTGCGAGAGCAATCACGTCGGTCGCCAAACTTATCGTGTTTGCTCTTTTTTTGTTTGCAAATCTTTTCGCACATCTTCCGCTACCAAGTCCGCTACATACTGAATAAAAGTTTTATCCTGCATTACAGCTTTTATCTTGGCAGCCTTATGCACACTATCCTCTAAAACTATAGTTGCACGTTTCATTTTTCTTCTCCTTTCCGTGTATCTTTCATGCACATTTATGATTATAGTGTCTATTTCGTACAATGTCAATATACATTTTTACATTTTGGGAAAACTGTGTTATTATGTGTCTAGGAGGTACACAATATGAATAGAATAAAAAATTTACGTTTAGAAAATGGTTTATCCCTGCGAGAACTTGCAAGTGAATTAAATATATCATACTCTTCATTAGGTAAATATGAGCGTGGAGAACAGGAGCCTAGCTTTGAAACTCTTGAAAAAATTTCGAAACGCTTTCATGTTACAACAGACTACCTTCTTGGCTTTAGTAATGTTAAAAATCCCAAATATATGGAAATCCATAAAGAACTAGGTCTGACAGATACATCTATAGAAATCATTAAAAAAAACAAGGAAAACATTGCTCCAGGACTCAATTCTTTTATACAAAATCCAATGTTTTCAGAACTAATAGAATTATATACCGAATATAGTATTCTTGTAGAAATTCCATCTGAAGATTTGGAATCTATGATACAAACCTCATATGGCTATGATTCCTTTGATTTAAATGATTCGTCGGATTTAGCTGCTAGAAATCTAATGGAAAGATTTGAAAAATTACCATCAACAGAAGCATATAAAATGTATATATTAAATATCTTTAATAAGTTATTAGATAACACTACGCCACCTATCGACTAAATAGGACCCATAAAAATCCCCGCTTACATGACGTAGGCGGGGGATTTTTATAATGCACATCTACTCTGAATATGCTAAAATACACTTATTCCATAGCAGAAAGGAGTCTCTACCAATGTCAATAATGCAAAAAATACTCGATTTATTCAAACTAGCAGACGCTACAAATTCTGCCGCAACCGTTCAGGCAACTACCACATCCACATATACTCCAAACCCTAAAATGGAGCAATATTATAAGCGTGAAGCACATAAAAAGGAGAATAACTTAAACATAACCTATCAAGACGTGGCTATTTATGATATGAACCCCTTTGATTTAAAATCGCCATTTATTTCAGATGGGAATTTTGTATGCATTGCCCTGTCCGATCACAATTTAGACCTTGCATACACCTATCTCCATGCAGCCAATAATCTTATCAAACCATTTCAGAAATATTACAGAGATTCGATTTTACCCAACACACTCCGAACAGACACCGTATATGAAGGTAAACTGCCAACATCTCACCTTCGGCTTACCCCATATACTTCAACCATGCGTAAATGCAAATATCCATTTTATCTATGGTTACATAATTTTGACAATCATGGGTATATGTTTCTTTACACACTTTACTTTGATCAAAACGGAGAATGGAAAAAAGGAGACTTGTCCTTTAACAATAATAATTCAACTATCTCCTATCAATTTCAAATCCGTAATGACGGACATGAAAATTATGTACGTCGCATAGATAAAACTTTATATAGAGAGCCATACGGAACAACCACGCTTTATATGGATGATCGAAAAGCAAATAAGTAGTCCATCCACCAATATTACCACACCATCCTTAACTGCCCGTTCGGCTCTTCCACGATACGCCCCAACCTCTGCATTATGATCCTTTGCACGATCCGGCGCTTTCTGTAAAAACAATTTCGGCTGATCGGAAGAATGCCGTGGTGCGCTTCCAACATATCGTAGCTTGTCCCAATCACGATGGATTCTGTCAGCTCCGCAGCGATAAAACTGTCAACCTGATTGCAGATTTCAAATACTTCCTTTTCGTCCACTGGTATTTCCCCTTTTCAATTTTGCACAAAAAATACCAACCATCATATTTGACAGTTGGTAAGTGTGTTTTAAAGATCTCTCACAATTTTTCCAAGTTCTGTCGCAGTTCCTTCTTGGCCGTTCTGAATTTTATTCAACAAGTCATTGATCATTTTTCTTAATTGACCAACATTCGTTGCTAAATACCCATCCATTTGTGCTCCGCTTAACTCGTATATCCTTCCTTTCTCCATCATTCCCAACTTATGATTGATTTCGTTAAGTTCATGGCTATATTCCTTTGATATTTCATAATCAAGCTTTTCCATCATAGTTCCCCCCCGATCGATTATTTTTAGTGATATTATGTCTTATTCAACCGTCAATATTCAATTTTTAGTTGGACTAATGTTTATTAACTACCTTTATATATCCACGCCACCTCTACGCCAAATTACATGATATGTTTTCATCTGACCATCAGTCCGCATATACTCGATATCTCTAGGATATCCATGATCTACATACCAAGAACGAACCATATCTATAACCTCTGGAACATACTTTCTGACTGTTCCTTGCCATTTTCCTTTACTCTCCCATGTATCTGTATACATATTCTCAGGAATATCCAATCGACGAATAATCTCATTTACCGCTTTGTCTGCCGGCTTTCCTGAACTCTGATAATAAATTCCAACGTTTCGAGCAATATGTACCGTGTCAAAATATTGCCGATCTGCTTCGATCATAATTGGAAGTGTCACATCTGCCTTTTCGTAGAGCGATTTCGCTGTAAGAAGCTGTATCTTGCTATCACAACCAGCTGCCGCAAGCATAGGTGTAAGAATTTTAACTGCATTATTTACTGCTGATAAACTCTCCGTATGCACTTTCTTGGTTGTTCGCTGTTTCTGCATCTCATAATGTCCTGTCTGGCGCAATGTAGGAAGTACTTCATCGGCAATCCAATCTGTGAATTTTTCAGCATTTGGCTTATGGCTTTTGAATACAAGTTTGTACACACCACCTTCTGTAAGGAAATTCTCTCCAGTATTATGTAATTTTCTAAAGTTACTTTTCTTGACTTTAGAATTTGTCAGCTTTATAACCTGCTTATCATTCATCTTTGAAACTGCCATTTTTACAGCACTATCACCTAACTCTAAACATTTACCAACATGATACGGGTTGAACAATACCTGTCCCTCAAATTCAAATACTTCTACTTCATAGCCTTCAAAAATCATTAAATCGTTCATTCTATTTTTCTCCTTGAAAATACGTTTATTTTATAGTTTACTCATATAGATTAAATGATAACGGGTTTATTTATGATATACAAAAGTACAACAAATTAAAAAATATATTGCTTTTTCTACATATCTATCGCGTCCTTATACCGCTTCTCCAGTAACAATATCCCAATGTTCATCCTCGATAAATGTCTGCCGGATAATCGCATCGGACAGATAGTGTTCTTTGCTCTTTGGCTGTTTTCGCCAGTAGGAATCAATGTAATAGGCAACCCACTTCATAAATTCCTCAATCTTGGCATTCGAGAACCGGTACGATTCTTTTAGTGTGGGAATTGTCAGGTACATTGTGGATGCCAGTGCGCTTTCGATATTACGGTCTGCTCCAAGCACTGCGCGCCCTTTCTGGATATCTGCCATGTACAGCTTCTGCGACATTGGTATCGACTTTACCCAGCCGATCACATCAATTTTCCGTTTCCGGCAATACTCCATCATACTCTGGCTTGTTACAGAATCATTGTTATCATCCTGCCAGGCAACGCGCTTATTTACTGTTTTGGTGTAATAGTTCGTGATCTGCTTAAATGTCAGATCAAATTTGTCGTACAGTGCCAGGGCAAATATAAATCCCATATGGTTCGCAATATTATCCCCCAGACGCGCCCTTGCAATCTCTTTCCGGTATATGTTCATCGGTATCAACCGCTCTCTTTGATTTACTCTGTGCATTTATTCTCCTTTCCAGCATTCCGCCCTTTTACACAGGTGCTCCAAAATCTGCAACTCGGGTCACAGACTTTCGTCTTGTCCCCATAGCTGCAAATCCTGCCACTGCCGTAGTAAGTAGGCTCTGCCTTAAATTTCTTGTACGCTTTCGGGTCCCGGTGTTCCGGCTTGAAATCCTCATAACCTTGGATCTGCCCGATCAGCTTTATATTTTCACGCTCCAGACGTTTGTCCTTATTGCTATGTATTTCTCTCGCCTCTCTGGGTAGTGGGGCGATTGCCGCCCCGGTGTTGGCAAGTTAAGATCATGGCTTTTGTGATAACTATAATTCCGCACTTGCAAGAGTTTCTTTCCCCTTATGGGTGGTGTTTCAACCGTTTAAAAGTTTCTGCAGCATGTCTTCCTGGTGCTGCTCTGCGATATGGTCCCGAACCGATTCTTCCGGGAAAGCGATCTGATACGTTCGCTCCTTTATCCGGTTCGTGATCCGATCATCGTATTGCAAAGTCTCCAAAGACTCATTGCTGGTAAAAATCGTCACGCGCTTGTTTATGTACCGCTCGTTTATGATCTGGTACAGCTTGTCACTTATCCAGTTCGCCGGCCGCTCCACTCCAAAATCATCTATCACAAGAATATCTGTTGTGCAGAGCGCATCCAGAAGTTGGTTCTCGCTGTATTCCGCATCCCGCCGCCATGTATTCTTTATCTCCTGCAAAATTGTTAAGGACACAGCAAATTTTACGGCGTAGCTTTTCATCAGCTCATTTGCGATCCCGGCAGCAATCCGGGTTTTCCCGCTGCCCTTCGCCCTGGACCAGATAAACAAACCCATGCCCTGCTCCTTCTGGTGTTCAAAATCACTGAGATAGGCTTTTACTATCCGGCAGGCATCCGCCACTTTCTTTTTGCTGTCCGGCTGCCGGTACGCATCCACCCGGAAGGTTTTCAAATCCATTCCCCGGAACGATTCCGGGATATCTGCAAAGCGCAGCCGACGCGACATAATCGCACGCTCCCGGCACTTACACGGCTTTGCTGTTTCAACTCCGTCCTTTTCCGTTAAGATCCACTCACTACCGTGGCAGATCGGACAAACATCAGAATCCTTCGAACTCTCCGGAGCATCCGCACTCTTCGAGCAGCTCGTTGAGCGATTTCTCATGCGTTCCAGCATCTCGTTTATCATTTTTTTCGTCTGTTGGTCCATCGTCAGCCCCTTTCACGTAAGTCATAAACAGGTTTTCTTTCAAAAAGTTTTCCGGATTCTTGATGTACCGGACTGGTGTCTTTTTCTTCCAGCAGGCAACCGCATAATTCTGCGCCGCTATAATCAGATCCTCTTCCGGCACCCCGGCGGCTACCGCATTACAGTATTCCGTCTCTGTCAGATATCCGGTACAGGCTTTCGGGTAGGCAGCGGCAAAATCCTCAAACCGTTCCACGGGGGATATAGGGGGTGTATTTCTTCCCTTCTTTCCTTCTTTCTTTTCTTCTATTGTTGTCGTTAGAATGTCGTTAGGTTGTCGGTTGCCTGTCTCCTGTCTGTCATTTTGCCTGTCGTTTGTCTGGTACAAATCGTACTTAACCACTGTAAATACGCTGAATTTGTTTGTCGTTTTGCTTGTCACTTCGCCTGTCTTTTTCAGATGTGAAATTGCGGTGCGAATTTCGCGCTCCGTAAGCCCTGTTTCGCCCGACAATTTCCCGATGGATGAGACAAACGATCCACGCGGAACCGTTGTCCCTTTGAAATTTCCATCCTTCCAGTTGGCTTTCAATAACATGTGGATGAACAGCCGGGTGGTGTTGATGTCCGTGTACCATTCCCATTCCAGAAGCCCACGACTCAGTTTTATGTAGTTGCCATCCAACCCATCACCCCGTTTCCAGCTCGGTGATTGTGACCTCAGTCCGCGGGCCCCATTTATCTACATCTACATAACTGCCATCCGTGGAGACGATGATCCTGCAATTATCATCTGCCAGTACTTTGTAATGCACCAGAATATCGTGCAGGGCTTCATGCAGGTTTACGAGATCTACCCGGCGGCGGTTCGGCATGTAATACACAGCCTTTACATTCACCGGACAGTCAATGGTTTCCACGTGTGGCACGTATGATGCACACTGCTTTTCATACTTCTTATAGGCTACTGACGGAATGATCCGGGATCTCCCCGATCCATCCTTTATGATCCGCTGGCTGTTCTTCTTGGTGATCGGCCGCAGCGGGATTGTAAATTTATACTCCATCCGCACCACCCATCCCGGCATTACACTGCCGTATTTCGATCATCGTGTTATTGCTTGCATTCCAATCCTCGACATACTGCAACGCCTCCCGGAAGCGCGATACCGGCACATTATTCCTTGAATTTACGGCAAAATAGTCCTGAATGTCATGGTTGCATTCCGAAAATACCTTCTTACTGATTTCTTTATAGGCAGGTGCCCTCTTGCCGCCAAGCACATCCATCACCCTTTTGTTCACTGCTTTTTTCAGTTCCTGCTGCTGCCTGTAATCAATGGTCATGGTGTTTTCAAGATGTGCGATCCGTTCCTCATGGTCGTCAATCATTCCGAGCTGTACCCGCATCATTTCCTGCGGAGTCATTGGTTTCTGATAAGTGCCGGTCTTTCTGATCTGTGGCAACACTTCGGATGTTACCCAACGTTTGAAACGCTTTGCTCCTGACATTTTGCTCGAAAGGATCAAACTGTAAAGTCCTGATTCGTTGATGCAGATGGCTTCCCTGTTTTGACCTGACAGAACGATTCGTTCGGTCAGCTTATCCTCTTCATCAACATGATCCCTGATGGCTTTTGGTGTATTTGTATATTGCAGAATTTCCGCAATATCTTTCGCAACAAACCACGGCTCTCCATCCACCATTACTGTCCGGATCTCTCCGAATTCTCTATTTCTAAAAATTTCCAACTGATTCACTCTCTTCTCCTTCCTGTAAATCTTTGACTACAATTCCATACACCTTATACATCTGCCGAAACCGGATAACACCCATCTGATGTGCGATCGTGTGATGTGTCCGGCACAAGCAGATCTTTTTGTAATTGGAATCATCCACCTTCCGGCGGTTATTCCCCATACCGATTGCATCCTCGTGATGAATTTCCCCATCTTTCCCACAGATGGCACATTTTTTATGCATCAGGCAGTAATACAGATATCTGCCGATATCATCCGTCCGGTCGATTGCATTATCTGAAAGCGGGATGCCCCACTCCAGCGCAAACTCCAGTATTGTATTGATAAATTCCCGCGCTGTATCCATAGAACAATTTGAAAGGCTAGGATATGAATCTCCTGTGCGAATCATATGCTCATATTTCATGCGTTCTTTCATTTCTTCTGGCGGATATCCAGTCCAATCCGCAATGTCACGGATGGTTGCGTATGCTTTTCTCCGCTGTTCTGCAGATATGTGTCGCCCATCATCAAACCGGATCTCTGCATTCTGAATCTTCTTTCGCTGCAATAGGCTTCCAAGCTTCATACCGGGAATGGAAACAATAAGATCCGTCCCCTCTGCACTTTCGCGGTACTGTTTTATATCCACAAGCGTGTACATCAGTCATCACCATATTTCTTTTTTATCGCATTAAGCATATTTCCTGCATTTACAGCTGTAAGAGCATCCCATGTCGTATTATTACTTTCAAGCCAGCGATCAGCACTGAGCTTATGTTTTTTACACAAATTTTTTATTATTGATATTTGTGCCCGTGTTGCCTTTTCATCTTCCGCCGGTATCACATTACTGAATGGCTGCATCTCTTCCTTAAGCCAGAGATTAAAGCCAAGCCCTGTATGTATTGCCACACATTTCACAAACGACCGGCACATGCTGTTCCATACTCGCTGTTGGCTCATGGAATTGTCTTTCACGGGATTAGAGCCGTTCATTACAGGGGACTGCATCTCATACTTGTTATCATCGATCACAACCAAGATCCGCGTCTCATAACACCGGTTCGTGTTTCCTTTGCTGTCTGTGAATTCCTTTTCCACCATCCGCAGGCTGCTTCCTGTCTTTTCATCCGGAATTGGAATCCAGTACACTTTGCCTGCTCCGTTCTCATGCAGCAGATCAATGCATTTCGCCCAGTTCAGATACGTCATTCCATCCCGTTCTTCACAGTACGGAGTAACATCTATTTTTCTCATTTCGCTCCACACTTTAAGTGCCATACATCATATCCTCCGTTATTCAATTATTTTCCGGAAGCAAGACACCATGCAGTCTTCACAGTATATCTCGCCACCGATATCATAATAAAAATCATCCTGTATTGGTTCCTCACAACATTCACACAGCGGACGCCCTTCTAATTTACTTTCCTGCTCTGCCTCATGCATCCGGAAAAAATCATAATTATCTGGAATGTTACTCATGGTGCGCTCCGATCCGGATAAAGTAGATTTCATCTGCATTACCCTTTTGCAACAAATCGTAAATTCGATCCGCGTCTTTATCACCCAATCCATCGATCAGCGCTGCGAAGATTTCTTCCCGTGGCTTGTCCAACAATGGACACGATGCTTCCATGAACAGGAATGATCCGGCATCATTTATAATTCTTTCTGTGTCCTTGCAGCTCAGATAAGCGGCTACAAGGCTTTTAATCTGTGATAAATTCATATTTTCACTTGCACATCCTGCATTTATCCTCTAAAATAAAAGAGAATTATTGATCTACGCCACTTGTGCGCAGATTACCTTTACTGATGGAATCACTGTGCTTTGGACGGCTTCTGTGATTCCATCTTTTTTATTTCCAGATCCAGTAAATCCTTAAAATCCCCTTCATTTTTCTTTCCCTTCCGCGGGTACGTTGGGATAAGGATCTGCCTGTCCGGTTTTACAGGTCTTATTCCACTAATGTGCATTTTTCTCCTTTCACGCAGATTTTCGAAGCTGCTGTATATGGCGCTCTGTTTCTTTCCGCTCTTTTTCCACTCTCTCGAGTGTGTACGCCACATGTGCGATCACCGCGCCAGCAATTACCATTCCTGCGGCAATCATCCAGCCAACTCCCTTCGAATCCATAGCCATTGCGCCAAGCGCCATAACTACAATTCCGATTCTGAACACTCTTTCTTTCATATTTCTCCTATTCCGGGATGTTCCGAAACTCAACTGTAATCTTCAATCCAAGATCATCAGCCAATCGGAAAAAGTTCTCGACATTCATCCTCTCCGGCTTTCTGATCCAGTTCTGGATCGTTTTCTCCGTAACTCCATACTTCGGTGCAAGGTCTGCCGGATCTTTACTTTGTTGCGCCTGTCCGCCCGCCATCATTCCGCGAACGTAGGCCATTTTCTTCTTTGTAGCGTTCTGCGCAAGATTCGTTTTTGGCATGTTCTCTCTCCCTTCTACTGTTATCTAGTTGGTTTTCCTAAAATTGGTACAAAATTTTTTTAGCCACATGTTAAAATGTACTTGTCCAATAAACAAAGGCTTTCTAAGAAAAATCCTGCCTTGGATGGGAGGTGATACATATGACTTCTCTTTCTGAGAAAGCTCTAAAAGTTCTTCAAGCTGATTTTGGAAACTCGAGCTTTACATGCTCGGAACTCATCTCAAAGGGGTTTTCCAATGCAGAAGCAACTGCAATAATCAAAGATCTTGAAGAGAATGACTACATTTATATAGAAAAAACATACGTCAGTGGAACTCCTGCATATGCTCTTCTGTAGCCTTGATAGTCCTAAGTGTTCCCGCACTTGGGACTATTTTTTATTGGTTCTTTCTTTTCCACAAAATCTGCAGGTGAAGCACCAAGGAATTCGCATATTACTAGAAACTCGCTCGCCTTCAACGGTCTTTTCCGTCTGTCATTAAAAAGGCTGTCATAAAGCGACATATACGCAATTCCAGTATCTCTTGCCATAGCAGATAAGTTAACTCCTCTTTTCTTAATAAATCCTGCTATGTTACTTTCTAATGACATACTCACGCTCCTTTCCATTACTTTTAGGTTGATTTTAATTCAACTTTTTGAGCAAAAAAAATCTCATCCCTCTTCCTATTTGTTAAACCAAGAATCCTCTGCATTGCAGATATCTCTGATGCCTTAAACTCTGTCTCATTGTTAAGCTTTTTGTAAAAACCTTCCCTTGAAATCCCAAGTTTATTGGCAATTGCTGTAATTTTGATTCCAGATTTTGAAATAGCATCATTTAGTTTTTCTGTATCTGTCAAGTTTTCATCTCCTTTCTGGTTGATTTATATTCAACCTTGTTATCATAATACTCTATGGTTGATTCTCTGTCAACTATTTTTTATAAAAATGTTGAATAAAATTCATTTTCGTGCTATTATTCTATATAAGAAAGGCAGGTGGACAGCATGAATACCCAAGAAAGTATGGGTTTACGAATAAAAAGTCTTCGTGAATCGAAAAAAATGTCTCAGTCAGAACTCGCAGAAAAAGTTGGATACAAAGATAAAACGGCTATTGCAAAAGTTGAAGCTGGTAAAGTCGATTTACCGCAAAGTAAAATATCCTCATTCGCAAAAGCACTAGATACAACAACTTCTTATTTGTTTTCTGATGAACAAATAGAAAAACCTACTACCATTGCTGCACACTTTGATGGCGATGAATACACAGCAGAAGAACTTGACGAAATCAAAGCATTTGCTGAATTTGTTAAATCCAAAAGAAAATAGTCCTTTTTTATGGGACAATACATAGCTTAGAATGCGGTGGAGGTGAATTATAATGAATAAATTTGAAAAATTATGCCAGACCGCTTCTGATATAGATGTTGACATTGTAGACTATCCATTCACAAGTGATCGTTTCAAAGGTTTGTATTGTGATGGAACCATAGCACTTAATCAAGATATATGTGCTGATTCAGAAAAGGCCTGTATCCTTGCCGAAGAACTCGGACACCATTTCACTACCGTAGGAAATATTACAGATCAGAAAGAAGCAGAAAACCGAAAGCAAGAACGGCGAGCACGAGTTTGGGCATACAATGAAATGATTTCCCTATCAGATTTAGTGGATTCATATAAAAACGGATGCCGAAGCAGATATGAAATTGCAGAACATCTGGAGGTAACAGAAGAATTTTTGCAAGAATGCTTAAATTATTTTCACGAAAAGTACGGTTTATATGCTAAACAGAACAACTATTTGATATATTTCGAGCCACTTGGTGTGCTTGAATTATATAAAGAAATATGTTCCTCAAAAAAACGTGGAATAGAGACAAATTACAAAATATGATTGATCATATAACGTGTCAAGCAAATCTTGGAGGAGGTTTGAAATGAGTTTAATACTAGGGTATGCCAATAAAGACAATGCCATTATCATGAGTGATGGCCGCGCCGGAAAAGACGGGTGCTATTCAGAACATTATAATAAAACCAGAAAAATCAATCATAATATAATACTTGGTTTTGCCGGATTTGTCGAATCTACAGAATACTTTTTGGATCATGTATTATCACAAATGGGAAACGAACGAAATGAATATTACATTGATGACTTCTGGGAACTAATTACTTTTTTAATGGATGATCCTCGATTACATGAACGATTTCATTCTTCGTTTATTATAATCGGGAGGGACAAGCATCACCAAATGTATAATTCAACAATTGGTGACGTAACACAATTTACATTACAAAAACATATAGTTACTAATCCAAGAGTTTGCTCCATAGGTGGAACTATTGACGGAAAAATTATAGAAAAAATATATATGGATAACATTACAAAATTTGAAATACCGATTAAAGACTGTATGATAAACACTATCAAACAAGTATCGCAATTAGATTCGTCTGTTAATATCAATTATTTCAGCAGAACTATATAATTTACGTCTATCGTTCGGTATCTCACGCGTGAAATACGCAAAATTTTTATCCATTGTTGTTTCACATAAATCGGACTTTAGTTTTGAACAATCCATTTTTTTGTATTGTTTTTTATTCATTTGTATGCCTCCTAAATGATATATTTTCATTTTAGCATACTTATGCCAATACTATGTACCATGTACCATGACAATATAATATACTTACCCGGGAAGCCGAGAAGGTATGCAGTCATCCGTTCTAATCCTGTAGAAAGGGTGACGCTTATGAGTACATATGAAGAATTCATGGTCATTTTGACCGTGGCTCTGCTCATAGTAGCAATTCTGAATTATAAAAAATAAGCAAGCTACCTTGTCTCTTTGGCACGGAGTAGGCAGCTTGCTTAATAGTAACTGTTAACTTTGCACCGGAGCGGATAGGCTTCATCTATCTCCCGGCTTTCCTGTTAAGTGTATTATATGTCACACAACCATTTTTGTCAAATAAATAACGCCGCCCCAGTGTTGGCGCACCAGAGCGGCAAACATTGCTCCGAAGATACAATGCCCTAAGCAAGCATATTGTATCATTCGGAGCGCGATAAATCAACTACCGCGCTATTTTTGCGCCTATTTTTAGGAGGATACAATATGGCTAAAGCAAAAAAACTACCATCCGGCAAATGGAGAACACAGGTATACGACTACACAGAAGTTTTGCCAGACGGGAAAAAGAAAAAACATATGCGGTCTTTTACAGCCGATACGAAAAAAGAGTCTGAATACTTGGCATCACAGTTTGCCTTTACTAAAAAATCCGCTCCAACTACAGCTATGACGCTCATAGAAGGGATTGACAGGTACATAGAAACCTATTCAGAGGTATTATCTGCCACTACTATATCAGGATATAAAACCATCAAGGATAACGCCTTTAAAACCGTTATGAATGTTCCGATCAGCAAAATAAGCAGCGATATTATGCAACGTGCCATAAACGAAGAGTGTAAAAGAAAATCCGATTCCAGACGTTGCAAGGGAAAGCCTATCTCTTCCAAAACGGTAGTAAACGAATATGGTCTTATATCCACAGTGATAAAAAAATATTCCCCTGGAACCATATTGGATGTAAAACTGCCAACTCCGGCAAAAGTTATACACGACATTTCATCACCGGATGTAATTTTCAACATGGTAAAAGGAACAGAGATTGAATTGCCAGTGTTGCTTGCAATGTGGTTAAGTTTCACACTGTCGGAAATAAAAGGGTTAACCAAGTCCGGGTCTATAAAAGGGGATTATATTTTTATAGATCAGGTTACCGTCACAGTTGATGGGAAAGAAATTGACAAAAAGATTGCAAAGAATGACGCTCGTAACAGAATGTTACTGATGCCGGAATACATTAAAGAACTGATTGACAAAGTGACTACTGACAGATTGGTTACTCTAAGCGCAAAGGCTGTAGCAAACCGGTTTACTTATATGCTTAAGAAGAATGGTCTACCTCATATGTCTTTCCACGATTTGCGGCACGTGAACGCGTCAGTGATGGCAATGCTGAACGTTCCGGACAAATATGCAATGGAACGCGGCGGGTGGAAAACAGATAAGATCATGAAAGGAACCTACATGCAGACATATCGGGCGGAACGAATCGCAGTAGATCAAAAAATAGACGATTATTTCAATAACTTTATCGACAAAAGTTCACACGAAAGTTCACACGAAAAATAAAAAGGTGCTCATTTAAGCACCTTTTTTAGTGGACTAGACGGGAGTCGAACCCGTGTCCAAAAACCAATTCCCTGTCCTTCTACGAGTGTAGTTTATTCTTTGACATTCCCTCCACCACACGAAAACAAACATCCTTGTGGTTTTAGTAGCTTCATGATACGCCCACAGGTGCAAAGCTTAGCCTGCGTCGTTTCTCACAGAGTCGAAGCCTGAATCCTAAAGTGTGAGTGCCCTAGGTCAGACTGCTGCCATTAGGCAGCGTATGCTAAATTATCTTCAGCGTTTAATTTTAATTGTGGAATTTAACGTATCCCGTACGACTCGCTTCTCCAGCTGCATGATCCCTGTCGAAACCATTACTAGCCCTTGCAATGTTTTTTGCGAAACACCTATCCAAGATTCCGCACTTTGAAATCCCGTTCGGCTTCCCGCCGCTGGTCTTTTTTGGCAATGTCCTGACGCTTATCGTAAAGCTTCTTTCCTTTTGCCAGAGCAACCTGCACTTTTACAAGACTTCCTTTGAAGTATACTTCCACTGGAACAATCGTGTATCCTTTCTGCGCGATCTTACCGACCATCTTCTGAATCTCTTTCTTGTGCATCAGAAGCTTGCGCGGCCGGAGCGGATCTTTGTTGAAAATATTTCCCTTCTCATATGGGCTGATATGCATACCATAGAGGATCACCTCCCCATTTTCAATATGGATAAAGGATTCCTTGATGCTGCACTTGCCCATGCGCATGGACTTTACTTCGGTTCCAGCAAGAGCGATACCGGCTTCAAAAGTCTCTTCGAGAAAATAATCGTGATAGACTTTTTTATTGTTGGCTATTAACTTCTTCGGTTGTTTCGCCATCCCGGCTCCCTCCTTTTTGTTCTGTAAACTCAGTGTATATGATTTTCCTGCAAAATGCAATAAACTGCTGCTTTTATTTTGAAAATTTTAAGAATTCCATCAATTTTCGTCAGAATCTGCAAGTGTAAAATCAATCGTCCGCATGATCCGGTCACAGTTATCCACAGTCACACGCACCTGCTGCCCCAGTTTAAACCTGCGGTTCGTTGCTCCTCCCACCAGTTCATAAGTTTCTTCATAATACTGATAAAAATCATCGGTGAGGGAAGTCACACGCACCAGACCCTCCACAGTATTTTCCAGCTCCACGAAAAATCCGTACTCTGCGACTCCGGAAATAACACCGGCAAAGGTTTCTCCGATATGGTTTTCCATATACTGCACTTTTTTCAGCTTAATTGTCTCCCGCTCGGCCTCATCTGCACGCCGTTCCATCTCACTGGCATGCTTTGCAACCTCCGGCAGTATCTGCGTATAGTGGCCAATGCGCTTTTCGCCCAGACGTCCCCGCAGACTGTCCTTGATAATCCGGTGGATCTGCAGATCCGGATACCGGCGGATCGGTGAAGTAAAATGGCAGTAACAATCCGCTGCCAGACCAAAATGCCCGGTATTTTCCACCGTATAGCGTGCCTGCTTCATCGAGCGAAGGGTCAGACGGCTGATCAGCGGTTCCTCCGAAGTTCCGTCGATTTTTTCCAGCAGCTTCTGCAGTTCTTTCGGATGCACCTCATCACTTCCTATGTGGAGAGAGTACCCGAAATTATTGATAAACGTGGATAGTTTCTGTATTTTTTCCGAATCTGGCTGTTCATGCGTACGATAGACAAACGGAAGTTCTCTCCAGTAATATTCGGCTGCCACCGTCTCGTTTGCAGCAAGCATAAAATCCTCGATCAGTTTCGTTGCCACATTGCGGTCATACGGACGGATATCTACCGGATTTCCATTTTTATCCAGAATCACCTTTGTTTCTGGAAAATCAAAGTCGATGGAACCACGCTTCATACGTTTTTTACGAAGAATTGCTGCCAGTTCTGCCATCTTTTCAAACATCGGAACCAGTGGCTCATATTCCGCCATCACCTCCGGATCATGGTCTGCCAGAATTTTTTTCACATTGGTATACGTCATACGCCGGTTCACGCAGATAACGGACTCTGTGATTGTGTGATCAATAATTTCGCCCTTAGGATTGACCGTCATGATGCAGCTGAGTGCCAGCCTCTCTTCCCCCTGGTTGAGGGAACAGATTCCGTTTGACAGGGCATGCGGCAACATCGGAATCACCCGGTCCACCAGATATACAGAAGTTCCTCTCTTCAACGCTTCTGTGTCAAGAGCACTGTGCTCCTGCACATAATTGGACACATCCGCAATATGCACACCCAGAATATAATTTTCATGGTCCATGGTAAGTGACACCGCATCATCCAGATCCTTGGCATCTTCGCCATCGATGGTCACCATCTGCCAGTCGCGCAGATCCATGCGTCCTGCCATATCCGCTTCCGATACCGGCTTTGCCACATGCTCTACCTGCGCCATGACCTTCGGATCAAATTCCACCGGAAGACCGTAAGCGCGCACAATAGAAAGGATATCCACCCCCGGATCATTGATATGCCCGAGAATCTCTACCACTTTTCCTTCCGGATTCTTTCCCTTTTTTCCGTACTGCGTGATCTCAACAACAACTTTATGACCGTTTACAGCTCCTTTCGAACGCTCCAGCGGAATAAAAATATCCGACCCGAACTTTGGATTATCCGGCACTGCAAATCCAAAATTTTTATTCAGCTGATACGTGCACACCACCTGCTTCATGCCCCGTTCAAGCACATGCAGCACCTTTCCCTCCCTGCGGCGTCCGGTCACTGCCGGTGATACGGAAATCTCTACCGTATCCATATGCATCGCACCATTGGTCTCGGATTCCGGAATAAAGATATCTTCCTTTTCCCCCTCCACGCTGACAAATCCGAATCCTTTCGGATGTGCCTGGAACGTGCCTGTGATCTTTTTCTCTTCGGATTTGCTGAACTTTCCTCTCTTTGAACAGACAATGCGCCCTTCTGTCATCAGTTCATTTAATATCTGTTCCAGCTGTGGGCGCTGATCCTTCTTCACTCCGAGGACGATCGCCAGTTCCTTGATTTTCATCGGAACATACATATCATCACACATAAAGTCATATATCATTTTTTTCCGCTGTTCATACTTTGCGTCCATACCCAGATCTTCTCCTTATATAATGAAAAAAGCTGCCGATGTAATCGACAGCTTCCGGTTTCTACCAGATTCCCAAATTCAGAACCATTGCAATGACAAGGAACAGAATCACAAAAATTCTTGTAAGCTTTACAAGCATTCCTTCCATGGAACGTCCCTTATTTTTGCCCCAGTAAGTATCTGCTGCTCCGGCGATCGCGCCAAGACCTGCAGATTTCCCCTCCTGCATTAAGATAATCACTGTAATTACAATACTCAGTATAATAAATACAATAGTTAAAATCGTATTTAAAACGGTCACGATTTCCACCTCCTAATTCCAAACTCACGACTAACTAATTATATCATAAAAGAAAAGTCTTTTCAACATTTTTTTATATTTCACAATTTTCCTTTTCATTTCCACTTTATAATATAACACAGATAATATAGAACTTACTGTATCATTAGGAGTATACCATGAAATCCTGTCAAATGTACAGATTTATTCCGATTATATTACTGTGTGTCTGTCTGTTCACTGGTGGATGTTCCCAAAGTACGTGAACTTCACCGCCGATTCCCTCCCTGTGGCCAAGGCCGAAGAACTTGCAGACGGTGCTTCCAGCGATCTGGACATCATCAGCAGTGTATATAATTATATCATTACACATTTTACCTATGATTATTCCAAAGCTTCCAGTGTAACAAGCGGATATCTTCCCGATACCGATGAGGTTTTCACCGCTGAGAAAGGAATCTGTTTTGATTACGCTGCAGTCATGACCTTTCTGATGATCGCCGTGATTCTGGTTCTGATGCAAAAGTCGTACCTGTTTTTTCCAAAGTTTATGCCGAACTCGGAAGCGAGCTGACCGGGACCGCACGGACGCTTCTGCACATCAGTACCATTCTCAATCATTATATGCTTGGATTTATCATTGCCTTTCTGGTATTGCTTATCATCTGTATGATTTTATATCACACCGATCTCGGGCGCGTATTGTTCCTCGGACAGAAACTTGCCATGACGGTTGCCTCAGGACGCGTTGCAAACTGCCTGTATCTGGTTCTCTCCAGCGGACTCGACAGTAATATCGGTCTTACCCTGGCACGCGAACTTGTCAATAATCCGCATATGCAGGCACTTATCGACAAATGTCACGAGAATATCCGCCACGGGGAATCATTCGACAAAGCACTGCTGCTGTCCGGCATCTTTTCCCAGATGTACGCCAGCTGGATTGTAATCGGTTCCCGGACCGGCGAAATGGAAAGCATTGTTTCCCAGCGGGAGATCAATACCGATACCGCAAGCTATCTGACGGCACTTCGTGCTGCATTGCGCCAGATCAACGGTATTATCTACACTTCTGCCGCAGAAAATATGATCGCCATGGACAGTAGCATCTTACAGCTTTATAAAGACGGACGAATCGACAAACACACCGCCATCTCGGAAGCGGTCAATCCGGAGATCATGTCCAAACGTCTGAATCTCTTATAATGTTTCACTGATCCGCAGAAGCTGGTTATACTTGGCAGTGCGCTCTCCTCTGCACGGAGCGCCTGTCTTGATCCAGCCGGCATTTACTGCCACCGCGAGATCTGCAATAAAAGAATCTTCCGTTTCTCCAGAACGATGTGAAATAATTGCCTTATAGCCGTTCTTCTGTGCCAGTTCAATCGCATCCATGGCTTCCGTAAGCGTTCCGATCTGATTGACCTTAATCAGCACAGCATTTGCCACCTTAAGATCCATTCCGCACCGGATTCGTTTCACATTCGTGACAAACAGATCATCTCCCACCAGCATCACCTGTTCCTTCATGCGTTTCGTAAATTCCTGCCAGCCTTCCCAGTCGTCTTCATCCAGACCGTCCTCAATAGAAATCAGCGGATATTCCGTGGTAAGTTCTTCATACAGCGAAATCATTTCCTGTGCACTGCGCAGGACTTCTTTTTTTTCGGTGGTTTCCTGCGTTTTCACATGTGCGTCAGATGTATAAGCACCTCCCTGCGTGTCCGGACGCCGCAGATTGACATCCACCTCTTCATGTATCTGCGCTTCTCCCGGAAAATGATACATTCCGTCTTCCTCACTGTACAGCTCGGATGCTGCCGCATCCATGGCAAATGCAACATCGCTGCCCACCTTATATCCGGCTTCCTCCACGGCACGCTGCAGACATGCAAACACTTCTCCCGCATTGGAAAAATCCGGTGCAAATCCGCCTTCATCCCCCACTGCCGTCAGTTTGCCTTCTTTCTGCAAAATTTTTTTCAGAAAATGATAAATTTCCGCACCCATCCGGAGTGCATCCGGAAACGACTCGGCTCCGACCGGTACAATCATAAATTCCTGAAAATCCAGGTAATTCTTTGCGTGCGCTCCGCCATTTATGACATTCATCATCGGCATCGGCCATTTTTTTGCATTCGGTCCTCCCAGATAACGGTACAACGGCATATCCAGTGCTGCCGCTGCGCAGCGCGCACAGGCTAAAGAAACACCAAGTAAAGCATTGGCCCCCAGATTTCCTTTGTTGTCTGTCCCATCCAGTTCCACAAGTTTGCGGTCAATCTGTACCTGTTCCAGCACATTCATTCCCAACAGCTCCTTGCGGATCTTTGTGTTGATGTGATCCACAACGCGCTGTACTCCAAGCCCAAAATAACGTTCCTGTCCATCCCGCAGCTCAATCGCCTCAAATCTTCCGGTACTGGCTCCGGATGGCACAGATTCCCTGCCCATAGTCTTCTTTCCCGTTGTCTCTGTCTGCGCGGTCACTTCCACCTCAACCGTAGGATTTCCTCTTGAATCCAGAATTTCCCTTCCATGAATTTCAATAATTTTGATCATCAGACCCATTCCTATTGTCCTCCTTTTTTCATTATTGTGTGAAAAAGAAAGAAATTTATTCAAATCCAAAGAAAAAGAAAGGGGCTGTAAAAAAACTCTCCTGACAGAAAAATCGCCCAGACCGTGAGGTCT
>OGFG01000564.1_pt1 | contig 43725 bp, 33 predicted proteins | sample 1570761 | NCBI WGS metagenome assembly OGFG01 (sample SAMEA2581938, study PRJEB24529) | metagenome | biome: Human gut stool | place: China | collected 2011
TGTTCGGCTACGAACCGGAAGGTCGGGGGTTCGAATCCCTCCTGGTGCACCAAAAACCATTCACATGAATGTTTTTTTTACTTTAATTTATTATCACTTTCTAATATTATTTCGTCCTTTTTATTAAATATATAAAGACAGATAAAATTAATTACCTGTCTAAAAATTTTATTTTTTCATATCATTATATACCATTGAAGTTAAATATTGTTTTTCTTGTTCAATATCTTTCCTAATTCTACTAGCCGATATTTTATATTTTTCTCTATTTAAATCTACTATAACATTTTCTAAATTCAAATATTTTGCAACATATTTTCCATAATCTTCACTACTATAAAAATGCGTGAATTTTATATCTTTTATTATACTTGATAAATATTTCATTTGAATATTTATACTTTCTTCATCTAAACCATATTGTTTAGGACTATTAAACGCTTTCAATATTTTAACATTTGGAAATACATTTTTAATCCATTTTATTTTTGTTTCAATGTCAATATCAAATTGTGGTGTGTCATACACAACAACATAAAATTCATCCATTTCCTTTAAAGCAGTTTCTATTAAATATTGATGTCCTTTATGAAAAGGTGCAAATTTTCCAATAGTAAAGCCTCTTTTTATCATATTATTTATATCTTCTCTTTCATTATTATTTTTTTGTACTGGTGGAATGCTATTTATTCTATATATGATTTGTTGCAATGTGTGATTATTTCATAATTTCCACCTAAACTATTTCTGGATTATCGTTTAATATCTTATCAACTATATCATCATTACAAACCAAATTAAATGTATCCACATAACCCTGTAAAGACCTAGCTTTAACTCTTAAATTATAATTATCTTTATTTACATATATTTTAGATTTACCTTTTCCATTTTTAGCCTCTTGAACCAAATTTGAAACAGGCGAATTTCCATCAAAAGCAATAACAATTGAATTTCTTCTCTCAAAAATCTCATAATTAAAACTTTTATAAATACCAAATTCCTCATTTTCTGTCGAAATACGCACTCCATTAATATTATCATTTAAAAGTTTTTCACCGACTTCTTTTGAAATCATTTTAGGAACTATTGCATATATTTCAAAATCTTTATTCAATTTATTTAATATATCTATTATAGCTTTCTCATAACCTTCAACTTTATGTCCAACAACAAAATATACCTTTTTATTATCGATTTTTTTGATTAAATCTTCTAATATATTTAATCCCTCTTCTGTCACTTTTGTTTCTCTATTTTTAGCATTAAAACTTCCACCAGCAATTATTATAGGAATTCTATCTAGTGGTAATTCCTTTATTTTATAATCTAATATACTTTCAGCTTCTATATTATGATTTACTCTCAATTCAATTGTATTATTTTTATTCTCTTCCTCAATTTTCTCTTCTAAATCTAATATTGCTTCCCTTATAGTTCTTCCCGCTAAAAATTCATTAAATTTTTTGCTTTTTTCTTCAAAATATTTATTCTCATGTTCTATTATTTCATCTTCTACTTTTCTCATTTTTAAAAAATCTTCATTGCTTAACCCTAATAAATTCTGAATTGCTAATTGTTCATCAACTGTGTCTGTACCATAAAATCCACATCCGTCTGTTCCTTGAACACATTTTATACCATTTTCTAAATATTTCTTTATAGGATGATTTTTTAGTGTTGTTAGATTATTTAATCTTACATTTGATGTTAATTGAAATTCTAGAACCGCTCCTGAGTCTTTTATTTCTTGCATTAATTTCCTTCCTTTTTCGGAATCTAATTTTGTTGTATATAGTCCATGTCCTATTCTAACTCTCGGCATCTTTTGTCCTGGTTTTAAGCTTTGTTTCACACATTCAATTGATTTTTGTACATTATCTCTTAAACTATCATTTTCACCAGCATGTATTCTTACTGTGTATCCATTATCTTCATTACATACATATTGTACTATTTCTTCTATTGCTGGCTTTAATTCTGATATATCATTTATTTCTTCTCCTATAAAGTCACTTCCAACTACATATGGGCTTTTTGATACTGCTTTTAATACATTTAAATTTTCTCTTAAATAATTGCTATTTATTTTTGCATCTTTTATTATTGTAAGTGGAATTCTTCTAATTGCTACTAAAAATCTAATTTTTACTCCTGTTTCTTTTTCTATTTGTGGCATTATTCCGTGTAAATCTTCTAACAAGCTTATTGCTTTCATACCTTTTTCGCCTAAATGAGTGTCTGCGATTTCTATGTAGTATATACCTTGTTTTTGATATTCTCTTGCTACCCATAGCAATTTATCTTGTCTTAAATTAATTTTTGCATATGGACTGTACTCTTTTGAATCTTCTATCATTTTGTTTAATATTTCTTTTATTTCTTTATCCGGAATTTGCTCTATTTTATTATTTTCTAGTTCTATTTTTTCTTCGCTTTCTATTCCTCTTGCAAAGACATATCTATACAAATATAATTTTTCAAGATTAGTAAATACAGCTTGTCCATCTTTTAAGATTTCTAAGCTTTTTCTTATTTTAGGTATGTTTTCATCTGCATTTTCTAAGTTATTTAGTATTAAATCTGCAAAATTTATAAATGTATTATCATCAATTCTTCTAATTAGATATTTTCCCTGTAATTCTGAGTTTTCAAATTGTTTCTCTACTTCTTTTCTTTGTTCATATATTTTTTCTTCTTGTTTTTTTGTTATTTTCAAATCTAATTTCTTTATATAATATAATGGGTATCTAACTTGACGTTTTATCCCCAATGCTATTAGACAGTCTGCTGATAAGTTTGCATTCATATGTGTGTGTAAGTCTGTTCTGAATTTTGCTTTCTTTAATATATATGATTTTACTAATGTTTGATTAATGTCTAAATTATAATTTTTTGTTTGTGACATTAGTGTTTTACTTATTGCGGGAATTGTTGCTTTTATTTCTATTCTTCCGTCTGTGTAGATATTTGCTATTTTTATTCCTCCTAGTCTAAATATGTAAACTTCTTCATTGTCTCCATTTAGACTTGCTGGTATTGTTCCTTTTATGATTTTCATGTCTTTTTCATTTTTTATTGTTTCTAAATTACATATTTTTGCCAAATTTGTTATTAAATTTCCTGTTCCATGGTTTGGTGTTTCTAGTATGTATGTTAGTTCGTCTTCATTAGTCTTGTACAAATTTACTATTATGTCTTTTTCTTTGTCTAAATAAAACTTATTTATTACTTTTGAATTTTCCATTTATATCTCCCCATTTTTTATAAGTTAATTCAATATTTTATCATAAATTTTACTTTTTTTCAATGATTTATGTAGACTTTTAATATATTGTTCCGTTTTCTTCTTTATATTTTTCAAATGTTTTTATACATTCATCTCTGTCTATAAGTGTTAAATGTATTAAATCTTTATTTTTGCCTTTTAAGTAATCATATATTATATCATCTCTGAAACCTATATCGCCTGCATCTTCTTTTGTACATCCATAATATACTTTTTTAATATTTGCCCAAATTATAGCTGATAAACACATTGGACATGGTTCACATGAGGTATATAAAATATAATCTGATAAGTCATATGTATTTAGCTTTTTACAAGCTTCCCTAATAGCTACAACTTCTGCGTGTGCTGTCGGATCATTATTTTTTAATACTTTATTATTTCCGTTTGCAATTATGTTACCTTTTTTATCTACAATAACTGCTCCAAATGGTCCTCCTTCTTTTTTTGCAATTCCTTTATCTGCATTTTCTTTTGCAATTTCCATATATTTATTCATTTTCTTATTTTCCTCCCTAAATTTTTGGCTTTATAATATTTTAATCTATTACCTTCTATAAATCAATAGAATTTTCAATGATTAATTTAATATATGACAAAATGAACCTAACACACTCTATATAAAAGTGGAGTGTGTTAGGTCTTGGTTAAAAAAGTTTTTAATTCTTTCGTAATTCAGTGTCCTCAAACAAATTTAAAATTTTGACAAAAGTATTTTCCATTTCTTTTTCATTTTTTCCTTTAAGGTCATAATATAATTTTGGGTTTTTACAACCTGAAAGATGCAGAATTTCACCTACTGAAATAAATGGGCTAAAAAGTCCTTCATTACATGTTTTATAATATGGACATTCTTTTATACACAATCTAGAATACTTTGTTCCTTTGGATGTATCTTTTACTTGAACCCATTGATTACCAATAAAATATCCACTTCTTGGAATCCCAAATGGATTATATATGTAATATTCTGATTTACTTTTATCTGAAATTTTGTCTAAATATGAAGTTACACTTTCTAATGAAATATACGATTTTTTTCCAAATTTTATTGCTTCTTGACCTGTTAATCTATCATCTGTTCCAAAATACTCATCTCGTATTATCAAGTCTAATATTTTAATATTTACTCCTAAACTAAGTGATTTTGCTATAAGTCCTTCCATTTCTTGTATATTTTGTTTAGTCACTACAATATTAAATCTTGTTTGTACATTTCTTTTTATTAATTCTCTTGTTACCTCTTTTATTTCATTTGATAAATATTTCGGGTAGTGAATCCCATGGATATACTCATTTAAAGAATCAACACTTATTACAACATCAATTCTATCTTTATAATCCTGAATTATGTCTAATAATTCATTTTCATTTAGCTTATATCCATTTGTGTTTAAACGAATTCTAGTATTTGTACTAAGATTCATTATGTACTTGATCAAACTTGGTAAATATTCTACCATAGTTGGTTCTCCACCAGTTATGCGAAATGTTGTAATTCCTAATTTATATGCAACTTTGATTATCTTTTTTAGATTTTCAAAGTTAATTGTTCCTTTTAAATTAGGATTTATGTTTTCTCCTGTTGGCTTGCAATAGAAACAGTTGTGGTTGCAATTTGTTGTAATTGCAATTGCTAAGTAATTAATCCGTTCTTTTTCATCGTTTTTATTCATTATCTTTTTCCTTTCTTCTCATCAAATTCTTGACAAATTTGTGTGCTGCATTTTGTTATTATTTTTATAATAGCATCTTTTTATTAAATTGTATAATATATTTTTGTACATTTGATATAACTATAAGTTATATCAAATTTTTTTCTATAATTTTTATTAGAAAATCAACTTCTTTTTTTCTTTCTAAATTAACATATATTCCAAATTCAATTGGTTTTAATTCTAATTCTGTTTTTAATTCAACCAAATTATACTTCTCTAACTTTTCTTTTTCTACATATTCTTTCGTTATTACCCCTATTGCATCACTTTTGCTAGTTACTTCTAAAATAGTGTTATAACTTGAATTTTTCAAATTTAATTTTATTCCATTTGTCAGTTTGTTTAATCTTGTTACCGTTTGTGCATAATTTCTTGGTACATATATTATTGAATTTTCCAATTCTTTAATAGTTACTATTTTCTTTGCTAAATTTGATTTTTGGTTTGTTATAAATATGTCATTTAATTGTCCAAGTGATATATATTTTATATTTTGATTTTCAAATTCTTCTACCTTTTTAGAAAAAACTATATCTAGTTCTTTGTTTTTTAACATCTCCAACATTTTAGTTGTTTCAAGACATTTTAAATCTAAATTTATATTTGGATATTTTAAACAAAATTCATTTATGCATTCTCCAAATACTATATTTAATAAATGATTATGTGAGCCTATAATGATGTTATTATTTTGACTAAATTCTTTATCTATTTCTATAATTTCATATATTGGTGTTTTTAATTTTTGGTATAATTTTTCTCCTCATTTCTTAGTTTTGTAACAAGTATTCTTATTAAGTATAATAATTGCTTGCTGTATTTTTATAATAACATTTTTTTAGAAAATTGTATAATATTATTTTTACGTATTTGATATAACTATAAATTATATCTATTTATTTTTATATCATCTAAACAATTTTAACTTATTATATTATTAAAATTCATAAAATTTTCTTTTTTTAATATATTTTATAATAGCTCTCATTAATTTGGAGGATTTGCAATGATTATTAAAACTTTAAAAATAAATAAAAAATTCTACTTTGTAACAACACTTTTATCAATTATTATTATTTTAGCTGGTTACTTTTTTATCTCAAAATCAGTAACTTTTGGGCCAGAATTATTTTGGAAAAATTTCTCTGACATCACCCCTTCTGAACCATCTAATGATAATTTCATAAAATGGGTAGATTTTAACATAACATCTGATGTACTATCAAAAACAGCAAACCTAGATATAACTTCACACAATTCAAATTCTGAAATAAAATATAATTGGATTGAATTGTTATCTTATTTAGCCTGTAAAAATGGAGGAAATTTTAAAAATTTCAAGCAAACTGATTTAGATAAATTAGTAGACCAACTCCAAAATGGAAAATCAATGCAAGAGTTAACTCAAAACATGAAATATTATAATTATTATTTTGACGCATATTCCGTCGTTTTAAGTGGTTTTATTGGAAATTATTCTATTGAAGTCGAAGATGAATCTGGAACTACTCATTTTGAAAACAAGTATGGAATCAAAGCATTTTTGCCAATTGCAAAAAATTATAATTTTAGTCATTATGACGATTTCGGTGCATCAAGATCTTATGGTTTTAAACGTACACACTTAGGGAATGACCTTATGGGGAGTATTGGAACACCAATTATTGCCGTTGAATCTGGTACTGTTGAGCATTTAGGTTGGAACCAATATGGTGGCTGGCGTGTCGGAATTAGAAGTTTAGATGGAAAAAGATATTACTATTACGCACATTTACGAAAAAATCACCCATATGTCTCTGGACTTACGGAAGGCTCAAAGGTTACCGCTGGCGATGTTATAGGCTATCTTGGTATGACTGGTTATAGTACCAAAGAAAATGTTAATAATATTAATGTACCTCATCTTCATTTTGGTTTGCAACTTATTTTTGATGAATCTCAGGTTGATGGCAATAATGAAATTTGGATTGATGTTTATAATATTATTGAATTTTTGATGCAGAACCGTTCTTCTGTTTTTATGAATAATTCTGAAACAAAAGATTATGTAAGAAAATATAATTTAAAAGAATGAGACAACTTTGGGCCGTCCCACATGTCTCATTTTTTTCCGCAATACCACTGATATTGTTTTATTAACCTTTCCCCTAGAAACCTTTAAAATAACAATCTCATTAGGTTGTTTACCATAAATATATTCTCTTAACTCGTTCATTGTATTAACTTCTTTTCCATCAATAGAAGTAATAATATCCCCCTCTTTTAACTCAGTTTTAGAAGCAGGTCCATTTTTTATAATTTGTGCAACATATATTCCTTTATTAAAATTTAAGTTGCTATTTAAATATGGTATAACGTCTTTATCATAGACATATACTCCCATTGTAGCCTGTTCAAATGAACCATTTTTAATAAAGCTCTCAATTACAGGTTTTACCACATTTATCGGTATTGCAAAGCCTATTCCCTCTGCTGATGATATTTTTACTGTATTAATTCCGAATAACATCTCCATTAGGATAAATCAAAGGTCCACCGCTATTTCCAGGATTTATTGTTGCATCAGTTTGAATTAGGTCAGACATATAAGAAGCAGAATCTTTTTCTTCTAATTTGATAGTTCTATTTTTGCTACTTATTATTCCAGAAGTTACGGTTCTTCTAAACTCAAAACCTATTGGGTTTCCTATTGCATATACCGTTTCCCCTACTCGTATTTTACTTGAATCCCCTAAATTTATATATTTTAAATTTTCTGCCTCCATTTTTGTAATTGATAAATCTAAATCAGAATCGCTCCATACTACTGTTCCATCATATTTTTTACTGTTTTCTAGTGTTATATAACATGTACTATATTTTGCACCTGTAACGTGTTCATTACTTAAAATATATCCGTTTTCTGAAATAATTACACCAGTTCCTAATCCTAATAATGTTTCTGTATTTGTAGAGAATATTGAACTTCCATTATCTTTTAATTTTGATATTCCTACTACACTTTCCATCGTTTTTTCTAAAATATCTGCTACATTTTTGCTTTTTTCTTCTACGTTTTCCACAGTTTGTTCATTTACTGTGGATTGTATTCTTTGTGTTTCATATGATTGTGGATTGACTTCTATTTTTGTGTATGTATAGTATAAATAATATCCAATTATTATTAATATTGCTAATATTATTATTCTTGATATTATTTTTTTGGTATTGTTTTTCTTTTTTGTTCTTTTTGCCATTTGTACCTCCTATTTTTATTATGTACTCTTTTTTTATTATTAAACCTGTATTTGGGGACGGAGGAAAAAAACAGTTTTATAAATACATATTCTAAAAACTGTTTTTTTCCTCCGTCCCCAAATACAGGTTTTCCTCTCTTTTCACATTCAGATTTTCTCCTCAAAAATCCGTTTAAAAAATATGTCAAATACTTGCATATTCTGTATTTTAATAGTATAATTCACTTGTTATTATACGTATTTTATAAGGAGTAATATCTATGGAAAATAAAGAACTATTTGAATTAACAAATCCACAAAAATCAATCTGGTACACAGAACAATTTTACGAAGGAACAACAGTAAACAACATCTGCGTTTCAGGTACTTTGTATGGAAATATTAATGAAGATTTATTGAAGCAAGCTATCAATAATGTTATAGAACAAAATGATAGTTTTAGAATTCATATTGTTTTAAAAGACAATATAGCCAAACAATATATATCAGACTATACAAATTTTAATATTGATGTTGAATATATTAATGATGAGTCTGAAATTAAACAAATAGAAAGTGAAGAAGCAAAATACAAATTTGATGTTATAGACTCTGATTTATTCAGATTCAAAATTGCTATGTCAAAAAACAATTTTGCTAGTATTATTTTGACTGTAAATCACTTGATTGCTGATTCATGGTCTCTTGGCCTTGTAATTCAAGAAATTATAAAAAATTATAATTCAATAAAAAATAATGAAGAATTTACTCCAGATACATTTTCATATGTGGACTATGTTAATTCTGAAAATGAATACAGAAATAGCCCAAAATTTGAAAATGATAAAACTTATTGGAATCAAATATTTAATACAATCCCAGAACAAGCAACAATACCTTGTTTAATTAGTGGTGCAAAAAATGTTTCATATAATGCTAAAAGATTGGGATTTGAAATTGACAAAGATATTTTATATAAAATCAATAATTTTTGTAGAGAAAATCATATTTCTACATTTAACTTCTTTATGGCAATTTTTTCAATTTATATTGGTAGAGTTTCAAATATAGATGACTTTGTAATCGGTACGCCAATTTTAAATCGTTCTAATTTTAAAGAAAAGCATACAACTGGTATGTTTGTTAATACTGTTCCTGTTAGATTTGATAACATAAATGATGGGACTTTTAAAAAATTAACAAATACTGTTGCAACAAAAATGTTGGGAATTTTAAGACATCAAAAATACTCTTATAATTCAATTTTAGAAGATTTACGTGAAAAAAATGGAAATATTCCTAATTTGTATAATATAATTATTTCTTATCAAATCACAAAGGCTTTTAATAGTGATTTAGGTGATTATAAGACAAATTGGACTTTTAATAATTATTGTGCAAATGATTTTAATATTCATATTTATGATATAAATGATACTGGAAATTTGATTATAAATTATGATTATCTAATTGATAAATATTCTGAAAATGATGTTATTGATATTCATAATCGTATTATTAATATGATTAATCAAGTTTTGACTAATAATGATATAAACTCTTGTGATATTGAAATTGTAACTCCTGAGGAAAAAAATAAAATGCTTAATATTTTTAACAATTGCAATGTAGATTTTCCTAGGGATAAAACTATTGTTGATTTATTTGAAGAGCAAGTTGAAAAAACACCTGATAAAATTGCGGTAGTCTTTAATGATGAAAAATTAACTTATAAAAAATTAAATGAAAAATCAAATCAATTAGCTAGATACTTAATAGAACAAGGTGTAACTCCCCATACAGTTATTGGTCTTAGATTAAATAAAAGATTAGAAATGATAATAGGCATCTTAGCAATTATTAAAAGCGGTTGCTGTTACTTACCAATTAATATGCAATATCCAGAGGACAGAGTAAATTTCATGTTAAGTGATAGTAATGCAAAATTATTGCTTGGTACAAAAGATTCTTTAACAGATATGGAACTTGATTTACCTAAAATTGATATTGATTTAAGTAATACCGATATTTACAATTACAATGATAAAAACTTAAATTTAAAAATTTCACCAGAAGATTTAATTTATATAATTTATACTTCTGGTTCTACTGGAAAGCCTAAGGGTGCAATGCTTTGTCATAGAAATGTTGTAAGATTATTTAAAAATGATAAATTCTTATTTGATTTTGATGATACTGATGCATGGGTTATGTTCCACTCTGTTGCTTTTGACTTTTCTGTTTGGGAAATGTATGGAGCATTACTATTTGGTGGCAAATTGGTGCTAATTTCAGATGATGTAGCACAAGATCCTGAATTATTTTTAGAGGTTATGAGAAAAGAACATGTAACTGTTCTAAATCAAACTCCTACATATTTCTACAAATTGCTAAAAGTTGAATTAGAAAAAGAAGATAGTAATTTAGCTGTTCGTTATATTATTTTTGGTGGAGAAGCTTTAAAACCAAATTTAATAAAGGGTTGGTATTTAAAATATCCAAAAACAAAATTAATCAATATGTATGGTATAACTGAAACAACAGTACATGTTACTTTTAAAGAACTATCAGAATTAGATTTAGAATCTCCTTCATCTAATATTGGTGTTCCAATACCAACTTTACATGTAATAATTGTAGATAAAAATTTAAAATTACTTCCATTTGGAACTATTGGCGAAATGTGCGTACTTGGTGAGGGTGTTTTTAAGGGTTATTTAAATAGAGAAGATTTAAATAAAACTAAACTAATATACCTTCCTGAATATAGTGATAAATTAATTTATCGTTCTGGTGATACTGCGATAATGCATAAAGATGGTCATTTAGAATATATGGGAAGAATAGATACACAAGTAAAAATCAGAGGTTTCAGGGTTGAACTTGGTGAAATAGAAGAAAAAATATTAAAATATTCTAATATTGATACTTGTATTGTTACAAAAAAAGTTGATGAGTTTGATAGAGAGCTTTTATGTGCTTATTATATAAAAAATGGTCCTTTAAATATTTCTGCTTTAAGAATTTTATTAAATGAACATTTACCTGCATATATGATACCTCAATATTTTATAGAAATTGATAAAGTTCCAATTAATATAAATGGAAAGACTGATTTTAAGGCATTACCTCTTCCTACAAATGCTCAAACAGGTGTTGAAATGATTAAACCAAGAAACGAAATCGATAGTTGCTTGTTGGAGATTTATGAAAAGATTTTACATGTTAATAATGTTAGTATGTCTGATTCTTTCTTTGAATTAGGTGGAGATTCTTTGACTGCAATTACTATTTCTGAGACTATTAGTAAGATGTTGAATGTTGATGTTTCTGTAAAAGATATTTTGGATAAAAGTATAATTATGGATTTGTCTGATTATATTTCTGGATTATCAAGTGTTACTGAAAATTCTTTTGAGATTTTACCAGCAGAAAAGGCTGATTTTTACCCTTTGTCTTCTGCTCAAAAAAGAATTTATTATGCTTGTAAAATGATTGGTGATGAAAATATAGTTTATAATATATCTGGAAAAATGGAATTTAATCAACATTTAGATTCTAAAAAAGTTAAAGATACATTTAAAAAAATAATTGATAGACATATAAGTTTTAGAACTGCTTTTGTTATTGATAATAATGAAGTAAAACAAAAAATTATGAATAATGTTAAATTTGACATTCCTGTATTTAATAGCAAAGAAGATGAAATGCCAGATAATATATCAAAATTTGTAAAACCATTTCAACTTGATACAGCTCCTCTTCTAAGAGTAGAATTGCATTACTTAGAAAATGGAAAAACAATATTACTTATTGATACACACCATATTATTATGGATGGAACATCATTAGGAAATCTAATAAATGATTTTAATAATTTATATAATGATAACAAATTATCTGAGAAAACTATAAATTACATTGATTATTCAGTATGGGAACAACAAAATTTAGAATCTGAAAAAATGCAATTAGAAGAAACATATTGGGTAAATAAAATAAATAATTTTCCTATGCAGTCTCTTAACTTACCTTATGACTATAATCCAAAGGCAATTAAGACATTTGCTGGTAATAAAATTAGTCAGAAAATTGATGATTCTGAATTTAAACAATTAGAGGACATAGCTAAACTTTTAGGTGTGTCACCATATATTTTATTTATTAGTGCTTTTATAATATTATTGCATAAATATACTAATCAAAATGAAATAGTTATTGGAAGTCCTATTGCTAATAGAGAACATTCTGAACTTCAAAATTTAATAGGTATGTTTGTAAATAATATTACAATAACATCTACTGTAAATTCTAATATGAAATTTTCTGAATTTTTATATGATGTAAAAGAGCAAATTTTTGAAGATATAAATAATCAAGAATATCCTTATGACATGTTGGTTAAAAAATTGAACATTCCTAATAATAGCTCATTATTTGATGTAGTATTTACTTATCAAAATACAGAAAATAATTCTATTACAGTAAATAATGAATTAGCAACACTTCAAGAAATTAAAAATAGCATTTCTAAATTTAATATTACATTAGAAGTTCAACCAAATCAACATACAATAAACTTAGAATATATGACAGACTTATTTAAATTAGAAACTATGACAAGCTTTATGGAGCATTATATTTTTATACTTCATCAATTAAAAGATAATATTAATGTTTATATTAAAGATATTAATATAATAACACCAAATGAAGAAAAATTATTAAATAAATTTAATGATACTTTTGAACCAGTAAATAATGATACAGCAGTTTCATTGTTTGAAGAACAAGTTAAAATGCATCCTGAAAATATTGCATTAATTTGCAATGATGAAAAATTAACATATGCTCAATTAAATGAAAAAGCTAATAGTTTAGCTCATTACTTATTGCAAAAAGGAATTAAGCCTAATGATGTAGTTTGTATTATGGCTAATCGTTCTTTGGAAACTATTATTTGTATGCTAGGTATATTAAAATCAGGTGCAGCATTTTTGAATTTAGACCCTACATATCCTGTTGATAGAACAAAATATTATATTAATGATAGTAATGTTCAATATGTACTTGTTCAAAAAGAGTTATCTGAGAAAGTTGAAAGTATAAAAAATTGTATATACATAGACTTAGATAGTGATTTTTATAATTATAATTTTGAAAATCCTAATGTTTCTGTTAAAGCCACTGATTTATCTTATATAATTTACACATCTGGTTCTACTGGAACGCCAAAAGGTGTAATGTTAAATCAAGTTGGACTTGCTAATATGGCAAAAGCTATGACAAAAGTATTGGATTACTTAAAAGAAGGAAATAAACATACAATTGTTTCTGTTACTTCAACACCATTTGATATTTTTGTTTATGAAATAATAGTATCATTAACTCATGGTTTAAAAGTTGTAATGGCAAATAATGCAGAACATAGAAATCCAAAATTATTAGATGCTTTAATAAGAAAATATAATGTAGATGTTATGACTGTTACTCCAAGTTTAATGAAAATCAATTATGATAACAGAGAACCAAACTCTGCATTAGCATTAGTTAAAAATATGGTTTTTGGTGGAGAGCCTTTACCTGAGAAATTTGTTAAGGATTTAAAAGCACTTGCAGATGATATTACCGTTTATAATATATATGGTCCAAGTGAAATTACTATACTTTCTAATGTCCAAAACTTAGATGGAGAAAAAGAAATAACAGTTGGTCCTCCTATTATGAATACTCAAATTCATATTTTAGATAAAAATATGAACCGTGTACCTATTGGAGTAGTTGGAGAAATTTATATTTCAGGAATTCAAGTCGGACTTGGTTATATGGGAAAACCTGATATGACTTCAGCAAAATTCTTAGATAATCCATTTGGTCCTGGAAAAATATATAAATCTGGTGATATTGGTAGATGGACTTTTGATGGTAAAGTTCAATGTTTAGGAAGAATTGATAATCAAATAAAATTAAGAGGTTTAAGAATTGAACTTGGAGAAATTGAAAATAGAATTTTAGAAATTGAAGGCATATCTTCTGCTATTGTCAACAAAATTGAACTTGATGGAAAAGAAGTTTTGTGTGGTTATTATGTATCTAATAAAGAATTTGAAGAAAGTTATATTAAAGATACTTTAAGAAAGAATTTACCACCATATATGATTCCTAGTTATATATTAAGATTAGACAAAATGCCATATACAATTAATAGAAAAATAGATAGAAAAGCATTACCTATTCCACAATCTAATCATAAAGATGAGAGTTCAAAAGTAAATATAGCAACCTTGAATTCAAATGAAGATAAACTAATTCAAATTTGGAAAAATATATTAAAAGTAGATAATATAACTATTGATGATAATTTCTTTGATATTGGCGGTGACTCTGTTTCTGCAATTACAATGCAATTAGAGGCTGTTAAATATGATTTGGACTTTGAATATGCTGATATTTTTAACTATCCAACAATTAGACAATTAGCTAAAAAATTGCCTAGCCCTGAAAAATCATTTATGGATAATTATGATTATGATACTATTAACAAAGTATTGTCTTGTAATACTTTTGAAAATATTAGTAAAATAAAAAAATATGATGTCAAAAATGTACTTTTAATTGGTGGTACAGGATATTTAGGATCTCATATAATAGATTCTTTTATGAAAAATGAAACAGGAATAATATATTGTCTAATTAGAGAAAAAAATGGTCAAAAACCAGTAGATAGATTACGTTCTATTTTACATTTCTATTTTGGAGATAAATACAAAGATGACATGGATGTCAGAATCAAAGTTTTAAATGGTGACATAACAGAGCCAAATCTAGGTTTATCTATTGAGGATTATAACACGGTTAAAAATGATGTAGATGTTATTATAAACTCTGGTGCAATAGTTAAGCATTATGGTTTAAAACAGCAATTCGAAGACATAAACGTTGTTGGTACTCAAAATGTTGTAGATTTGTGTAAAAAGGAAAAGAAAAGATTACTACATGTTTCTACTATGAGTGTTTCTGGATTTGGAGAAAAAGAAAATAATTCTGACCTTTCAGATACAAATAAAATTGAATTTTGTGAAAATGATTTATTTGTTGGACAAAGTATTAAAGGAATTTACACATCTACAAAATATAGAGCGGAAGTCTTAATTTTAGAGGCAATTTCTAAGGGATTAGATGCACAAATTTTGAGAATCGGAAATATAACTAACAGATATAGTGATGGTGTCTTCCAAAAGAATATTGAAAATAATGCTTTTGCAAATAGAATTAAATCATTTATTGATATTGGGGCATTCCCTGAATATGCATTAGAACATGAAATTGAATTAACTCCTGTTGATTTATGTGCAGATTGTATTATTAAAATTTTGGAACATTCTAGTAAATGTAATATGTTCCACTTATATAATCCTAATTTACTTTCTGTAAAACTTTTATATGATGTTTTAAGAAAAGAATTTGATATAAATCTTGTTCCACTTTCAAATAGATTATTGTCTTATATGATTACTGGTATTTTACAAGATGAAAAAAATAAAAAGATATTATCTGGTATTATATATGACTTAGATAATGATAAAAATTTGATATATACATCAAAAATAAAACTAAATGCAGATTTTACAAATGCATATTTAAATGAAATCGGATTCCATTGGAAAAAAATAGATGAAGATTATATAGTTAAATACATGAACTACTTTAAAAAAATAAAATTTATAAATATAGATAAGGAGTAACTTGAATGGAAATTTTAAATTTATCCTTAATACTAGTTATTTTATCCGCAATACTTATTACTGGATTACTAACAATAATATTAAGGTCGAAATCTAAAAATCAATTACAGAAAATATTTGCTTTTGACTTGATATGTGTGCTTATAATATCTGTTGGAGTTATACTTCAAGAAATATGTAGTAAATTATTTAATATAAATGCGTTGAACTTTGAAAAATTTATTTATATAGGAACTTGTTTTTTGCCCTTGGGAATTTATTTTACAGGTTTAATCTTTTCAAAGACAAAAGTAACATTTAAACCTCGATATTTACTATTATGTGTTATACCAATTATGACTTTATGCATATTATGGACTAATGATTATCACCATTTATTTTTTAAATATTATTCAACTAATATGAGTGATATTGTCACTGGTCCTATGCATACTGTTAATGCAGTATATTCATACCTTTTATTATTATTAGGTGTATTCTATTTATTGAGATATTCAATTAAGAATCAAGGACTATTTTCAAAACAGTCAATTTTGATTTTGTTAGGAATTAGCATTCCTGTTGTTTTGAATTTTTTGGGTACATGTAAAATACTACCAATGACAGTATATGTAACTCCAATCTCATTTTCTTTGAGTATGATATTTTTTGCATTTGCTATTTTGAAATTTCAATTTTTAGGAGCAACACCAATAGCATTACAAAAAATTGTTGATAGAATGTCAGATAGTTATTTAGTATTAAATGATGATGGAACTATAACCGATTTTAACCAAACATTTATAACGACCTTTAAAATAGATGATACAACATTACGAGGACAAAACTTTGAAGATTTTTCAAAAAAGCACAAAATAAACTATGGCAAAATAAAAAATGCTATTTTAAAAACAAAAGATTCAAACAAAACAATATCATTTGAACACCGTGTTAACAGGATTCATAAAATATTTACGGTTGAAATAAATACAATATATTCTGATGGAGCCTCATTAGGAACATTAATATTATTTAAGGATATAACTCAACATATTGAAGATATGGAAACAATTAAAAATAATCAAGATATATTAATGGAAAGAGAAAGACTTGCATCACTTGGACAGCTAATTGGTGGAATAGCACATAACTTAAAAACACCTATAATGTCAATATCTGGTGCAGCCGAAGGATTAACAGACTTAGTAAAAGAATATGACTCATCAATTGATGACCCAGAAGTAAACAGTCAAGACCATCATGATATAGCCAAAGATATGAATGAATGGATTGTAAAAATAAAAGAATATACAGAATATATGTCAGATATTATTACAGCAGTTAAAGGGCAAGCTGTAACACTATCTGAAACAGAAAATATATCTTTTGATATAGACGAATTAGTTAAAAGAGTAGATATTTTGATGAAACATGAATTAAAAAATGCTTTAATTTACATGAATGTTCAAATGAAAGCACCTAAAACAACAAAAATTCATGGTGATATAAATAGTTTAGTACAGGTTATTAATAATATGATTTCAAATGCAATACAAGCATATAATGGAAAAACTGAACAAAATATTGATTTAATATTAGAAAAATCTAATGGAAATTTAATTATTTCTGTTAAAGATTATGGTTGTGGATTACCTCAAAAGGTTCAAGATAAATTGTTTAAAGAAATGATTACAACAAAAGGAAAAAACGGAACTGGACTTGGTTTATATATGTCTTATTCTACAATAAAAGCACATTTTAATGGAAATATTACTTTTGAAACAGAAGAAGGAAAAGGAACTACCTTTAATATTATATTACCTTTATAAATTTTTCAAAAAACACTTGCTTTTTAAGTATTTTCCTAATATAATGAGCTTATAAAAACCTTTTATTTAGGTATTGTCTTATATTTGAGTGTATACAGAATTACATTCAAAGGGATGGAGGTTTAAATGAGAAAAGGATTACAAAAAGTTGTTAACGAAAACAACAATTATAGAATAATAGCAGTTGATGATGAGGAAGGAATTGTAGATTCTCTATCAATATTTTTAAAACGTTCTGGATACGATTTTACTGGTGTTACAGACCCAATGGAAGCAATAGAGAAAGTAAGAACAGAACATTATGACTTGATGTTGTTAGACTTTATAATGACTCCTATTCATGGTGACCAAGTTGTTGAAGAAATTAGAAAATTCAATAAAGAATTATATATATTATTACTTACTGGACATAAAGATTTAGCTCCACCATTAGAGACTATACGAAGACTAGATATACAAGGTTATTGCGAAAAAAGTGATAAATTTGACCAATTATTATTATTAATTGAGTCTGGTATAAAATCAATCGCTCAAATGAATGAAATTAAAAAAATTAATGAAGAACTTTCTGATAAAAATGAAAAACTTGAAGAAGCATATTTATCAACAATTCAAACATTAAGATACACAGTTGAAGCAAAAGATACTTATACAAGAGGACACTCTGATAGAGTTGCTCAATATTCTGTTTTGATTGGTAAGTATTTAGGATTATCTGCTAGTGATTTACATGATTTAGAGGTTGGCGGACTATTCCATGATATTGGAAAAATTGGAATACCAGATGCAATTTTAAGAAAAGAATCTAAACTTACTGATGATGAATATTCTGAAATAAAAAATCATCCTACGATTGGTGCTCATATATTATCATCAGCAAAAATATTTGAAAATATTATTCCAATTGTAAAGCATCACCATGAGAGGTATGATGGTAATGGTTATCCTGGTAAATTAAAAGGTGAAGAAATTCCTTATTTTGCTAGAATTGCTGCTATCGCTGATACTTTTGATGCTATGACTTCAAAACGTAGTTATAGAGACTCTCTTCCTTTGGATGTTGTAATCGCTGAATTCAAGAGATGTAGAGGTACTCAGTTTGATCCTAAGTTGGATGATGTTTTCTTAGATATTTTAGAAAATCATTATGATGAAATTGAGAAAATAAAAGAGAATTATTAATAAAAGAAATATGGATTGAGGGATGTTCCTCAATCTTTCTTTTTATAGTAAATAAAAATGGATTAAAGTTCTATCCTCTAATCCATTTTTTATTTTAATTTACTATACTAATATATTTCCATTTGCATCTGGTGTTGCACATATTGCAATTATGAATTCTATAAATGCTATAAATGATGGTATACATGTCCAACAGAATAAGAAATAGCAAACACCTGCGCCAATTTTTCCAGCATAAAATTTATGTGCTCCTAGACCACCTAAAAATAATGCTAATAATACATAAATCCATTTGTTTACAACTTTTTTACCATTTCCTACATATCCATAATTTGGATTAGCATTTGTATTTGTATTATTTATGTTGATATTTACACCACCATTTGGATTTTGATCAGATATTTCTTCTTTTTTAGTCTCATCTTCTTTTTTTGTTACGATAACACTATTTTCGTTTTCAAATATATCTACTTTGTCACCTGGTTTTGCATCAAATTTAACGTCTACTCTTCTTACTTCTTTAATTCCTCCATCATCTGTTCCAATTTGAACAATGTCATCTTTTACATCTAATATTTTACTCATATCATTTTTATATTAGCAAATTGCTAATATTTCCTCCCCTCTTTTTATTATAAGTTTATACCTTATAATTTTATTTTACTATATATTTCGACTAAAAACAACATTTTTTATTATTTTTTTCACATTAAGACTGATATTGGATAATTATATGCAAGAATAGGGATTGAAGACCTATTCCTCAATCCCTATTTTCTATACTTTCATAGATAATGCAACTTTTTTTCTTTCCATATCTATTTTTATAACTTTAACTTTTACTATATCACCAACTGAAACCAAATCAGAAGGATTTTTAATAAACTTATCACTCATTTCAGAAATATGAACAAGGCCATCATACTTAACACCAATATCTACAAAAGCACCAAAATCAATAACATTTCTAACAGTACCAGTCAAAATCATACCTTCTTTTAAATCCTCTAATTTCAAAACATCTTGTCTTAAAATTGGTTTAGGCATATCTTCACGAGGATCTCTTCCTGGTTTGCTAAGTTCTGAAATTATATCAGACAATGTCATCTCTCCTATTTCTAGTTCTTTTGCTGTTTTAGCAATATCAACTGTTTTTAATTTTTGTCTTAATTCATCAATTTTTTCTCTATCTCTCAAATCTTCTTTATCAAAACCTAATGATTTTAACAATTTTTCTGTCACTTCATAACTTTCTGGGTGAACTGCTGTAATTTCTAGTGGATTTTTACCATCTATGATTCTTAAAAATCCTGCACATTGTTCAAATGCAACTTTACCTAATTTTGGAACCTTCAAAAGTTCTTTTCTTTCTTTTAATTTTCCATTTTCATCTCTATATTTAACAATATTTTTAGCTATTGTATTGTTTATACCAGATACATATGAAAGTAATGATGGTGTTGCAGTGTTTACATCAACACCTACTTTGTTAACACTGTCTTCTACTACACCTGTTAAGCTTTCAGCTAATTTTTTTTGATTTACGTCATGTTGATATTGCCCAACACCTATTGCCTTTGGGTCTATTTTTACAAGTTCTGCAAGTGGGTCTTGCAATCTTCTTGCAATTGATATTGCTCCTCTTATAGAAACATTTATGTCAGGATATTCTTCTGTTGCAAGTTTTGATGCTGAATATACTGATGCTCCCGCTTCACTTACAATTACGTAATGTACTGGTCTTGAAGCTTCTTTTATCATTTCTGCAACAAACATTTCTGATTCTCTTGATGCTGTTCCATTTCCTATTGCAATCATATCTATTTTATCTTTTTCTATTAATTTTAGTAATTCCTTTTTAGCTCCCTCTACATCATTTTGAGGTTCTGTTGGATACACTGTTGTATAATCTAAAACTTTTCCTGTTTCATCAATTACAGCTATTTTACATCCAGTTCTATATGCCGGATCAAATCCCATTACAGTTTTCCCTTTAATTGGAGCTCCTAATAATAATTGTTTTGAATTTTGTCCAAATACTTTTATTGCCTTTTCCTCTGCTTTTTCTGTTAAGTCTGAGCGGATTTCTCTATCAATTGATGGTTCTATTAATCTTTCAAAACTATCTAATATTGTATCTTTTAGCATTTGAGTAAATTGTGTTTCGCCTTTTATAATATCTTTTTCTATGTAAGCTAAAATTTTATCTTCTGGCTTTTCAATAGATACTTTTAAGAAATCTTCTTTTTCTCCCCTATTCATAGCTAAAATTCTATGGCTAGGAATCCATTTTAAAGCTTCACTATAATCATAATACATCTCATAATTTGATTTACTTTCAGGGTCTTTTGCCTTTGTTTTAATAAGTCCCTCTCTGTAACATTGTTTCTTTATTTCTTTTCTATATTTAGCATTATCAGAAATATCTTCGGCTATAATATCTAGTGCCCCTTGAATAGCCTCTTCTGGTGTTGTAACTGCTTTATCTTTGTTTTTCTTATCTTCTTCTGATAAGTTATCAATATTAACATATTCTTGTGCAATCTCTAATATTGGTTTGTTTTCTATTTGTTCAACAATTATTTGTGCAAGAGGTTCTAATCCCTTAGCTTTTGCAACTGTTGCTCTTGTCTTTTTCTTTTGTTTGTAAGGTCTATAAATATCTTCGACCTCAGCTAATGTTTTAGAAATTGCTACGGCTTGTAAGATTTCATCTGTTAGTTTTCCTTGTTCATCTATTGATTTTATAACTTCTTCTTTTCTTGTTTCTAGGTTTCTTAAATATGCTAGTCTTTCTCCAAATGTTCTTAATACTTCATCACTTAATCCTCCCGTTACTTCTTTTCTGTAACGTGCGATAAATGGTATTGTGTTTCCTTCATCTATTAATTTTATTGTATTTTCTACTTGTTGTATTTTTATATTTAATTCTTCCGCAATTGTTTTTGCTATTTTATCCATTGTTTTATCTCCTTTTCCTGTTTTTGGGGACGGAGGAAAAAAACAGTTTTTATTTGTACGTTTTTAATCCTTCCATCGTCCCTTTCTTTATTTCAAAAAATTTTTGTGTTTCAGTATATTTTATTTTGTGTTTTTCTTTTAGGAACTTTATTAATTCCTTTAGTATCTCTCTATTCATGTAAATTTCATAGATTTGACATTTTTTCATTTTGATATAATCTTGAATACCATATTTTATATTTTTTTCAATATCCACATCTGTTTCTATATCCAAAAAATTTCGTTCACAATCTATTTGTTCACATATATCTTTATATTCTTTTTTTGTTAATATTCCATTTAAAATTTGATTATTTTCATAATTGTTTTCTTGAATGAAACTTCCATAAGATGAATATTCATATTCTTTACAATTCTTTATTATATTGGCCTTTACTGGATTTAAGTGAATATATTTTATACATTGTATAAAGTACCTTTTACTATCTATTACTTCACTTAAAAATCTATCCCTAAAAACATATCCAACCCTGTTTTGGCTATAATTATAGTATTTAGCATACATGCTATTTACTTTTTGCATTAATTTGGACAAATCTTCTATGTTTTTTGTCATAATCAAAAAATGTGCATGATTGCCCATGATACAATAAGCTATAACCTCGATATTTAACTCTTTCGTAAATCTAATAATTTGTTTTAAATACATTTTTTTGAATCTTTCTTCTTGAAAGATATATTCTTTATTAATTCCTTGAACGATTATATGAAAAAAAGAGGAATTTTTATATTTTCTTGCAATTCTAGAAATTGTAATCATCTCACTTTCTATATATTTTTTGTATTCCCCCTAATTTCTAAAACTGTTTTTTTCCTCCGTCCCCAAAAACAGTTTTTATTCAATTCCTAAATATTCATTATAAGTAACTTCTCTATCAATAACATTTCCATTTGCTTTTATATCAATAATTCTATTTGCAACAGTTTGAGTTAACTCATGGTCATGTGATGTAAATAAAATATTACCTGTAAATTTTTTCATTCCCTCATTTACAGAAGTAATACTTTCCATATCTAAATGGTTAGTTGGTTCATCAAAAATCAAGAAGTTTGCTCCTGAAAGCATCATTTTTGAAAGTACACATCTTACTTTTTCTCCTCCTGATAAAACTCTAACTTGTTTTAAAGCTTCATCTCCTGAGAATAACATTCTTCCTAAAAATCCTCTTACATATGTTTCATCTGGGTCTTTTGAGTATTTTCTAAGCCATTCTGTTATGTTTTCATCTATATCAAATAAATAGTTGTTGTCCTTAGGGAAATATGATTGTGTAATTGTTGTTCCCCATACTAATTCACCACTGTCTGGTTCCATTTCTCCTGCTATTATTTGGAATAATACTGTTTTTGCAATTTCGTTATCTGCTAAAAATGCTATTTTATCATCTTGTTTTACTGTAAATGATACATTATCTAAAACCTTTACTCCCTCAAATGTTTTTGTTATATTTTTTACTTGTAAAATTTCTTTTCCCGGTTCTCTATCTGGTTTAAAGTCTACATATGGATATTTTCTGTTTGATGGTTTTATTTCGTCTAGTTCTATTTTTTCAAGTGTTTTCTTTCTTGAAGTAGCTTGTTTTGATTTTGATGCATTTGCACTGAATCTTGCTATAAAGTCTTGTAATTCTTTGATTTTTTCTTCTTTCTTCTTGTTTTGTTCTCTCATTTGCTTTAATGCTAATTGGCTTGATTCATACCAGAAGTCATAGTTTCCTGGATATACTTTTATTTTTCCAAAGTCTACATCAGCTATGTGTGTACATACTTTGTTTAAGAAATATCTATCGTGTGATACTACAATTACTGTGTTTTCAAAGTTAATTAAAAATTCTTGTAACCAGTTTATGCTTTTTAAATCTAAGTCGTTAGTTGGTTCGTCTAGTAATAGTACATCTGGATTTCCGAATAATGCTTGCGCAAGCAATACTTTTACCTTTTCTCTTGCTTCTATTTCTTTCATGAATTTATAATGATTTTCTGGTATAATTCCTAAGTCATTTAATAACATTGCTGCATCTGATTCAGCATTCCAACCGTCTAATTCCGCAAATCTTTCTTCAAGTTTTGCTGCTTTCATTCCATCTTCTTCTGAAAAGTCTGGTTTTGCATATATTTCTTCTTTTTCTTTCATTATGTCATATAATTCTTTGTTTCCCATCATTACTGTGTCTATTACTGTGTTTTCTTCAAAAGCAAAGTGGTCTTGTTTTAATATTGATAGTCTTTCTCCTTTTTCTAGTGTTACATCACCTTTACTTGGTTCTATTTCCCCTGATAACACTTTTAAGAATGTTGATTTTCCTGCTCCATTTGCACCTATGATTCCGTAGCAGTTTCCTTTTCCAAATTTTATGTTTACATCTTCAAATAGTACTCTTTTTCCAAATCGTACTGTTACTCCGTTTGCACTTAACATTGCTTTCCTCCTATTTCTATTCTCTTTTTTACACTTGTTATAGTATATCATCTTTTTCCAATAATTGCAATGTCATTTAGGGGACGTTTCTTTGGTGAACATTTATCTGGAAAATAAAAAGCAAAAAACTCTGATGATATATTAATTCACCAGAGAAATTTGATTTAATCATCAAATAGTAATTTTATTCCCCATAATCCAGAAATACCAACTAGTGCATATATAATTCTAGAAATTACACTCATACTTCCGAAAATTGTATCCACTAAATTAAATTTAAAGAAACCTACTAATCCCCAATTAATAGCCCCAATTATAATTAGTACAAGTGCTATCTTGTCCACTACTTTCATAAAGTCTCCTCCTTAAAACTTTCCATTTTCAGTAATATTATATGCTAATTATTTTTAATTATTCCTATTAATATCAAAAAACAAAAATTTTTACAATTCATAAAAATTCTTGTTTTAAATTTTAACATATTAAATTGCATTATTAATTACTGATTCATTTGTAATTGTATCATTTTCAACAGTATCATTTGATATATTATTATCTATAACATCATTTACTATATTGTTGACAACATTATTTTTGTTTTCATTATCCTCTTTATGGTCCCCATTATCAGGCACTTCTGGTTGTTCTGGTTCTTCTGGTTTTGGTTGTTGATTTTCTGTTTCATTATTTGATGGTGTTGATGTTGAATTATTACTATTTCTCCATGGATTTCTGCTATCCGAATCAGTTGGATCCCATCCTCTACATACGGTGTTTCCAGAAATTTTCTGTGCACTTGGTTTCCCTAATGGTCCTGGGTTTGAATCATTATAAAATTCAACAATTGTACCTGCTGAAATATTGTTATAAATCCATGCTGCATCTTGAACTGTCAATCTTATACATCCAGCAGATGCTTTTGTTCCTAATTTATCATATTCTAAATACTCTAATGTTGATGGATTTCCTTTAACAGTATATGGAACTGAATGGAATAAGATATTTCCAACAATAGCTGTTGTATATTGTCCATACACATATGTACCTGGTGTATGCCCAAATAATGTATGCCATCTATGTTTAGTTCCATTTAATTTGTACTGTCCTGATTTTGGTGTAGCAGTTCCAATTGAGCAAACCATTGCTTTTACTGGCACTGTATAATTTCCATTTGAATCTTTTGTATAAATTGTTACAACATTTGCTGTATTATTTACTTTTACATAGTATTTATTTTTATTATCTTTAACTTCTTTTTCATTTTCTACTTTACTTTCTTTTATTGCATTTTCATCTATTACATTTTCGTCAACAGGCTCTGTCTCATCTATTTCATTTTCTTCAATTTCATTCACTTCTTCTGATTCTTCTAGTAAATTTTCTTCTGTTGCTTGTCCGATAGTTTCTACCATTTTATTGTTTTTATTTATATTTTTTATTATTATTCCACCTGCAACTAATAGTAAAATAACTACAATACTAATAAGTATAATTAATTCTTTTTTATTTTTCATATAACTTTTCTCCTGTATTTTCTTTTCATATTTAGTATATCATTTTATTTTTTATATTTCAATTTTTACTTGAAAATTTTACTTTTTTATGATAATTTTTTGTTATAAGGGGAGATGTAAAAATGAGAAGAAACCATAGAAACAAAAATAAAATAAATTTAAAAGATAAACAAATTAAAAAAATACTTGAATTAATAGCATTTTTATTAATAATTATTATTTTTATATGTTTAATTAAAATTTTAGCTAATTCAACAAAAAAATCTAATAACGTTATAGAAACTTCATCAACAACTGAGACATCTCAAAATTTAATATTAGAAGACAATCAAATTTCAAATGAGACTAATTCATCTGATGCAAATGAAGAAGAAAAGCCAATAAACTTTAATCTTACTGCCATTGGAGATACTTTATGTCATAATACTCAATATTGGGACGCTTATAATAGTGAAACAAAAGAATATGATTTTTCTTATGTTTATGAAGACATAAAATATTATACCAAAGTTGCAGATATAACAATTGGAAGTTTAGAAACAACTTTTGCAGGAGCTGATAGAGGATATAGCAATTACCCTACTTTTAATTCCCCTGATAGTTTAGCTACTAGTCTAAAAAAGATTGGTGTAGATGTGATTTCATTAGCTGGCAATCATGCGTTAGATTATGGATATTCTGGTCTTTGCAGAACAATTGATGTTTTAGATAAAGCTGACATTTCTCATCTAGGTACATATAAAACTGCTGAGGACCAAGAAAAAATCTTAATCAAATATGTTAAAGGTGTAAAAATTGCATTTATAAATTACACTTATGGAACTAATGGTATTCCTGTTCCATATGATAAAAAATATTGTGTAAATTTAATTGATAAAGATTTAATGTTAAAACAAATTAATCAAGCAAAATCTGAAAATGTTGATATGATAGTTGCTTGTATGCATTGGGGTACAGAATATAAAACATCTGCAAATTCTGAGCAAAAAGAGCTTGCTGATTATTTATTTAAAAACGGTGTTGATATAATAATTGGAAATCACCCTCATGTTTTAGAGCCTATGGAAAAGAAAACAATAACATTAGATGATGGTACTGTTAAAGATGTTTTTGTTGTTTATGCTTTGGGTAATTTTACAGCTGATCAAAGAGACGAAATTACTAGGGATTCAGCTATTTTGAATTTAAATATTACTAAAAATTTGGATGGAAAAATATCAATAAATAAAGTTGATTATGTGCCTATTTATATGTATAAAAATTCAAATGCAAAATCACACAAATTTAAAATTTTAGATATAAAAAAATGTATTGCTCAATATGAATCTGGTGATACTTCTTACATAAGTTCTTCTTTATATTCAAATTTGAAGACTCAATTAAATAAAATTACGAGTATCTTAGGAGACGAAATCAACTAAATTTCATAAAAATTAAGACCTACTGTTATTTTTAGTAGGTCTTTTGAATTTTAAAATTAATTTTCTTTTTATTATTTTAATCAAGCATATCTTTTCTTTTTAGCCACCATGTAACAATTAATGTTAATGCAACAGAAATTAAAATCATTATTGGAAAGCCAAATTTACTATCTTGGAAAGGTAAATTAACATTCATTCCCCAGAAGCTTGAAACCATTGTAGGAACTGCAAGTACTATTGTTATTGATGTTAAGAACTTCATAACTCCATTTAGATTATTTGAAATTATAGAAGCATATGCATCCATAGTTCCATTTAGAATATCACTATATATTTTTGACATCTCTATTGCTTGCTTGTTTTCAGTAATTGCATCTTCTAGTATATCTTCATCTTCTTCATATAATTTTATGATTTTACCTCTCATTGTTTTTTCCATTACTAACTCATTTGATTTTAATGATGTTGTAAAATAAACCAAACTCTTTTCCAAACTTAACAATTTCAATAATTCTTTGTTTTTCATTGATTTTTTTAATATGTATTCTGCAATTTCTGTTTCTTTATTAATTTGTTTTAGGTATGTTAAGTAGTATGATGAATTTAGATATAATATTTGAAATATTAATTTTGATTTTTTATATGTTTGAAAATTTTTTATTTTTCTTTTTTCAAAATCTTCTATTACTTTATTTTTTCTTAATGATACTGTTATGAAAAAGTCATCTCTTACTACTATCATACCTAATGGCATTGTTGTATATACGTCATTTTCTTCACTTTTTTCTATTATTGGAACATCTACTACAAATAATGTTGTTCCATCATCTTCTTCATTGTCTATCCTGGCTTTTTCTTCAAAGTCTAATGCATCTCTTATGAAGTCTTCTTGAATTTTGACATTTTCACATACTTTTTTTATTTCATTTTCCGATGGGTTTACTAAACTTATCCAGCTTCCCTTTTTGAATTCTTTTATTTCTTCTATTTTATTTGTTTCTATGTCTGTATTGTATATTTTTAGCATAAAACCCACCTCTTTCTATTTTTCAACTATATTATATTTTAACTTTTTATTTGAAAATTGTCAATGAATTTTTGTTAATTGTTTACATAAGTTTTATTTTAAATGATATTTTTTACTATAAAAGGGCATTTTCTGCTATACCTAATATATCAATATTTTTAGTCAAAAACATATCTGGGGTCTACCATTGGGTCTTTGACTTTTAAATATTGATATATTATGTATAGCAAAAAATACTCTTTTACGTTTAATAATTTATAGCCTTTATGATTTTATGGTCAAAAAACTATTGACATATCAATCAAAAAAGTCTATAATTAGTGCATAGTTTTATTAATATTTGCATCATTAGCTCAGCTGGTAGAGCAGCAGACTCTTAATCTGAAGGTCCTCGGTTCGAAACCGAGATGATGCACCAAAATAAAAGATTAAAGCAATTACGCCTTAATCTTTTATTTTTTTGTACCTCTTAAAACAATTCTTTGCATAGCACTGTATGTATCCTTAGAAAGTAAAGTATTAGAAACAACTTGCCCATTTAAACTTTTAATAAGATATGTTTCTGTCACAATACCGTTAGCACCTTTCTGCTTAACAACTTCTGTTCCTGTTTTTAATGTATTATCATCAATATATTTAACAGTATAAGGAATTGTAGAAATTGTTTTTGTATCAAAAGAAATTTGATATTCTACCTCTTCTTTTATACCAAAAATTTCAATTGTTGCCACACCATTTGATGCTGATGCTTTTATTTTTATAGCATATTTTCTACTATTTTTAAATTTAAAATCTGTAACCCCATATGCTACTGTTGCATCTCTTCCCTCTTCTACATATGATGTTATAAATTGATGATTTCTTCTTTCTACAATCTCTAAATTTGCCTTTAAAACAGCATTATATAGTGTTGATGAAATTTGACAAATTCCTCCTCCAATTCCATCTACAACTTCTCCATTTTCATACACTTTTGCTGTTTTATATCCAGCCGCTTTGCTTCTTTCTCCTAATGTCTTATTATATGAAAAAGTTTCTCCTGGAAGAACAATTACATCATTTATCTTTTCACACGCTAATTCTAAATTTGTAGATCTATTAACATCTCCACCATCATATCTTGTTGAATAAAAACTAATTTTGTTTGGAAATGCCTCTGCTCCTATCTGTTCCATTGTTACATTTGGTTTTGTTATTTTTAGTGGTATTTCATATTGTTCGCTATCATTTTCTAATATCTTTTTAGCTTCTTCTATATCAAAGTCAACACCTTCAACTTCTGGATGTATTGTAATTGGATTTTCTGTTAAATATGCATCTTGTACTTCTTTATAAATTTCATCATGAATTTTTTCTATATCAATTTTATCTGGCCATACATTATCCATTGGAATTTCAATATATTGTTGATTTGAAGAAGATGTTTTTAAAGTATTTTTTATTCTATTTATCAAATTATCTACACTTATTTTTATTCCTTCTTGACCTGGTGTAATTATTAATTTATCATTTTCAACATAATAATCTGGTTCAATTATTGTTCCTGGAATATTTGTCTGTATATTTTCAATTTCATCTTTTATTTGCTCTTCATTTATTGACATATCTACTTTTATGTTCTTTTTTCCTAACAAAGCAAATAATATATTATAATTATTAGTTATTATATTCCCATCTTTTCCTAATGAAATAGCTTCATTTACAGCTTTGTCTAAATCATAATTCGTTTCTAAGATATCTTGACTAATAGTTGTTTCAAAATCATTATATTTTAATATTATATCTTCCTCTTTTTTGGCATTATATACTGTTTCAATTTTTGCTTTTGCTTCCTCTCTTGATAGTCCAGAAACATCAATTCCTTCTATTTTTACACCATTTAATATATTATTATTATTTATATTTAATATAGCAAAAATTACTGAAAAAATCATAATAACTAATATTATTATAAAAATAATCGTAGCTAATAATGTTTTATTTTCTCCGATTTTTTTTATGTTGATTTTTTTCCTTTTTCGACGTTTTTTCTTTATAGGTTCTTCTTCTGTTTCTTCAATTATTGGATTATATGTTGCTTTTTTCTCTAATTCTTCCCAATTTAATTTTTTCTTTTTCATGTATTTTTCTCCTCTTACATAACTAATAAAATAATAACATACTATTATTTTTTTTACAATACATTATTGTTACTTAAATTCTATGTAATTATTTGTTTTCATATAATTAAGCCGTTTTTATTTTTATAATAAAACAAAAATATAAAGTTAAATTATATATTTCACTAATTTGTAACAAAAATTTATAAAATTTCTAAAAATTTTACAAAAAACACTTGAACAATAATTAATTTAATATTATAATGTTGATAGCAAAAGATAAATAAGGAGAGATATGCAATGGAATTAGTTAAAAACATATTTTTTAATACAGATAAATTAGTTGAAAATAGTAATATAAAAATATCTTATACAGGAAAATTTTTTCAAGAAAACTCTGAAGAAGTTTTTATTCATTATGGATTTGGAATTAATTGGGATAATTTAAATGAAATAAAAATGGAAAAAACAGAGTTAGGTTTCCAAGCGGAAATCTTTTTAGGTGAGGGTGATACATTCAATTTCTGTTTCAGAAATAATAACAATGAATGGGATAATAATGATTGTAAGAATTATGTTTTTGAAATAGAAAAAAAACAAAATGAATTATTAGTTTTAGAGGATGAACCTGTATCATTAGGAAGTGCAAGAAAATTAAGAAAATCTTATTTATGGAGCAAAAAAATCCGTTTAGCTGTTTATAAGATTATCACTTATTTCCCAAAAATACTTTCTGGAAATTATAAAAGAAGATTAAGTGAAAATTAAAAATATAAAAATACTCTATAATTGCAAATATATTAACAATTATAGAGCTTTTTTATATTTTAAATATTCCATCCTCCATTTATTGAAATCACTTGTCCTGTTGTATATTCATCTTCAATAAGCCATTCTACGCATCTTTCAATATCTTGTGTCTTTCCTATTCTTTCTAATGGAATTTCTTCTTTTAAGCCTTCAATTTCATCTTTGTTTAAATGGGAATTCATTTCTGTATTTATAATTCCTGGGGCTATTGAATTTACCCTAATATTTGATGGTCCTAATTCTTTTGCTAGTGCCTTAGTTAAAGCATCAACTCCTGCTTTACTTACACTATAATGTACTTCACATGATGCTCCTGTAATTCCCCAAATTGATGATATATTTATTATACAACCTTTTTTGTTATGTATCATGTTTTTACATGCTTCTTGTGACATATAAAATACTGAATTCAAGTTTGTATTAATCATATTATTCCAATCTTCATCTGTTATTTGTGTAAATTCTTTTATTTGTGATATTCCAGCATTATTAATTAATACATCTATTTTTTTATATTTTTCTATTGCATAATCTACTAGTTTTGATGCTTCTTCTCTTTTAGATACATCTGCTTTAAATATTTCTATTTTTATATTTTTTTCTTCTAATTCTTTTTTTAATTCTAATATTTCTTTTTCTGATTTATTGTAATTTGCTATTATGGTATTTCCTTTTATTGCTAACTGTTTTGCTATTTCCCTTCCTATTCCTTTTGACGCCCCTGTTACTATTATGATTTTGTTCATTAATTTCCTCCTATTTTAAGAATATTTGACATTTTTAATATAATTTATTATAAATAAAATAGTAATTAAATAATATCACATTATGCTAAATTTGTAAAATAAACTTTAATAATTTTAATCATACTTATAATAAAATTTATTTTAAAATTTTTCAAAAATTTGTAACTATTTTTATAAAATTTGACACTATATTTATATGAGAGTAAAAATAATGGATAATATGGAAAATATTTATAATAAATATGCTAATTCAATTAAACACTACATATTTTGTATTACCAAAGATATCGGCTTGGCAGAAGATATCATGCAAGAAACATTTGTAGTTGCAATTAATCAAATAAATAAATTTCGTGGAGATTGTGAAATATCTGTATGGCTTTTTTCTATTGCCAAGAAAATCTTATATAAGAAAACAAAGAAAAATAGCATATATAATATGGTTCCTATTGATGAATTTGAACTTGCAGATAATATATCAATCGAAGAAGATTGTATTAATAAAGACAATAAATTAAAATTATTTGAAGCTCTTCAAAAATTAGACCCAAATACTAGGGAAGTTATGTATTTAAGATTGACTGGTGATTTAACATTTAAAGAAATTGGAAAAATCTTAAATAGAACTGAAAGTTGGGCAAAAGTTACTTTTTTTAGAGGAAAGCAAAAATTAATAAAGGAGGGTATATTATGAAAGAAATAAATTGTGATGTTATTAGAGATTTGTTACCAGGTTATATTGACAAAACATCAAGTGAATCTACAAACAAATTAGTATCTGAACATTTGCAAAATTGTAAAAGTTGTTCTAAATTATTAGTTGATATGAATAAAGATATTGATGAAAAATTATTATTTAATCAGAACGAACAAATTGATTATTTAAAAGGTTTTAGAAAAGATAAGATAAAATCAATTATAAAAGCTATACTTATTTTTATTATTATTCTTTTGGTATTGTTTTTATTTCTTCAACAGGTTATGTCTAGATTTGAATTTTTTGTAGATATAAATTCTCTTTATGTTTCTTATTCTACAAAGGAAGTTTTAGATGATGATTCAATAAAGTTACAATTTAATGCTCTAGATTCAAAATTTAATTTGCATTTTAATTATGATGAATCTGATAAGAAATATATATATGTTGAACCAGTTGGGGATTTTCCTTATTCTCTTTCTCCAAGTAGAACCATTTTTAGTGTTACTGTAAATAAAAATACTGAAAAAATATTTTTAAGGGATAAAAAAGGTAATATGCGAGAGCTATGGGATAAGGACAATGGAATTTTGCTTGAAGATAAAATATACATAAAGAATTAATATGTTTAATGAATGGTAATCCTAAATTATATTAGGATTACTTTTTAATTATAAAACTAAAAAAGCCAGTAATTAAGCTTATTGCAAAACTACTGACAATTATGGAGCCACTTCTCAGATTCGAACTGAGGACCCCCGCATTACAAGTGCGGTGCTCTGGCCAACTGAGCTAAAGTGGCATTCTTGGTGACCCCTACGGGAATCGAACCCATGTCTCCGCCGTGAAAGGGCGATGTCTTAACCGCTTGACCAAGGGGCCGTATATACAAAGAACTAAATAATTTCTTCAATCATTTAGTTCTTTTGGTGAGCTATCCGCGACTCGAACGCGGGACAACTTGATTAAAAGTCAAGTGCTCTACCACCTGAGCTAATAGCCCGTCACCATGTTTTCCGATGTTCTCTCGGAATGCTTATTTATAATACTATATATTTTTTTAATTGTCAATACATTTATCAAAATTTTTTTAAAAAATTAAAAATTTTTTTCATTTTTCTACTTTTTTTGACAAATGTATTGATTTTTTATGCATTTAATTTTGCAATTACTTCTTCTACATCTATTCCATGAACATCACATGCTTCTTCTAATGTTTCCATTTGTGATGCTGGACATCCTAAACAATGCATTCCTATTTCTAGTAATATTTCTGCTTTTTCTGGTGCTTTTTCTAATATTTCACCAATTGTTGTATCTTTATTAAATTCCATTGTTTTCCTCCTTAATTTAGTTTACAAAATAATTTTACCATATTTTTTCAAAAAAGTATAGACAAATAAAAAAAAATGTTGTATATTTTTAAAGAAGTAAGGCGGTGATATTATTTCTAAATTACTAAATTTATTTTTTATCATATATATTATTAATCTTTTTATCACATTATATTCAATTTATACATTTTTTGAATTAAAAATCTTTCACACTCTTCAAGGTTCAAAATTAAAAATTAAAAAGGAGGGCTTATAATTTTCAAACGTAAATTTATTTTTTGCACATTTTTTATATTTATTTCTTGTTTAATAGCTTTTAAATTATTTTATCCTATTTATATTTCTAACGAAATAATTATTACTTATGGCATACACCCTTTTGATATATGTTCAAAAAATCCAAAACTATGGAAATATATTAAAATCACTTTTATTTTTACATATATTTTTTCTAACTTTATTTTTTCTAATTTTATTTTTAATTATTTTTTTAATAATTTTTTTATTAAAAAATCCAAAAAAAAATCTAATATAAAAAAATCCAATAGCAATATTTCTAAATTAAATTTATTAATAGGAAAAAATAATAATGAAGAAATTAGTATTCCTGAAAAAGGATTATATCAGAATTTTTTAATCACAGGAACCATTGGTTCAGGAAAGACATCTTCTGCTATGTATCCTTTTACGAAACAATTATTAAAATATAATAGTGATAATCCTAATGATAAAATTGGAATGCTTATTTTAGATGTAAAAGGAAATTACTATAATCAAGTAAAAGATTATGTCGATTTTTATAATTTACAAAATGATTTAATAGAAATTGGTTTAAATTCCGGTATTTTTTATAACCCTTTACATAAACCAAATTTAAAACCTATTGTTTTAGCCAATAGATTAAAGACTATTTTAACTTTATTTTCTGAAAATAATTCTGAATCTTATTGGTTAGATAAAGCGGAACAAATATTGGCTGAATCAATAAAATTATGTAGATTATATAATGATAATTATGTTACATTTTCTGAATTACATAAATTAATAACTATTCCTGGCTATTATAAAGAAAAACTTAAAATTTTAAAAGATTTATTTGTTTCTTCTAAATTAAATAATAAACAAATTTATGAACTTAATGAGTGTTTAAATTTTTTTCAAAAAGAATTTGAAAATTTAGATTCTAGAACTAAGGGTATTTTAATTTCAGAAATTACTCGTATTACAAATACATTTATTTCAGATTATGATATTTTTTCTACATTTTCTCCTGATAAAACTAAATTGAATTTTTTAGGTTTTCAAGATGTTATTAGATCTGGAAAAATTGTTGTTCTTAATATGAATATTTCTGAATATAGCTTACTTTCAAAAATTATTGCTACTTATTTAAAACTGGATTTTCAAACTGAAATATTATCTTCTTTATCTAGTGGTATTGTAAGAAAAACTGCTTTTATATGTGATGAATATGATAAATATTGTACAAAAACCGATAGCGACTTTTTTTCGTTAAGTAGAGAATCAAAATGTATTAATATTGTTAGCACTCAAAGTTATTCATCATTGAAAAATACTTTAAAAGATGAGTCTTCTGTAAAGGTTATTACTCAAAATTTAATTAATAAAATTTGGTTTAGAACTGATGATATTTTCACTATTGAAGAGGCTCAAAAACAACTTGGTAAAGAAGAAAAGCAGAAAATTTCTAAGACTATTTCTGAAAGTGCAAAGGAAACTAATTTTAATTATATTACAAATACTTTAAATTCTATGAATTCTAATATTTCTGAGTCTTATAATTCTTATTATCAAAATGAATATATATATGATACAAATTTTTTTACTAGAAATCTTGAAACTTTTACCGCTCTTACTTTTTTATCTACTGGCGATGAAATTTTAAAACCTTGTAAAATTGAAATGTTGCCATATTTTAGAAATTAGTTTTTTATTATTATTTATTTTATTGTTTATTTTTAATTTTTTATTATTTATTTTAATTTTTATTTTGTTTTTATTTTTATTTTATTTTTATTTTATTTTTATTTTATTTTTTATTTTATTTTTTATTTTATTTTTTATTTTATTTTTATTTTATTTTTATTTTTTATCATTTATTTTAATTTTTATTTTTATTTAATTTTATTTTTACTATTTAATTTTATTTTTAAAATTATATTTTTATTATTGAAAGGAGTCTTTATGATCAAGTTAAAAAAAATTACATTTTTTATTTTATTTACTATTTTGTTTTCAATCATTTTATTTTTTATTTTTGAACATTCTGTATTTGCTTTAGGAGAACCTAAATTGGTATCTAAAATAAATTCTGCTTTTGAAAACATAGAAAGCTGGCTTTTAAAACTCTCGACTCCTGCGGCTGCGGTCGCTGTGGGTACTGGTGTTTTTATGAAAAAATTTAGTTTTGGTGATGAAGAACGCATCAGGATGGGAAAGAAAATTATTAAAAGCTCTTTATTTTCATATGCATTTATTTTGGCTATTGATTTAATTTTATCTGCAATAAAGTCTTTAATTAATTAACATTTAATTTTATTATTTGTCATTTGTTTTTTATATTTTATTATTTATCATTTATATTTTAATTTTGATTTTATTTATTATTTATTATTATTTATTTTTTATTTTAATTAATTTATTTTTATTTATTTTATTTTTATTTATTTTATTTTTATTTATTTTATTTTTATTTTTTATTTATTTTTATTATTTTATATTTATTTTTTTAAGGAGGAAAATGGAACAATCAAATATAACTCAAATAATAATAGATACTATTAATACTATTTTAGGAAATTTATTTAGTTCAATTGATAATAATTTATATAATTTATTAGATGATATAACATTTATAAATTCAAGTATTCTACAAGATAAAAATTTTGAAAATATTTTTGGAACATCTACATCTAATGGTATTTTATTAATTGCCAACTCTTTACTTTTAGGGATTATTCTTTATTTTTCAATACGATATTTATTATCTCATTTTACATATACAAAAATAGAAAATCCCCATAGTTTTTTAATTAAATTAATTATTTGTGGAATATGTATGAATTTTTCATATTTTTTATTATCTCAGTTTTTAGATATTTTTTCTAATATATCTCTGGCTATTAGAAATTTAGGAGAAAATTTATTTAATAAAAATATTTGTTTTTCTGAATTAATATTAGATATTAATAATAATATTTCAATTAATACTTCTTCTATTGATATTTTTTCATTAGATGGTTTAATTAAAGGGATTATATCTGCATCTTTATTAAATTTGGTTTTTTCATATTCTTTACGATATGTTTTAATTAAAGTTTTTGTTTTGATTACTCCTTTTGCTATATTATCTAATTCATTGTATTCTACTTCTTGGTTTTTTAAGTCTTGGTTTCGAAATTTATTTTCTTTATTATTTATACAAATTATTGTATCTATTATTTTATTAATTTTATTTTCTATTGATTATTCTTCTTCTAATTTGTTTTCTAAATTTATTTATATAGGTGGTCTTTATGCTTTAATAAAAGCAAATTCTTTTGTTAGAGAATTTTTGGGTGGTGTTTCCACAGATTTCTCACAAAATGTGGGTAACTTTTCTAAATTTTTAAAATAATATGAACTAATATTTATTTATTTTATTTTTATATATTTTTTATTTATTTATATTTTTTATTTATTTTATATTTTTTATATTTATTTTTTAGGAGGTTTTATGAAATTTATTTTTCCACAAAATTATAATTTTAAAAATAAATTATTTGGTGTAATTGAATATAGTACAATTTTTTTAAATTTAATATGGGATTTAATTGTATTTATTTTTATTAATTTATTTCATAATTTAAATGTAAAAATTTTTTTATTTTTTATTTTTTGTTTTCCATTATTATTATTCAGTTTTTCTGGATTTAATGGTGAAAGTATTATTTATGTATTAAAATATATATTTAATTTTATAATAAAACAAAAATTATATTTATTTAAAAAATCTCCTTGAATTTTTTGTCTAAAAAAGTTATAATCTATTATACAAATAGAAATTTGAAAATCATTTATTTTATGGGGGATAAAAATGAAACTTGAACAAAATGAAAAACAATTATTATTTTCAGAAACACAATTACCAGATATATTTTTTACTGACTATTTACCAGAAATTCCTGGGGATTATTTAAAAATATATCTATATTTAGTATTTCTCTCTAAATATAAGAAAGATGTTAAAATAAATGATTTGTCAAAAAAATTATCTTTACCAGTAAAAACAATCAGTGATGGTTTAAAATTTTTAGAAGAATCAAAATTAATTTTAAAGAAAACTACTGGTTTTATAGTAATTGATTTACAAGAAGTAGCTCTAAATAATTTATATAAACCAAACCTTACCCAATCTAAGGAAACTATTGAAAATGTAGCCAAAAATCAATCAAGAGCCAAAGCTATTGAACATATTAATAATATGTATTTTCAAGGAATTATGGGACCATCATGGTACAATGATATTGATTTGTGGTTTAGAAAATATAATTTTGATGAGCAAGTTATGATTACTTTATTTGACTATTGTTATAATCGTTCTGCATTACATAAAAATTATGTACAAGCTGTCGCAGAAGCTTGGGGGGCAAACAAAATTCATACCTGGAATGATTTGGATGCTTATGATCAAAAACAAGAAAGAATGAAAAATATTAAGAAAATAATTGCTAAGAAACTTGGAAAACATAGCGGATTAACACAATATGAAGAAGCTTATATAGAAAATTGGGTTTTAGATTTCGGATATGATATGAATATTATTGAAATTGCTTTAAAAAGAACTACTTATAAACAAAATCCTACTTTTGAATATATAAATAGTATAATTACAGATTGGCATGAGAGAAATTTAAAAACTCCTGACCAGGTAGAAGCATTTATAGAACAACGAAATAAACAAAATAAGGACTTAAAAGAAATGAAATCAAAAGTCTCAAAAGCTAATTATGAACAAAGACAATATAGTAATTTAGATTTTTTATATGCAAATAATACAAATAATGAAGGAGATAATTAATGTCAAATGATGCTTTAAATTCTTTATTAAGAGAATATGAACAAAAGAAATTAGATGCAGAATTAGATTTAGAGAAGAGAAAACAAACTTTATATAAGCTTATTCCTCGTTTAGAAGAAATTGATTCTGAATTAAGCAAATTGGGGATTAGTACTGCAAAAAACATTTTAAATAATGTATCTGAACCAAATAGTGTAGATAATTTAAAATTAAAAATCGCTAATTTAAAAAAAGAAAAAGAAGCTATTTTAATACAAAATGGATATAGTTTAGATTATTTGAAACCATTTTATAAATGCAATATTTGCAAAGATACTGGTTTTGTTTTGGATAATAATTATAAAACAACTATGTGTAATTGTCTAAAACAAAAATTATTAAATATTTCTCTTAATCAATCTAATATTTCTAATATAGATAAAGAGAATTTCTCAACTTTTAATGAATTAATTTTTTCTGATGAAGTTGATTTAGCAAAATATAGATTTAATACTTCTCCAAGAAGAAATATCTTAAATATAAAAAATAAATCTATTGAATTTATTAATAATTTTGATAATCCAAAATATAAAAACTTACTTTTTGCAGGTTCTACTGGATGTGGAAAAAGTTTTATGTCAAATTGTATTGCTGCTGAATTATTAAAAAAAGGAAAAACTGTAATTTATCAGACAGCTCCTGTATTGCTTGAAAGCGTAATAGATTTTAAAATGAATAGGCAAAAAAATTTAAATAATGATTTCTATTATTCAATTCTTGATTGTGATTTATTAATTATAGATGATTTGGGAACCGAATCTCTTAATAGCATGAAACTTAGTGAATTATTTACTATTTTAAATACTAGAATTTTGAATTTAAATAATAAAGTTACAAAAACTATTATTTCTACTAATTTAAATATTAATGATATTTTTAGAAATTATGAAGAAAGAATTGGATCTAGAATTGCTGGTTATTATGATATTTATTATTTCTTTGGAGAAGATTTAAGATTTAAAAAATAAGCAAAACAAAGAAAAACCTTGGGATTAGATATGTCTACTATCCCGAGGTTTTTTCTATTTTTATTCTACATCTTCTATTTCTGGTGTTAAAGTTTCTATACTTACTACTTTTCCACCATCATTTGTTCTCATTAAAGTAACACCTTGTGTTGATCTTCCAAGAACACTAATATCTTTAACATTAAGTCTAATAATTGTACCAGTATCTGTAATTAACATTACATCATCTTCTTCTGTTGCAATTCTTGCTCCTACCAATTTTCCAGTTTTTGGTGTGATTTTATAAGTGATAACACCTTTTCCACCTCTTATTTGAACTCTATATTCATCTAATTCTGTTCTTTTACCAAAACCATTTTCTGTTATAGCAAGAAGTGTTGCTCCTTTTCCGCCAGATATTACAGATTCCATTCCAATTACTTCGTCATCTTCATCTAGTCTTATTCCTATAACACCTTGTGAAACTCTACCTATTGGACGTACTTCTTTTTCATCAAATGTTATACACATACCTTCACGTGTTACAAGTACAACATTATCTTCACCGTCTGTAAGTCTTACGGTAATAAGCTCATCGTCTTCTTTAAGTGTTATTCCTTGTAATCCTGTTCTTCTTGCAGAATTATATTCTACAAGAGCTGTTTTCTTTATTAATCCATTTTTTGTTGCCATTAATAAGTATTTACCTTCTGCAAAGTTTTGAATTGGTATAACAGCTGATACTTTTTCTCCTGCATCTAGACTTAATAAATTAACAATTGCTGTTCCTCTTGCAGTTCTACCTGCTTCTGGAATTTCGAATCCTCTTAATTTATAAAGTTTTCCTTTATTTGTAAAGAATAATATTGTATCATGTGTTGAAGCTGTAAATATTTGTTTTACAAAGTCTTCTTCTCTTGTTGCAATTCCTGTTATTCCTTTTCCACCTCTTCTTTGGCTTTTATAAATGTCTATTGGCATTCTTTTTATATATCCGAAGTGTGTTAAAGCAACTACTGTTTGTTCTTCTTTTACTAAGTCTTCTGCATTAAATTCTCCTGCTGCTGGAACTATTTTTGTTAATCTGTCATCTCCATATTTTTCTTTTATTTCTAATAATTCTTCTTTAATTATGTCATATACTAATGTAGCACTTGATAAAATGTCTTTTAAATGTGCAATTAATTTCATTAATTCATTATATTCTTCTTCAATTTTTTCTCTTTGCAATCCTGATAGTGTTTTTAGTCTCATGTCTAGAATAGCTTGTGCTTGTACATCTGATAAACCAAATCTTTCCATTAATCTTTCTTTTGGGTTATCATATGAAGAACGTATAATGTTTATTACTTCATCTATATTGTCTAATGCAATTTTTAAACCTTCTAAAATGTGAGCTCTTGCTAGGGCTTTGTCTAATTCGAATTTTGTTCTTCTTAGAATTACTTCTTTTCTATGTCCTATAAAACAATCTAAACATTGTCTTAATGTTAATATCTTTGGAACTCCATCTACTAGGGCTAATATTATTGCACCAAATGTCTCTTGCATTTGTGTATGTTTATATAATTGATTTAAAATTACTTGTGGTCTAGAATCTCTTTTTAATTCTACAACAACTCTTGTCTTTTCTTTTCTATCTGATTCATCTCTAACTTCTGAGATTCCTTCAATTTTCTTTTCTTTTGCTAAATCTGCTATTGTTTTTACTAATTTAGCTTTATTAACTTGATATGGTAAAGATGTTATTATTATTCTTTGTCTATTTCCGCTCATTTCTTCAATTTCAGCTTCTGCTCTCATTGTAATTTTTCCTCTACCTGTTGTGTATGCTTCTTTTATTCCTTCTTTACCTAAAATTGTTGCACCTGTTGGGAAATCTGGTCCTTTTATAATTTCCATTAATTCTTCTATTGTTGTTTCTGGATTGTCTATTACTTTTATAATTCCATCTATTACTTCTGATAAGTTATGTGGTGGTATATTTGTTGCCATACCTACGGCAATACCAGATGAACCGTTTACTAATAATGCTGGTATTCTTGCTGGTAAAACTGTTGGTTCTTGTAATCTATCATCATAGTTAGGCATAAAATCAACTGTATTTTTTTCAATATCCGTAAGCATTAGCTCAGAAATTTTTGACATTCTGGCTTCTGTGTACCTCATAGCTGCTGGACTATCTCCATCAACTGAACCAAAGTTACCATGTCCATCTACTAATGGATATCTCATTGTGAAGTCTTGTGCTAGTCTTACCATTGCGTCATAAACAGAGCTGTCACCATGTGGATGGTAACGTCCTAAAACTGAACCTACTGTATTTGCACATTTACGGTAAGCTTTATCTGATGTAATTCCATCTTCGTGCATTGCATATAATATTCTTCTATGTACTGGTTTTAAACCATCTCTTGCGTCTGGAAGTGCACGTGATACTATAACACTCATAGCATAATCTATGTATGCTGTTCTCATTTCTTTGTCGATGTCTCTTTCAATTATTTTTCCGTCTCTTCTTTGTGGTGTTTCTTCCATTTTTTTCCCTCTTTTCATTGCTTTTTTCTACATTTGTATTATACTAAAACGAACCTGATTTTGCAAGCTATTTTACTAAAAAAATTGCTTTTTTACTAGGGATTTCTATTGTTTTTGGTTGTTGTTTTTTATTATTCTTGGCATTGTATTATTAAGTTTACACCATCTTTAAATCCTTGTTTATACATCTCTTCCATTATTATTGAATTTTTTATATTATTTTTTTCTTCTTCATCTTTTATTTTGTTTGAGTTCTCTTTTATTTTTTTTGATATTATTTTGTCTAGTTCTTCGTATCTGCCTTTATATATGCTTTTTATTATATTTTCTTGTTGATTATTTTCCATTTTATCACTTCTTTCTTTTTATATTTTTCCTTTGTTTTATTTTTTTATTCTTTTTTATTATATTTATTTTATAAGGTGCTTTTGAGCATACAAAAAGCGCCACCGCTAGGTGGCGCCATCGCTAGGTGCCAAGTTCTGTTTTATCCTGGACTATCCTTTTACAAAGTATAGTCCTGATAATCAGAACTTGGCATTCTAACGTATTGCATTCGTTAGAAGCGCTCTTTTTGAGTTCTTCTAATAAAAGTTATTTAGTTTTATTAATAAGTTACGGCTTAAGCGTTCAGTTCTACAAATATAAAAGTGGACGAAAGCCTACGCGGCTACTGCTGACAGAAGTGTTGTTGTAGTCGCGACCGCTCGTGCAGTAGTCGCTGTCGTTGTAATAGCCTCCTCGACTGACACAAGGATAGCTGGAATAGCCAGACGTCTCTGTTGTCCATTCCACTATGTTACTTGCCATATCATATATATTACATTGTACGTCTATTTTACTTGTATCTGTTAAAGAGTTTGTCCCTGTTTGTGCCAATGATGTATTTAATCTATTTTGTCTTGAATATTTTGTATTTGTTCCACAATTTTGTATAAATACTATTGCAGTATCCCATGCATAACTATTTATCAAATCACTTGTGAATTTATCACTATTATACATATTTTGAGATAATTGTGCAGCTTGTAGTTGTGTTACATAGTTATATACATTTTCTGTTCCTTTTTCTGTTA
>OGFG01000566.1_pt1 | contig 43651 bp, 42 predicted proteins | sample 1570761 | NCBI WGS metagenome assembly OGFG01 (sample SAMEA2581938, study PRJEB24529) | metagenome | biome: Human gut stool | place: China | collected 2011
CGGAAAATCGGCTCTGCCCATTTGTAACTATTCACAAATCTTATATCAGTTTTTAACGTTTACACAAAACTTGAAACGGTCTCAAATAAGGGGTTGGCGCATTTGCGCTAGCCCCTTATTAATTCACTAATATGGTTCTTGAAAAGGTACTGTTGAAATCTCATCATTTTTTGTTTTAGCCTTAGCTGTCTTTTTAGCAAGTCTTTTTCTTTCACGTTCCGATCTTTTTTCTTGCTTGTTTTTTTCTTTTTCAATTTTTAAAAGTCCTTGTACATATTTAATTTCATCTTTCATTCTTTTTTGCTCCGTTTTTCTTTCGCGGCTTAACATAATTTCATATCTTAGTTCATTAATTTTGTACATCAACTCTTTCACAAAGTATCTAATCATAAGTCCGAAAACAATTAGGCTTATTGTGTCGCAGATTACAACATAACTATCAACCTGTTTTCCAAAAAGATTCATAGGTTTTCCAATAAAATGTTGTTCAGTTACGGTTTCTTCATCTGTATCTGCTGTACTGACTAAATCTTCTACATCATATTCAGCATCATTTAATAAAATATTCATATTATTCATAATTCATCCCTCTTTTCTGTATTTTGTTTATTAATCGTAATTACTGTTTTTTACAATATCAATTATCATATCTAGCGGTGTTAAAATTAATTTTACTAATTTCTTATACAGCCATACGCATAATTTGCAAAGACCAAAAAGTATTGGTCCAACCCAAATCCAGTCATTTACCCTTACTCCAAAATAGCTTGTCTGCCAGAAATCTTTTTGCGGTTTTTCTTCTACTAATGTTACCGTTTCTGTATCATAATCTGTGTATCCTTCCTCTGCTAATAATTCATCCATATTCGTTTCCATAAAAACACCTGCCTTTTCTTGAGTAGTATTGCTTATATATGTTTCTTTATATATTATATACCATAAATCGGGAATTTTTTTTCGACATAAAAAATTAAATCAAAAAAACAAGAAAATTTACAATTTGTTCATTGACATATATAACTTATAGCATGCTTGTAATGATTTGTCAAATTTATCAAGTACCAGGGAATGTACTAAATCACTCCTTGGTACTTGGCATCAATACATGTTCATGATAAATATTAGTATTCATCTGAGGATGTTGTCGAAAACCTTTCAAATGAATTTCTATTGATTTCATTTGTATTTTGTTTATCATTATTTTTATCGGTATCATCAGATGATGCAGGTAGAATTATAGGAGGATTATCCAAATTATTATCTTCATATTCTTTTTCAATAATATCTCCCGCATCTTCAAAAAGAACATCTGCTATTTCATCGGGTATTGCATTCATTTCTTTTATCTTATTGAGCTGTACCCCTATTTTTACATCTTTTATGGTCGGACGTTCTTTATAGATTTCCCCTGCACTTTCAAGTATTGCTGTATTGCGATACTGTTCAATGTCTGTGTCAGTTAATCCTGCAGCTTTTAGAGCATTATTATCGGCAATTTTATTTATGGATTCTGTAATGTTTAAATGTGATGTTTCTATTTCATTCTGTAAAGTAGTTGCTTCTATATTTTTTCTTTTAAAATGATACACATTATTTTCGGATGCGTCTGCAGTATACTTGTAGTTATTATGACACACATATTGGTGTTTTTTACCTTTATAAGGTTGCTCACCTCTAAGTATAAAAATGCATTCATCATCTTTTAACCGTCTTAATTCATCTGGTGTAGCAAGTTCTCTTCCTTGGTTTTTATAACTAAGCGAATTACTCTTTTTGCCGCCTCGCGATTGTGAACGGTCACGCGCAATGATAGTTCCTTTACCAAGCATTTTTGATACGTATTCAAGGGTATCATATTCTGGACATCCAAGAAAAAGGAATGAGTCACAATTACCCATAATACTGCCCCAGTCGTCTTTGTACATATTTTTAATTTGTGCAAGATTCTGTAAAATTACACTGGCACTAATTTCATATTTACGCATAGTAGCAAGTTTTTTAGTGAAGTCAGGAATTTGTCCAATGTTCGCAAATTCATCCAGGATAAAGCGCACATGATATGGTAATCGTAAGCCACATACGGATATCTTGCATCCTGCTTTAATGGCTTCATATTTCTTTTTTGCAAAATCTTCATGCCTATAAATTCCTACAATATCCTCTGGGTCGTTTTCATTAATTCCAGGCACTTTAATATAGTAATAATTACCTTTTTTTACACAATGGACTTTTTCTTTTGCTCTTTTACAAAAAGCTAAAGCTTCTTTTTTAATTTGTTCTGCAATAGAATTTTCTATTTCGTTATCTGTTTCAATTGGCAATTCTTCTCTTGAAATCTCCTTAGTAAATGCCATATTTTCTGCGATTTCATCCATGTTTTCATCTTTATTATCTTTGTCATAATGTTTTACTTTTTCATCAGCAGATGCATCTAATTTTCCTTCTGCTATCATTTCATTTATTTTTGGAAATTTGAGTTGATTGTTATTATTTAATAGAGATTTTATACGTTTTTGTTTTGATTTTTGTTGTTCATGTAAATCATGTATGTTCATGCTAAAAACTATTTCTTCTTCAAATTCATCTGTATTTTCATTATCAGATTCTTCAATTTGTGGTACAGCAAATATTTTTACATTTTCTCCATTACTATCAGTTACTAAATAATTTCCACGACATTCATTTTCTGCATGATAATAAAGTACCTGAAATAACTGTGTGTAAAGCATTGCTGCAAGAAAATTAAATGATTCGTGTTCCTGTGGGATAATAATAAATAATGCTGTTTTTTCATCACCAATTTTGTCAAGTTCTAAGTCATCATCAGATAAGAGATTTGCAACATCATTTGAATCCAGCGTTGATAAACGTGCAGCGGCGGAAATAATAATGCTTTTCAATGTTTTTCCGGCGCCCATTTTAAATTTTGTATACTGTTTTTGACAAATGTCATTGCCAACAATATCCACACCTTTTGCATTATGTATTTCTGCTACATTATCCTTGTCTTTCTCTGTAGGTTCGCCCCTATGAAATATTCCTAATTTATCAAACCACCAGCCATCTGATTTTACTGCCATAAAATACTCATCTGTTAAATTAGGACCACTAGAATCATCCTCAGAAACATTTGAATTATCCATTAAAAATAAAACAGAACTTAAATTACGTGGCAGATGCAATTTTTCCCCATGTTTCCATATAAGGAATATAAAAGCTTGTAACATAAGTTTTTGTGCTTTTTCCCAAAAGTCATCACCACCGCTTTTTTTAGGGTCAGTAGTATTTGCTAAAATACAATCAACAAGTAAAATTACATCTACTTCTGAATGAATGTAGTTCATAGGATTATATCTGTCTGATTTTGCCATATTTACAAGGTTAAAAACTTTAATTTTGAATCCTGCATCTTCAAGCATCATACCTGTATCTGCCAAAAGTTCACCAGAAGGGTCTGTACAACAAAAACTGGTATTAAGAGGCATTTCACATAAATTTGGTTTAACAAAAAATCGTGATTTACCTGCTCCGGATCCACCAATTACTAAAACATTGTTGTTTCGTCTTGTCTGACGGGTATTCATTGACATATAAATGTTTTGCGTTAAAATCATGTTTTTATTTCCATTATGATTTGAAACATTTGGCGGGTCAGAATATTTAACATCCCATTTTTTAGACAAATCTTTGTCTTTTATCCAAAGCGCTGAACCACTGACTGTTTTTGAATTTGCGTGTTCATCACTTTTACGTTTTGTGTATAGATACATAACAACAAGTCCAAAAATCATTGTGTAATAAAACACCCATAATAATGCTTTCGTATTTGGTAAAAAAAATGAAAATGGATTTGTTGTTATTTGCTTTAATGTCATATTAAGTAGGTAATTAAATGATTTGTGTGGATATGCAGCTTGCCAGCCTGCATATTGACATATAAAATAACATCCACCCACATATAAAACGCCACCCATTACAAAAGGAGTACTGTCTTTTTTGTCACTGCTCCGGATTTTAATATTATTTTTTTTGTTGTTTTTGTTGCCATGAATAAAAAAGTTCATAAAATCCTCCATTCTCTAAAAATAAATAAAATTGTTACAAAAACAATATGACAGAAGGAAACTTTAGAAATTACAAAAAAAATAAAAGCGCATCTTGTATTATTAATACAAAATGCACTTTTTAACACTTATTCAATTATCTAAATTCATGTATTCCATTATTAAAATCGCAGTCATATTCAGCCTCATCATTATCTTCTGTAACACCGCAATAGATGCATTTTCTGATGATTTCAGTATCTTCACTTTTATCTGTATTATCAGCATCATCTGTATTATCAGTGCCTTCATTTTCTGAATCCGGAGTTTCTTCGTCTGTATTGTCTGTATTATTTTCATTTTCTTCGTCTTGTCGCTTAGCTTCCTCTTCCTGTCTTTGACGTTCTTCTTCCTCTAATCGTGCCTGTTCTTCTTCTGCGGCTATTCTCGCATCCTCTGCCTGCCGCCACTCATGGTGTGTCATTGAATATACCGGGTCATACCATGCAATAAATCCTTCAATATTTACATCTTCATCAAACTGGGTTGTTTGATTGCATTTCATCTGTAACATTGAATATAATCCGGAACATACAACAGTTTCTTCTTCATTACCAAAATACCCTAAATTCTTTCTTTCACTATTTGTATAAAGGTAATTATTTCCATAAGAATCGCCTTCAATTGTTGTAAAAAAGCTTGTGTTTTTTTCAGTTACATCCCAACTATATTTGTGATTGAACACAATACCCATATGATATTTTTTGTCATCACCTGTGCCGGTTGAAGTAATTACGACATATCCATCTTTTATGCCGCCATTATCAACTACATTTCCATCATCATCTGTTCCTGAATCTGTATTTAATACTTCTTCATAAGAATGCCAGAAACCCAGGTGATCAGCTTCATCTATCATGTTCTCAATATTGGCATAATTAGTTTCAACATATGACAAATCTACATCTTCTAATTCCGCGTTATCAAATGTGTATTTCACAAACCACGCACTCCAGTCAGAACTGATAGAAGCATATGAAGTGTCAGGATACATTGCATTCATGTTCATTTTTTCTCCTGCGCTTGTCCTTGCAAAAGATAATAATGCATTATTAAGCAATTTTCCCGCTGTAGTGTCTTCTGGGACTTTCAGATATTCGAAATTCCACATTACATATTCGTAATACATATCAGTTGCATTTTTCTTTACAGCATTTAAAATTTCAATATCACTTGTATCAATTCCTCGTATTTGTGCAAATCTAATAGCCTGTTCAGTCATAGTATCCGGTGACATCGTTGTATTAGTCGGATAATTTTCAGAATTAATAATGTGTGTTGCGATATATCTGCATTGCGATGTACGTGCATTAACAATTGAATCCTGTTTGACAGTAATGCCTAATTTATCATTAGCAATATCTTCATTTGCACCATCATTATCTTCGATTTCCATATCAAAAGCAGAATTCCAACCGTTATCTGCACAAATTTGATTAATTTCAGGTATTTCATCTGTAGTAAATCCGATTAATCCAACTGCTCCAGTATTTTCATCTTCGTAAAAGCAGTTAAGATTTGATTTGTATTTCATAACTGACATTATTCCTAATGCATCTGCTGTTGACATAGATGGGTACTCTGTTTTGAGTAATTCATACAAATCTTTTGTTGATGCCGCTGACTGTTCTATTCCTTCTTTGTAAGCTTTTGCATAGACGACTGCTCCAACACCACTGGAAATCTGTGTAATTACAATTGGCACAGTAAATTGGAGTAATGCAACAAGCAAAATCGGAGCAAAAATAGCTATAAGCATAACTGTTAATAATCTTTTTATGGATTTTTTAAGGAAATCAAAAGGGGCTTTAATTGTATGTGCTGCTTGTTTTGTCCATTTAATTAATTGTACGTGATTTCCAACAAATCTCGCTGCATTAGCTGCCGCCATTGTCACTCTATTATGTGTAACATAATAAGCACCTTTTTTAGCTTGCCCCCATAGCCATTCCTGTTTTCTTAATATCCGGTCAATTTTAACATGATGGCTTCTGTAAGAAGTTATTTTTCTTTTTGCAAAATTAGTTGTCGTTCTTTCAACGAATCTTGTTACATTACGTGTAGTATTAACAGTAGTTGCCATTGCCATATGACCTGTTTTAGCCGCCGCTCCTTTTGCAGCGTTTTTAACATTTTTCTTAAAATTTTGCGCATTGGTAAATAATCCATGTTTTCCGTAATATTTGTCATAAATAGACTGGTTTTTTAAATGCTTTTTTGTGCGTTTATTGTATTTATTGGTCTGTCTTGCTGATATAGGCTTGCTTGAATTAACTCTATCTTCATATTTTCTCTTCTGCTTTTGATATTTAGTCTCTTTTTTTTCATAATGTTTTCTTCTTTCATTAATCCGTGAATTAGTAAATCTTGCAGGGGAAGATATTATTCTTACAGTAATTTTTACACTTCTTTTAGTAACAGCATATCCTTGATATAAATCACTGTCTTTTATTAATTTCCGTGTTTCTTTTTTAAACACTGCTTTTTTACGTCTTGTTGTAGCACGGTCGTATTTATCAGATTCATCTACAGCTTTATAGTGCGCAATACACCGCAGAGCTTCACTCACTTCGCTATCTAAAATTATCTCATGTCCTCTAGCATCTTTGAAAGTCCACACACCAGTTCTTCTATTATATGAAAGTCGCTTTTTCATTTCTAGATTTGTCATATTCTGTAATCCGAACTGTGACAAAACAGGATGGCTTTTAATATAAGCATTTATGTTTTTCATATTTTTTTTGATAGTCTGTGTTCTTCCCTGCCGTGCTGATAAAAATTTATTTACATAAGCAGTACCTGACACAACGCCATCTTTTGTCTGTATCTGCACTTTACTTAAATCAATTGTTGCTTTTGTACCATCTTTTAATGCAATCCTAAGCTGCCCTTTATTTAAATCCCTGTTTATATGTGCGCCATATTCAATATGATCTATATTTATTCCCTGTTTTTTAAATGATTTTATAAGAGTGCTGTTAAATGTTTTTGCAGAAAAATTATCACTTTTCGTTATTTCCCCGAATCCATTTTTGCGTAACTGTAAATTAAGTGCAGAGTAATTATAATGCATATGTTCTGTCTGATAATTTAATCTTCCAATACCAGAAACCGCAGGAGATGAAAACACTTGATAAGCACGGTTTAAAACCTTATACCCTGCATATACATCAGATGTTTTAAGCATCTGCTCAATAATTTCTGTTGCATCCATAGAAAAATCAGTAGGGGCTTTCTTTTCATGAATCTTTTGTTTTATTATTTTTTCGTCTTCGTCTTTTCTGTTCTGTCTTTGAGCTTCTTCTGACTTATCCGGATTATAAGAGGGGTTATTACTATTATTGTCATTAAGCGGATTAGAATTATGAGAGCTGCCGCCGTCCCAATTACCGTTATATTGTTTACGGTCATTTTCAAGTTTCTGTACATTAGTAAAGTGATAATAATTTTCCCCGCTTACTGCCTTTGCGACATCATTAAAATAGCCGATATCTGTCTGTTTGTCCTCAATCAAAGGGGTTGTTTTTTTAGTATTCGTTATATCAATATCTTCATATGTTCTGCGAATATCTGTATCATGCATATTTTCAGCTGTGTATTTATTTTTTGTTTCTTCAAATACATTTACAAAAGCCCTGCTTACATAATTGTTTGTTTCTTTAAACGGACTTTTAAAATGGACAGGGGAAGATTTTTCTTCCCCACTCAATGCCTTTTTCATTATGTTACTCACATAATTATCTGTGTACTGATTATTCTGATTGTTGTATAAATTTTCATAACGTCCCATAAAATGTCCTTTCCATATCATTAATTTTCTGAAAGAATTGTGTTATATACTCGTACAGCATCAGCTTCGTATTTATCTAAATTGACTTCTTGTGGTACATCTTGTATATAGAAATTGTCAACAGGTACCAGCATTCGTATAACACAGCAATCGTCTGAGTCCGCTGTAGCAGGCTGCATTGTCCAGTAAATAGGATTTACAAATGTAAGGAAACATTCATCTGCATATGTATCTGGAACAACAGTAATATTAATAAACGGAATCCCATTTAAAGAATTGTCCATTTTACGAAGATATTCCTCATAATCTTCAAACTGCCGCCAGAATAACTGAAATTCTGGTTCAAGGCGTGTCTTAAATACAATATCTACAATTACATTCTCCTTGTTCTGCACAAAACGGATTTCTCCACGTTTTGAAATTCTTGTTGCAACTTCCTTATAATTTAAGTCATTTGACATTTGCTCTAATTCATTCTTGTCGGCAGAACCAGTATATAAGAGCAAAGAAATTCCAATTGTACTCCGTGATTCTCCGTTTTTACATCTTCCTTCACATACATTAAGAAAATATTCAGAAGTAAATTCATCTGCTTTAGGCAAAACGTCTTTGAAATCTTCTTTCTTAATATTTGTCATTTCTAATTCATCTTCATTTACTCTTAAATTGTCTACATTTATATTATTCATAAATTTATTCTCCTTAAAATAAAAAAATACAGGGCAGGATTTTGTCCCACCCTGCTTTTGTTTTTACGCTACAATACGTTCACCCGGTTTTGAAGACATAATCTTATAAAGTTTTGTGTCTTTCGGGAATTTATCAATGAATGGAATAATACCTTCACCATTATAAATAAGCCCCTGTCCTGGAGGAGAGTTAGTAATGTAGTTAAGCTGTGCTTCGGAAATGTGATACATTTCTGCAAGAGCAGCCCTGTCGATTGGTGATTGGGAAAGCATCATAATAAACTCACAGTTATTTATGATTGCTCGTGATTCTTCTGAATTAAGCAAATCCTCTACGTTCTGTGTTATAGCCGTAGGGATGCCGCCCCATTTTCTTGCACGTTTCCAAATCTGCTGTAAAAACTCTGCAGAAGAACGTGTTTTTGTTAAAACGTGAAATTCGTCAATATAAAACCATGTTCTTACATTTTTTTTCTGGTTATCAATGATTTTATTCCAAATGTGATTTAAGCACACCTGTAATCCTATTTCTCTCATACCATTACCAATTTCACGGATATCATATACTGTAAAGCGATTATTAACATCTACATTGGTTTTGTGTGCAAAAGTGTCAAATGAGCCTAAACAGTAAATTTCTAATGCTAAAGCGATGTTTTGGGCTTCCGGTTCCGGCTGGTCCATAAGCAGTGAATAAAACTGTTCCATTGTAGGTGAAGCCGCAGTATCACAGGTGATTTCTGTATTATTAAGTTCACGCATATGTTTTAAATACGGCTTATATAATTGAATAACAACACGGTCAATGATAGACTTCTGAATGTTTGTAATTTCATATCTGCCACCCATTGCGGACTCACAAAGCATACAGATATAGTCGGATTTCATTTTTACTGGGTCAGTCCCGCTTTTACCTTCTTCATCCCCATACTGAATATCCATGTCGAAGGGATTGATATACACTTTATTACCTGTTTCCAGTTTAATTACTGAACCATTAAGCAGTGTTGCCATATAAGCATATTCTGATTCCGGGTCGATAACATATATATCATCTTTTGTTGTAAGGAAAACGTTAATCATTTCCCTTTTTGCGGAAAAGGATTTACCAGAACCAGGCTGTCCTAAAATAAGCCCGTTCTGATTTTTAGAATTTAAGCGGTTAAACAATAATAAATTATGCGATACTGCGTTAAGTCCATAATACATACCACCCTTTTGCATCAATTCCTTTGAGGTAAACGGGATAAACACGGCTACTTCATCAGTCCGCATAAAACGCTTTATATTCAAATCGCCACGTGCTAACGGCAGAGCAGTTCTGAATCCTATTTCCTGTTGTGCAAGCAATTTTTCAATTGTAATTAAATATCTGTTGCCTAATGCTTCAACTGCCTTTGTATCTTCATTCAATTCTTCTTTTGTATCCGCATAATGCATAATACAGCAGGTCCAGTAAAATGCTTTCTGTCCCCCAGTTTTAAATTCATCAAGCAGTATTTCTGCCTGCTCCTGGGTAAACATCAGTTCTGGAGAGATAAGGTTAGGGGAGTATCCTGCTTTAGAAGCATCTTTTTGTGCTTTAATAATATTAGTACGTATTTCTGTTAATTTATGGCTTACAAATTTTAATGCTTTATCCTGCGGAATTGGGCATATTGTAAATGAAGCTGTAAAATTGAAAGACAACGCAGACAAGTCTGACATAAAATCAGTACTTAATGAGGAGGGTAAATTTTTAATATATAATACCCTAGCCCATTTATCTCCCATCCGGAAGCAGTCCGGCATAAACTTAAATGCAGGTGCTATCAAATCTTTAGTTGTCAGCCCCGATTTTGATAAAGATTCTAAATCAATTTGATTTATAGGCAGATTATTTTCATGTCCTGTGTTTAGAATATCATGCAGACATTTTAATCTTTCATAAATAGTCTGTGGTTCGGTCTGTACTTCCTGCGAACTGGAAATATCCTTAAACTTCTGATTGATTTCAGAATCAATTCGGGAAAAAGTACTACGGACATCATTAAAATCCATTCTCTTTGTCCCTACCACTAAGTATTTTTCACTTATAAGGTTATTCCTGCCTTCGGACATCTTATCTTTAAGCATTTCATTCATTTCAATGCGATATTCATTGTAATTGTCAGCTTCCATTTTGCATAATACCGAATTGATAATTTCATTCTTATCTTCGTTACGATTGTTAACCACAATTTGTAACATAGTATCTGCACCAAATGTTGCTAAAAATTCTTTGTAATTTTTAAAAATTCTATCCTGGTCTTCTTCTGCAGCTACACGGAAATTAATATCCGTTAATTTATAACTTTTTGTAAAAAAGCCGGGTTTTGATTCTATAATTCCGTTCTTAAACACATTTACGTAAGGGATAGTATCTTGAGCTGTTTTTGGCAGCCCCATACCGTCATTTGTTTTTTCTGTCTTTCTTGTTGGAAATAACATCGTAACAAAATTTTTCTTTTGTGTTACCTTTTTCTTTTTTTTAATGGCTGCCTGTTTTTCTGTTTCCTGATCAGGCAGTTCCTGTACTTCTTCATTTGTATTATTTTTTATATTATCCATATAATTACCTCGTCTTATTTAAACATTTCATGGCTATGTCGCATTTGTTTATAAAGTTTTTTATTTTTCTTTTTGTAGAGTTTTAATTCTTTATCTGTTATTTTGCATTCATTTGCAGGGATATAATTTTCATAATAATTTCGAGTTCTGTATTTACGTGTAGCTGGACACATAATCTGCATTTTTATGTACTGCATGGCAAAAACTTCTGCAGGCATTCCGTAAATCTTTTTAAATCCGCATACGATAAACGGTGCAGCTAAAACACCTCCCATAACAATTACTGCCTGTGAAACAAAAATTTTTGAAAGGTGCCATGCTACCGGGGCAACAACAACTGCCGCAAGTGCCAGGCATACACATTGCCTTACTGTAAATGGTCCAAATAATTTTGGTTCATATCCCTTTACGTCTTTTAAAATTTCAACCTCAATCATATATTCTTTCACCTCCCCATTTAAACACCAGCTATGTCATTTGCAAACTGTTGGGATTTTAAAATTAACGCAACCATAATTAATGATGGGACAACAAGCATAATAGCATTTTGTGATGCTGCTAAAAATGAGTTCTGTAAAGATGTTGTAAGATACATAATTGCCCAGATAATGACTCCCTGCAGACATATTGCAAAGAATTTTTTTAAAAATCTGAATCCTGGAGAACTCATAACTCCGCCATGAAACAAATCTGCAATTGCGATTGATGAAAATATCATATATACTCCCATCTGAATCATTCGGGATACCATAACAGCAACACCTAAAGCACACCCGCCTTGTACCAAAATCGCCATAAAGCAAACTTCAATTACCGGAGCAAGCAATGAAATAAATCCCGACCAACCATGAACTTTTACATTAGTTGTATTAATAACTGTTCCATCGTCCCAAGGCATATCATTTGTCCAGCTGTTTACAGGTGCTGAACCATACTCATCATCTTTGAAAAACAACGAATAATTTCTTGATAATGGAGTCAATTCTGTTACAGTACCAGACATTTCTGTGTAAATTCCCGTTGCAAATTCAGAAATACCTGTAAAAAGAGTAAAACCTTCTGTAATAAAAGCAAAAGCTATCATAAGTTCTACAAATGATCTTACAAGTTCATAGCCTGTTAATCTGTCTTTTGTCAATTTGTCCGCTAAAGCAAGAAACCAAAAAAGCATAGATAAAGCAAAGCCAATAGCTGCAACAGTGTTATACAGACTTTCTACATTACTTATAAGCCCTGCATATAATTGGGAATTGGGATTGATATATTGTACAAATATATCCTGTAAACCACCGCCTTGAATAACTAAGTCATAACTTCGGTCAAACAATTTTCCTAAAGGAATAGAAAAATTAGACGGCATTGTTACGGGCAGGGTCAAATCAAAGAAATTCTGTACAGACGAAATAATTCCCAGTGGGGTTGCGTAAAACAAAAATAATAAAAAATTCTGCATATAATTTCCTTTCTAAAATCCAAGGCTGTCAGTTAAATTTGACAGCCTTGCTTCACTGGATTATTCCGGCACATCAGATGAAGTTCCGCCACCACCGCCGCCGCTGAGTGCAGATACAACTGCATTTGAGATAACACCAATTGCAATTAGAGCGCCTGCAATAAATACGTTTACAATAGATTTAGATGCTCTATCCGGGTCTTCCTGTTTAACAGCAGACAGCCAGTTAAAAACGGAAATAAAAGCATAAATTGTACCAACTCCGGAAACAATCTGCGTAATATATCCGGTCATAGTGTTTACTGCTGTTCCAGGAGAAAAATCTGCAAATGCTGCATTTGTCATTAATGCTACAGCAAATCCTGCTGTTAATGCAGTTTTTGTAAGATGTGGGGTATACTGCATAAATGAAATGACATTTGTCCGTACTTTTGCACCCACACTCTTTACATTAGTTTTGAATTTGTTTAAAAAATTCATAATTACACCTCCAAAAATTTTTGTGTAAAGCTGACAAACAATGTCAAATCTTTACAAAATAAATATGATAGAGAGAAAAATTTTTCTACATATAAAAAAAATCAGGATAGCAATGCTATCCTGATTACTGTCTGCTATTCATTTTGTAAATTTCCTATGTCTTCTACTTCTTCTGGCAAATCTTCTGATGTTTGTTCTGTACTTTGATTTCCTGACAAAGTGCTTATGCATTTATTCCATGCATCTGTTAAAAGTCGTCTGTTTGTGTCATTCTTCCATAACATTAAAAATCCGAATATACATACACCTAAGATAATTGCCGTAATAACAGACTGTTTCACTACCCCAAAGAAATTTACCCGCCGCTTTTGTGAAAAATCATTTTCAGGGGTAATATATACTGCAGGTGGAGTATAATGTTGAATATTCACATTTTCATCTTTATCGGGCAGTTCTGGCAGCTTATAATCATTTTCATCTTTTGTTTTTGTTTTTACTGCCGGTCCTGCATATCTAATGCCCATTACATCTTCATACCGGTCTTTTAAAATTTCTTTTAAGTCCGTATTTTTGCACCGGTAATTTAATCCATCTGCTGTAATGCATACAATATCTTTTTCAGGATTATCCGTGTTTTGTATATATTGATAATCGACACCTTCTTCAATCAGTCCTATAAGTGTCTGATTATACATGTCTTTAATCTGTTTAGCTTTAAATGCAGGAATTTCATTATTTAATACTTCTTCACTTGCCTGTACATATAAAGTATTAATTTCCTTTAACACAAGCATATACCTGTGTTTTTTTTCATATAAAATGTTATTATTTGTTTGCATATATTCACCTCTTTAAAAATATGATTTCCAGATAATAATAAGAAAAATTATTGGAAATATTATAGAAAATATGGATGTTTTCTTCCTGCACAGCAAAGCATATCTACCGCTACTACAGGGGATTATTCCTATCCCTGTAGCGTGCAGTGTTTTATACAGTCTGTATTTTTTAGATTTGCCTTTTTTACCTTTTAAAGCATAAATATGCCCTATTTTAGTCTGCCCTGCAACTTTGCTTTTTCTTACAAAAAATTTTCCAATAACCTCTCCATTAGGAATTGTTAAATTATTATCTAAAAAAGCATCAGGATTTACATACCATACACCATGTTTTTTGTTTAACACTTTCCACAAATCTTCCTCAGTTGCTGTCGGATTAAATTCATAAAATTTCTCGATAAACCAGTCAAAATCCGTAGTTACGTCATTCGTTTCTAAACTTGTTTCACATTTATTATCAAGCATTTCATAATCATATCCATTTTCTGTTTTATATTTTTCATTTAGATTCTGCATACTTATTTCCTTTCCCTGTTTTAGTTGCCTGCATTTCCTGTCATGCCGATGTTAGATGTATTCACTATAAGTTTTACTGTTAATGTATGTGTGCTGTAATTCCCTACATCGTTTACAACAAACATCCATACCCCCGATGGCAGGTTACTTATTGTCCGATTAATTTCTCCATTTGCTAATTCTTCTGCTGTCGCTTTGATGATATATGGATTAGATTTACTTCCTTCCTCTTTTGTATCCGTATTATCTGCGCTGTCTGATACTCTGTAATAACTTATTGTAGGGGTCTGTACAACAGATTTATTTATAATGTCTCCCAATTTTACGTTTACATTTACAGATTCTGTTTTGACACTCACGCTCTTTTTGGAAGAATCAGATACATTGGAATCATTAATACTATCTTTATTACTATATTTAGCTGTTTTTGTCTTTGTTGTGCGTGGATCATAAATAATTTTTCCAGTATCATCCCTAATAACTCCAGGGTCATTGAAATTTGTATTACCATCATATTCAGTACCATCAATGTATCGGAATAAGCCTGTATTATTAATGTAATAATATCCACTTTTTAAATTTTCTGGAAGATTAATTGTAATCACACCGTTCCCGACAAAATTATATGCATTATTTGTCAATGTATACAATTCCATGGATGAAAAAATTCTTGTGTCAGCAGTCATCCTTATTAAATGTCTTATAGTACCATTGTACACAGATACATCGTAACTCTGCCCATGGATAAGTCCTTTGATTGTCCCGGATTTTGAAATATTTTTACTTGATATTTCGACATCACCCACTTGCGCAATTGACACAATTGGAGTATCTTTCGTGATATATTTGCTCATTTTAGCGGCAGTTGTATTTTTTTTGACACCCATTGTACCGTTTAAATCAAGCACATATTGCCCGGACCCTTCAATATTTTCATGTAGTCCATATACACCAATTGAATAACCATGATCGTAAAATCGTTCAAGTTTAAATTCAGCTGGTACTTTTGTCGTTGAATAATAAATAAGTTTGTCCCCTTTATATAAAGTAGGGATTTTTCCATCATTTTCGTCTGTCATCCACAAAACTCTTAAAGCATTTTCTTCTGCGGCAGATGATGCCGGAGATAATTCTTTGTAAACCGGGGTAAAAATGTCGTATGTATAATCCTTAAATTTTGATACATCTGTGTTAATATCCCTTTCAATATTACTTTGGTTTTCATCATGCCATACATAATATTGCCCTGAATACAATTTGCTTGAATCGCAAGTAGAAATCTTCCAGTCTTCGGTCTGTTTATTTGGCTGATTTTTTAAGATGGAGCATCCTGTAAGTAATTGTGTAGTACTCACAGCAGCCAGTAATACTGCCATCACTTTTGTTTTTTTTAACATAACATATATTCTCCTTAAAAATAATTATATATTTTTAGTTGCAAAACCATTTTCCCCAACTTCTTTATAAAATGCTGTATCTTTTAAAATTTCGATATAACATTTTATGAGGTCAGTCATTTCTTCATAGCAACTTAATTCCTGCAATACCCCTACTGTTAATGCCTGTATTGCACTATCACGAATTTCTTCGTTATCAGCATCAAGTCCATTATCTTTACATATTATTAATGCTGCATCTTTCATTCGTTCAGATACTAATGCTGCAAGTAGTTCACTAATTACAATCCAATTTTGTATAATATATATTGTGTCCTGTAATACATCTGTTATTTTTCCTTGAAGAAAATTGTCCGTTTTAATATCAGATACATTTTCTCCTTCGTATTTTATAGGGAAATTAATCCCTTCATCTTTATATGGCATTTCAATCCGGATTACATCAGTATTGATTTTAAGGTTAATTTTTTTCTGTAATTCTTTTGAAAACCGTAATTTAATTGATAATTTTTTGCCTGCCTTATTTCCGGTAATTCTTAGTGCATTTCCGGCATCATCCGCGTATTTAACTACGCCATTATCTAAAAAAGTATTTTCAACAATTGTAAACATATATTTTCCAGTCCTTTCTAAAATTAATAAAGATTTTTTGTTACATTATTAATATGAAAGATGTTAAAATATTTTATTGATACTTTTCACTGATATAAATTTAGATTCGGATTTCGTCAGATAAATAAAAAAACTGCCACATTATTGTGACAGTTAAAAATCTTGATTTATGCAATAACCATTGAGCTGCCCATAAATACAATAAAAAATAATACCATATCAACTGCAAGTTTTAAGCCGCCTGTCAGCTGTGGGGCTAAAAAGAACATATACATTTTAGCAAGATAATTATCAATTACAATTCTTTCAGTTTTATCCAGTAACGCATTATTACGTTTGATAATTTCATTAACCTGTTTTTGCACATCTGCTCCTGCCCCGGATGCAATGGAGTAAAACATCTTCATATTCATAGTAATATCTGGCATATTAAAATCTTTCATAAAGTTAAGATATGGTTCAGGTGCTGTCGGATTTTCCCTTATTGCATTATTGAGTTTAATAAGTTCTGGCTGTAATACCAAAGGTGCTGTTGCAATACTCTTGTATAACGCAACCTGTACACTGTTTGACTGTATATATAATGCCACATTCATTAACCATCGTGGAAACTGGATTTCGATTTCTTCTTTTATGGCTTTATAACGTGTATTATATTCAACCCGGCTTTTGAATAAACAGTAAATAGCAAAGAAAATACCGGTAAGTATAAGTGCAATTTCATTCATTACAATACCTAATACAGTAATTAATAATCCTATTGGTGCTACTCTGGCACCTTTTAAAAATTCTCTTTTAGCATTATAATTCACCAAGTATTCATAATACTTTTTTATATCTGCATCAGCTCTTGTCTTTAAACTGTTTAAGATACTTGCAGAACACAGATTATCTGTAATATAAAATAGTACTAAATCAATTGTAAAAAGTATTGTTGAACTAAGATAACACAAAGGATTGCTTGAAATATCAATTTCCCTCGGAAGAATTTTTTCCATTAAAACACAGAGGATAAACGAAACAACTATTGCCATATATACTGTTACTTTTCTGTGATTTCTTTCTTTTTTATATTCAAGCGTTCTGTTTACCCACGTTTCTCTGTCCTGCAATAATAAGTCGATAGAATCTTCATGCGCTCCACCTACCTGCTCAACTTCAATAAGGAATTTATTAAGCTGTTGTATTTTCTGGCAGTCATATGCATCAGTAAAATTTTTCAGTCCTTCTTCAAGCCCTTTGTCTATGATGTCTTTTGCAGCCTTTTCAATTACAGTACCCATTGGAGAATCCGTAAACATTGGCTGTATATCCTGCAATGACTTATATACTTTATTAGTATTCTTAAATGAATACAACATTTGTTCGATATACTGCGATACTTCCCGGAAACGATTATCTTCATATATTTTTCTGTACATATTTACTATTAATAATGGAATAATAAAAATCCCTAATATTAGCATATACACAAAACAAAACACTGGAAGTTTCATAAAAAATGCTACTGCTCCTGCCGCAGCTACATATATTGCCATAATCCCTGCAATTTTTTTAAATGACGTAGAAAAACCCATTTTTTTAATATCAGATATAAGATTTTTCCAGTTTGCGTAGTATATAGCCTTTTTATACCCTTTCTTTTCCACATCTAAATCTCTATTTTTACTCATAATTTCACCTCATTCTGTATTTACTGTTTGATAGGAGTATCTTCATCAGCAAGAAGTCCGAATCCAAACGTTTCATTCTCTAAAATATTACCATTGTATTTTTCTACAGTTTCCTGCTCAAGAGAATCATTATATTCAAATACAATATTCCGTTCATCAGGATTAATTTTAAATCCCTGTTCTGTAAGTTTTTCGTCTACTTTATCATTCTGCAATGGGTTTTCAATACCTGCAGCTTTAAATTTTTTTTGAATTTTATATGGTAATGTCGCTCTGAATAAATTTCCGCCTTCAACTGCAAGCCTGCAGATATGTCCCCCGTCATTTGCAAAAAAAGCTATCTGGTCGATCATACGTACCTGCCCGCCATTTCCATCTGAGTGCATTGAAATGTACACTCCGACATCAACAAATTCATATACATTATCTTCAATTCGTTTTGCTGTTACAGGGTCATTTGCCATGCTGACAATTCTTTCAGGAATTTTCCTTACATCATCTGTATGTAATGTAGTAATCCCTTTTACTCCGGTTGTAAATCCCTGCAGTAAATTTTTAACTTCTTCGCCTCGTGTTTCAGCAATCATTAACCAGTTAGGGTTTTGTTTTAGTGAAGCAATAATTCCGTCTGAGTAATTAAAAACTTTATTTACCTTCATTTCAATACAGTCTGAATCCGGATGCAATGTCTTATAATGCCATTCCTGTACATCTTCAATAGTAATAACACGTTCTGTATTTGGAATGTATCCGGATATTAATTTAGCACATTCCGTCTTACCGGCACGTGGTTCCCCGCAGATAATAATATTCATATGTGCTTTTACACAATTAATAAGAAGTGCTAAAATCTCTCTTGTACAGTATCCGTTTTCAATAGCGTTTTTTTCAATGATTCGCTGTACAATAGGAGTTTTTCTTATACAGATAGTAGTACCTGTTTGTGCAACGGAATTATGAATAATTGAAATTCTTAAATCTTCCGTTTCAGCCTCAAGCCCCGGACATTGCTGGTTAAACTCTCGTGCTTCTGCATTTGCAATATTTTGCGCAAGACACCGGATAAATGCCGGGTCTACTTTAACTTCATCATGACGTACTTTTTTATTGCTCTGGTCAATAGTCCACAAATCTTTTCCATTAAAATCAATATCAGTAATATAAGGATCACTTACAAATGGTTCAAGCACACCAAAATCTTTTGGTTTAATTGTAAATCCTTTATTATTTTCGCGAATATCTTCACCGTTTTCACTTGTTTCAATTAGCTGTTCCATTGCCCAGATATTTTCCGAAGAAGTACTTTCTTCTATATTCTGTTTTATATTGTCTTTGTTTTTAAAAAATGTCTTCATAACACAAATTATCCTTTCCGGTTTTTACCTTTTTCCTTTAGTACTTTTATCTTATACAAATATAATATACTAGAGAGAAAAATCAAAAAAAGCTGGTGTCTAATCATTAAACACCAGCGAATAACATTTTAAGTTGTAGGAGCTTCAACATACTGTGATGCCTGTTCCGGAGTAATCTGTGCGTTCTGGTTAAATTGCGTTACAACGCCTTCCATACCGCCTTTTACTGTAGGTGCAATGCCTCTTACAATAACAATTAGCAGTACAATTACTACTGCTGTAATAATACCTGGTCCCCATGCTTTTAAAAAGTCATCCATTCAAATAATCCTCCTGTTTTTAAATTCTGCTTTGTTTCAGGAAGTTGATTACAAACTTATCATAATTGCAATCATAATCAGTTTCATTTTCTATCAATTTAAGCGCATCTTCCCTTGAATATGAATTTCTGTAAACACGTTTAGATGTTAAGGCTTCATACACATCAATGGTATGTAACATCCTTGCATATACAAAAATTTGTTTATCTTCACATCCCGGTATACTGCTTAACACAGGTGGATTTACACCGTGATGATAAAGAACAATTTTGCAGATTTTTTCATCAACATTCATATTTTTTAATATTTCATATCCATAATATGAATGATAATTAATAATCTGACGTTCAAGTATTGTAAGCTGTTTAAGCTTATTTAGTATTGCAGATGATATATATAGTTTCCCGATATCATGCACTAATGCTGCATCAGATAACAGGTGTTTAGAATCATTTAACTCATGTTCAATCTCCTCAGCAATATTATTGGCTCTGATTGAATGTGATAAAGTCTGTGAATCTAACTGCTGTAATGCCGTATATACATCTTCTGTGAAATTATCTTTATGTATCATATTTTTTAATATCAAAATTTCACCTCGTCATTTGTTACTGCTTAACTCTTACGTTATATATATACAAGACAGAAAAAATTTTCTACACAAAAAAATAACACACGCATAAACGTGTGTTATAAATTTCATTATCTTATTGCAATTAACTTAATAACCCCATCTTCTGTACTACAAATTTCATTGGATGCTTTAAGATTTTCTACATCTTCTTTAGTATATCTTACTAAACTGCCATCAGATTTCTCTAAATTCCATTCATTTACAGTGTCCGGAGGAATAAGGTTTTCTTCATTATTTACATATTCTGTTTTTATAGTAGTTCCTGCCTGCAGATACATTACTATATAATCATAAGCGCTACTTTCATTTAATAAGAGTGTTTTTGCATAAGATACTTTTCCTGTTTTACCATTTGGGTTTATATAATGCTCAATGACTTTTAAACTAAGCAGCCCTTTTTCTTCATCAGCTTTCATTATTCGTACTTCAACATCTGAATTATTTTCAATAGTATTCATAAGATTTTGTACAAATGCTGCAACAAATAATTCTTTTTCATTAACTGTATATATATCATTTTGCAAAGTTGCATCAACTGCCTGGTCCATAGCATTAGACAAAGCAGAGGTCATTTCTTTGTTTCTTGTCATACGTCCATTAATAGTGACTATAATTATTATTGCAATTATAAGTAATCCTGTTCCGCCAAGTCCATAAATCAAATTTTTCATAATCTAAGCCCTTTCTTTTTTTTTACCACACCGTTATTAAAACACTTTTTATTCCCTTAAAACTGTCTGAACGAACAGTCACTTCCATTTCATATGTACCCTTGCAAAGAAAATCAATTGTATTTTCATCTGTATTGAACTGAAATATACTTGTTATAGGAATTGTCATAGAAATTACATTTTCTCCTGTTAAATAAGAAGCATATTCATCTGAATTATTAAATAACATAATCTCATCTTCATCTGAATTTAATAAATCTGTTTTTGCATCGGGGGTATAAATTTGTTCTTCAAATTCAATTTTTTTTGCATTTACAGAATTAATACTTACATAATCTTCATCCGTCATGACTTTAATAACTTCATTCTTTTTAATCTCTGCCTGCAGCCACGCATCACTCGACCCAAATTTTACCTCATATTTTTTATTATTTTCTAATTCTTTTACGGTAACTTTAAAGTCAGAATATTTATTTGTTGTTGAAGAAATCTGATTTGCTAAATTATCAGAATCAGCAACAAGAATCTGATTGCCTTCTGCATCAGTTATATAAGTAGTATCAGTCTTACTTTTAATTGTTTCACCTTCTGCATTTGTAATATCTTCTCCTACAAATTCTTTTTGATTCGACAAATCTCCTGCCTTACTAAGTAATCCTTTTTTCGCTCCCCATGCTCCGCCAATAGTCAATAAAATTATAATACAACCTATAACTCCTGCGATTATAGCGTTTCCATATTGTTTCAAAAAGCCATCCATATCTTTTTACACCGCCTTTGCTAAAATATTTACAATTTTTTGTGCAGCTATTCCATCATTTGAAAAAAACATTATTGAAATTATATAAACAATTATTATGCTTGCTACAATACCTACTGCTAATCCTCCATATTGTTCTAGAAAATCTTTCAAAACATATACCCCCCCCTTAATTAAATACTTACTGCATTTAATAGCCATATAAAACAATAAATTATTATGCAAAATAAAATGCAATACAAAGCACCTAATCCATAACCATCTAAAAATTCTTTCATAAAATCACCTCTCAAATTTAAGATGCATAAGCTTTAGCTGTATGTTTAGTCCCTGCTACATTAAGTACAGAAATAGTATAATCATATAACACCTTTACTTCTGCCATGTCATTCCAGCCATCATTGTTTGTGTCAAAATATGTTACTTCTACTGTGTATCCTTTTGTTGCTGCAGTCTGTTTTATTGAATCTGTGACTAATTCGCTAAAATTTGCTGTTTCGATATATGATGCTGCATCTGATGCATATTGTTCCGCATGAGAAGCATCAATTGCAGCTGAGATAATCCCGACACCAACAAAAGTAAGTACAACAATCAATACAATCCCAGTAAATGCTTTTGAAATTTGTTCCATGTAATCACCCGCCTTAATTAAAAATGAATTAATAGTTACATTATTAATATGAAAGACGATAAAATATTTCTATACACTGCATATTACGAAGCTAAACGACCGGATTTGCGGAGCAAAACGGTCACATTCCGTTTCTGAACAGTCGAATTTCATGACTAAAGGCACGAGCGTGCGGCGGCAATATCGTCAAAAGCACTTGCACCGCATGATGCAGCAGCTTCATGGGGCATCACGGTTGACCAATTTGCTACGGATATGAAAGCCGCAGGATACATATCCGCAATAATTTATTGTTGTAAAAATAAAAAGTAGTCAGTATCTTATATAAAATTACTCACTACTTTTTTATATATTTGTTTTATTAATCTGTATTTTCTGTTTTATGTAAATTTACATAAATATCCTGCATAATACGCTGTGGTATTTCTGCCATAAATCCATCAATATGCGCTAATTCAATAGTTCGTTGCCGGTCGTCAATCAATAAAACATCAGATTTTGCCACATTATTTGTGTTTGCTATGACTTCCATCACTGGTATTTTTTCGTCCGGATTACTTACAGCAAATGTCGGCACATCACGATCAAGCAGATTTTGAATATAATTTTCTTTAACTTCACACGCATATGAAGAATCATGTGTAATGCAATACATTGGAGTATATTCATATTGTCGCAGAAACTCTAAAAGCAAAAGATTAGGTTTGCCATATCCATTATAAATATTCATATCATGATGAAACATTTTCCATTCGTAATTATCAATTTCTTTTTCCGGAATAAAAATTGTATTGTCAAAATCTATACAAATAATTTTTGCATCAGTATATTTATTTTCCATATTATGTAATTCCTTTCTTTTTTTAAATAAGTCATAAATGTAATAACTTACATTTTGCTAAAAGTATATATTTTTCCATCTGTAAAATCGGTAATCATATTAGGTGATACAGAATGTATACAATATAATTTCAATCCATTTCCATTACTTATATCATACACATATGACCCCATATACTTTATATCAATTTGTTTCTTTTCAGAATCTGTATCATACCTCAATATATTAATTAATATATCACCACTCCATACAGCAACATTTTTTTCAGAAAAATCTATTATCTGTCCTGTTTCATTACATTTCCAGCTGCCAATAATACTTGGTATTAATGTTTTTTCTTGCGACTCTGATTCTGTTGCATACCCGGTAAATTTCATTTCCTGTTGCGCAATAGTTATTATCTTAGTATTTATATTTTGTCCAATCTTTTTGCTAAAATGTTGACAGATTGTGCAGCTTATGTACACACCAATTAATGCAGCTATTGCATAAATATATATTTTGTTTACTATTTTCACTTTATTCACCTCAAAAAAAATAGTCCGTCACATTACTGACGGGCTATAATAATTAATTTGTTTTTGTCACAGCATTAGCTGCAGCAAAAGCCATTGCCAAAGCTTCCAGTTCTTTAAAATTAAGTCCATTGCTTTCACGGCACTTGTTTTCCATTGACGTAATGATTCTAACATCAGCGCCATCTAAAATTTTAAGAATTTCAGAAAGCTTTTCTTTTTCCTGTTCATTTTTAGGGGTATAATCTTTTCGAGGTACAGAAAACTCAGTATCACCGGAATTACAATTACAGCCACTATAATTACAATTTTTCCAGTTCTTTTCTTTTAACTGTTTATTAAGATGTTCTAAAGCATCTTTTAATAATGCATTTTCCTGTGCTACACTTTTAAGCAGCATTTCCTTTTCATTTCCTGCAGCAATCGCCTTTTTAAGTTTCTTATAAAGCATAGCATTATCTGCTTTTGCCTTATTAAGAGCATTTTCATACCTTTTTAAATCCACTCTCATATTTTCCTTTTCTGCATCTAAAATTAATAACTCCATAATTTTAATCTCCTTTTTTTTTATTTTTTTATGGTCTATAAGTAATATGAAAGAAATAAAAAAAATTGGCGCCTCTGACTACTTCCACGGGCAAGCCCGTGGGTTTTTCGTCACAAATTTATAACGAAATTGCAGAAAAAAGATTTACCTGTTTCCTGTAATTTTTCTTTCTTTTCTCACTTTTCCTTACACACTGACTTTGCAATCACTCGTTCTTTTTTTTCTTCACTCCACCCTGTCGGGAAAATTATGTCCCCATTCGGGATATAATTACTGTGAATATCACATTGTATTTTGATATGCGACAAATACATATCCGTCATTATAAAATCTATATAAGTTTTCTTATTTATGTAATATACGCCATTTGCATATCCTCTCCCTTTTAATGGATAACCTTTACTCTTAATGAAATCATTTATTAAAAATTCATCAGGAATACAAAACTCAAAGGGCTGTCTACTTTTAAATGTTGTATAAAACTCAGTTTGATGCCACTTATCGCTTATTGAAAAGAAATATGTATATTCTATTCCTCTGCTCCATACAAACCAACTTACCCCGGCAAATGGCAATTGTTTACTATTACATTCTGCATAATCTCCAAATTCACATGGTATTGGTATATTCATTCTTCATTTATCAATCCTTTCAATTTTGCTTCGGCTTCAGATTTTGTTGCAAATACTTTATCCTTAAAATCCTGTAAATAACATCTAAAACTATATGTAATCCCATTGTCGCAATCAAAATATAAAAGTCCATTTTTGTCAAATCCTATATATTTTACTTTATACTTTTTCAAACCAAAATAACTATAATTCCATACGGTATCTCCTACTTTACAAGGCAATTCCAGAAGTTTGCCTTGCTCTTCTAAGTTCTCATATTTAGCTAACTTATCTAAAGCTGCTTTAAGTAATTTCCTTCCCTCTTCTAGTTGGCAATCATATGATACGTAGCTATAACTGCATGATGTTCCAGTTAAAAGAACCTGATTTTTATGCCCTATTTTTGTCAACCTCTCCATTTCTATTCCTCCCAATAATTTATGTGATTAGATACTTTCAATCACCTCTATTTCATCATCACAAAATAGTCTTGTCATTCCGTTGCGATAATGTTCTGCATAAGGTTTATCAACTTTTAAATTTGCTCTTGCGTATCTATCGTATGTTGATTCTGCTGTAATCGTTCCTGTTATTCCTGTCATATCTTCGTTGCAATCTCCTACCATTCCATACTTGTAATGCAGTATTGACTTAGCATTTATAATTTTTATTCGTTGCCCTACTTTATATTCTTTACCACCTATCTGCATAATTACACCTCCTGATATTTATCTTACTCTTGGTTTGATTTCTTATATCCATTTAATAACCTTTCCACAAAATGGGCAGTATGTGAAAGTATGATAAGCAAAATTATTTGGGACAACGTCTCGTACTAAAGGATTGCTTTCACATTGGATTTTAAACTCAGTATTATCAAAGCATTCTCCTGCACTTTGCCATTCACAATACATTTCACTATTTTCTTCATTCTCTAATTCTTTTAGTTTTGATTCAGCTTCGGATTTTGTAAGAAATATATATTCCCCAAAATCGTCTATTCCGTATTCGATTGCGGCAATATCAGGCATTTCAATTGGAAAGGTTACTTCTATTGTTGCACTATTAGTCCGGGAAATAGAAATTTCTTCTACTATACAATTCCATACTCTTTTATCTTCAATACAATAGACTGTATCTCCCACTTTACAAGGTAATTTTAAAAACCTGCCCTGCTCTTCCAAGTCTTCATAATATTTAAGCCTTCGATAAACCTCATCAATTTCCTCACAATCCGGTTCACAGGCTTTTTCCCATAACTCATCATTTATCCACATAGGATTGCTTTCTGTCAATCTATCCATTCTTACACTCTCCATTAAACAATTATTATTACTTGCTGTTTTTTTCGCAAAAACAGCAAAACTGGTTTTTCTTCACTCTCGAAAAGACTAAATCGGGATATAATCTCAGAAGTTTTACGACATCTTGAATTGTCCAACGGCTGTCGCTACATTTCATCTGTAAAAAATATACTAGAATATAAAGTTATTTTCAGACATAAAAAAAATAATATTTTATTATATTAATACTTGTAAAATAAAATGATTTAGTGTATAATACATATAGGAGTAAAATATAATATTTACTTCTTGCTTATATACAAACAAAAAAAACAAAAAAAATAACCAAAGGATTTACTTATCCTTATGGTTATTTTTTTGTTTATAAAATATGTACTGACTGCTTCCACAGGCAAGCATGTGGGTTTTTCGTCACAAAAATTATAACTTACTTCATTCTATTGTTCCTGTCCTGATTGCAGTTCTTCATCTGTCCAGTAGTTTTTTAAATATTCTGTTTCATAAGGAACTATTTCATTTACCTTAATCTCTTTTTTATATGTTTTTCCACAATCGGTACAAACAAATTCCTGCTTTACTAAGCGTGACTGAATACAGCCGTCTATCCACACTGAACTGTTTGCCTTTAATCGTTTCAGGTCTTCTTTTGCATTTTTTCCATACGATTTTACTAATGGAAAATCAGCTTTTTCATCATCTGTATCGCCTTCGATTCGGTATGTTCTAGGCACAGCAATCTGATACTGACAAGCCGGAATACTTAATTTATCGTTTGCTTTTGGTGGTCCTGTTAAATCTCCGATAATTCGTGCGATGTTTGACACTTCCCTATGCCTAAAAACAAAATCTTCTGCAGCATCTTCTGTGAAGCCTGTATGCGTTCGTTCTACATATATTGGCTCCACATAGCAAATTTTATTTTCAGTAATATTTTTTATTCCACAATGTTCACAGATAGTCTGTCTGTTAATTCTTCGGACAGTAATTACACCTTTAACTCTCACAATATCATATTGTTCCATTTTTGCCAGTTCATCAACAATTGCTTTATCTTTCGTTCTTATAATAACTTCATCCCAAAAACCATTTCGTTCTTTGTTTTGCCCGCCATTACGAATCATATTACGTGCAACACGTAAAATACAGGTCGCCTTATTCCTGTCTTCACTTATACGTGGAGCCTGTCTTAATGTTCCATATAAATCCACTAAATTAAGTTTCATATAGAATCTCCCTTCTTTTTTTCTATGCTTCAATATAAAATTCCTTCATGTCTTCAAGCCGTAGCATTCCGATTCTTGGTTTAAATCTAGTTTTATGTAATGAATGCCTACAGGCTAACCCGCAATCTACATTTATATAATGTCCATTTTTTTTATAAATAAATGCTTTTCCATTATAATTATTATCTTGCAACTTGCATCCTATGGTATGTCCAGCAATAAGTGTTTCATTTTTATCAGCTGCCGGGAAATTACTTTTGGGAAAAGGATACATTCTCTTCCATAATAAATCCCTTACTTCGTCCATAGAAAAATCAGATAATGTAAACACTGTTTTTTCATTTAATAAGTTACCATTATAAAATGTAGCGTGTGATAGGTAATATATTTTGTCATGTATCTTAACGTCTTTTACAATTATTGGAAGACCACTTATATAATCAAAAAGCATATTTTGTTCTGACATAGGTAATCGTTCATATTGTTTACACGTATACAATCCCCCGTTGTAAAACCATAAATCACTTTCTCCGGGAATTGTGTATGCTCGGTACATCATAAGTTCATGATTCCCCATCAGCAAAATTACATTCGGTTTTTCATAACAAAATTTTAATAATTCTATTGGGTATAAACCTTTGTCAATAATATCTCCAATTATATACAATGTATCAAATTTTGTAAAATTCACTTTTTTTAATATACACATAAGCAAGTCAAATGATCCATGCAAATCACTACAAACATAAGTTGCCATAAATTAAATTACCATCCTTTTTTTAAATTATTTCTTTCTATATTATATATGACAGCAGGAAAAACACAAAAAACAGTCCTATCATCAATAGATAGAACTGTTTTAAAATTAGATTAATTTATTTACCTCAATCATCTTGTCTTTTAATTTCGTATATCTTACTCCATTTTTGCCATTAAAATTATACATTGCCATCTGGAATGCCTTTGCTGCACCAATCATATACACCAGCTGTTTTCCTCTGGATATGCCTGTATATAGAATTTTTCTTTGCAATAGAATAAAATCAGACATAAACAAAGTACAGATTAAGAATTTACACTCAGAACCCTGCGATTTATGGTATGTGATAGCATATGCAAGTGTTAATTTACTCCACATTTTAGAGTTATTATATGCTGCAATCTTACCATCATCAAACGTTACTTCAATTGCAGTAATGTATTCATCGAGGTCTTCATCATATCTTTTCTTTATATCTGTAATAATCCCTGTTTCTCCATTAAAAATGCCCTTGTATTCACAATCATCAAGAATGTATTCAAGTTCATAATCATTTTTTGTCTGCATTACCCGGTCGCCCTTACGCAGTGTGTAATCGCCTGTGGTTATTTCTGTAAGATATGGGTTTTTAGGATTAACTTTCTGCTGTATTTCCTTATTTATCTGCGTTACTGTAGCATTCATTGCACATAATACCATCATATTTTCTGCACCAAACGTTTTGTAATTAGCAAGATAAGTATTTACAGCCTTACTTATTGCTTCCTGCCTGTCCATATGCCAGTAAGTTTTAAAATGTCCGTCTGTCTTAATCTCCTGCAATTTTTCACCTGCATTAATAACATTTGTATTATGAAAAATCGTACCTTTATTTCGATAACAGGTATTAAGCACAGTAACAGGAATTGTTTCAGAGTTGATAATATCCTCAAGACATTTTCCAACGCCTACACTTGGTAACTGGTCTTTATCGCCTACGAATACAATCTGACATTCTGTAATTTCCCGCATCAATCTGGCAAACAAAGTTAAATCCACCATCGACATTTCATCAACGAAAATAATAGTCTTGCCGGTCATTTCTATTGCACGCATTTTAATGCCATTTAAGAATCTATGAATAGTAGAAGCAGGAAGTCCTGTACTTTCAGTCATTCTTTTGGCTGCCTTCCCTGTTGGAGCAAGCAGTCTTACATTAGCATGTGGCTCGTATTTTAAAATAGCTTCAATAGCCATCTTCATAATTGTAGTTTTACCACGTCCGGGTCCACCTGTAATTACACTAACTCTTTCCATAATAGCCCTTTTAACTGCAAGTTTCTGATCTTCTCCAAAAGCAAATCTAACCGGAATTTCAGAAGTTTCATTCATCTGTTCCTGTTCTTTTACTTCGGTCTGTTTAATTACTGCATCAATATCTGTTTCAGTAATTCCAGGAAATAATGTATTCTTTTTTGCACATTTTACTAAATTAATAGCGACTTCTGCTTCATTTATATATGTACTTTTAAGATATACATATTTCTGTCCGGAAAAGTTTTCTATAACTAAATTAATACCTTCAAACCGTATCTCCTGCAATTCAGTCATAACATCAATTACAGTTTTTCTGTTTGTACAGAAGCTGTTTTCATCAATGATGCGTGTCATCTGTTCTTTTAATGCAAGTTTTTTTTGATAATATGCATCTACAGTATCAATTTCTTCTTGTGTAAGTTCAAAGTCTTTACAAAACTTTTTCCTCACTTTTTCAGAATCCCATCTGTTTATGGTATTTGTAATTCTTGCATAATGATTCTGGATTACGTCATTTAATGTAAGTTCTTCCCATTCTGATGTATCATCTGGTATTGCCGGAGTGCCACATATATTTTGATAATATATATGCATGAACTGTTTTTTATCAAATAACAACTGCGTTAATTCTTCATAAATTTTCGGAACTGACATATAAGTGCTGCCTGTATTTTCATTGTTTCTTAAACAATAAATAATTCCTGCAAGTACTCTGTTATCTGAATCTGCAGGAAGTCCTGTTTTTAAAGCAATTTTATCTGCTGTCAAAAATCCAATACCAGCTATATCATATGTCAGCTGATATGGATTATTTTTTAGAATTTCTGCAGCTTTTTCTTTGTATTTTTCAAAAATCTTTTCCGCCTGTGCCGGTTCAATTTCTCCATTTACAACTTTATACAATGCATACAAATGTTTGTTTTCGTTGTAACTTTTGATAATCGCATTTACCTTTTTTGTTTTACGCACCGCAAGAATTTTATCCTTGTCAGTCATAAATTCATCAAGGTCTGTTCCATATCGGCTTATAAGGTCTTTTGCAATTTTAGGACCAACATTTTTAACATTTTTTGTCAAAAACATTTCAGCTGCACGTCCTGCAGCATCCGTTTGGACAAATGAAGATGTTACTTTTAACTGTTTTTGTGAATATTTTTTATTTAATACAACTTCACCGTTTACAGTAATTTTATCCCCTTTCTGCGCATAATCAATATTACCTTCTACGGTAATTTCTTCACCGGTATCTAATTTAAGTGCCATTACGGCGTATCCATTTTGTCCTAAAAATAATACCCGCAGTACTGTTCCGCTCCACTTTCCTTTTGTTCCAATCTGTAACTCTTCCATAATTTTAATCTCCTTTTAAAATATTTACAATTAATATACAAGAAAATTAATTAAACAAGCAGATTACATAAATTAGAGTTCCTTTCTGGGGATTTCTGCAGTATTGCCTGCTCTAATAAATCATTTTGTGTTATAATAGTTACCTTCTTTTTTGCTCTTGTAACAGCAGTATATAACAGATTTCTGTTTGCCATTCTGTAAGCTGATTTTGTCAACACAATAACCACCTCATCGTATTCCCCGCCCTGCGATTTGTGAATGGTGATTGCGTATGATAATGCTACATCATGCAGATTACTGTTTTCGACTTCAATTTCTTTCTTTGCTCCTGTATCAAAATCATATATATCATCTGATAATATAGTTATATAGTCTTCATTAATTCCTGTTATTGTTCCTATGTCCCCATTAAAATAATCTGCTTCATAATTATTATTAAGCAAAATTACTTTATCCCCAATGTGATATGTTGTATCACCATATACTTTTATGGCATTGGACTGAAAAGTCTTAACTGACTGTATTTTCCCTGATAAAGCTTTTGAACCTGTTGCACTTTTGCTCAATGGTGTAAGTACCTGTAAATCTTTGTCCTGTGTATACATCATACATAACCGGATTGCAGTTTCTTCATCACTTACACGCATAATATCGAAATCCACCCCATTTTTAAGAGCAATTTTTCCTGCATTAATTAATTCTGCATTAATATTTATTAATGAGTCATTGTTTTGTCTATGTACTCCGGTGAGTATATATTTTTCTATGTTACTATGCAGTAAATCACAAAATACATTTCCCGCATCAATGCATGGTAACTGGTCTTTATCTCCAACTAATAATACGATGCAATGATTAGGAAGTGATTTAAAAAATATATCAGCAAGCTTTAAATTTAACATGGAACATTCATCAACAATATATATATAATCCTCCATTTTTTTAGTAACTCTTAAATCATCTGTTGAAAAAGGTTTAAGTCCCAATGTCTTATGTATGGTTTCGGCTACACACTCCGTCTTTCCTGCAAGGTTTTGTGCAGCTCTCCCTGTTGGTGCGCACATTGTAATTCCTGCATCCGGATATTTTTCTTTAAGATATTTTATAAGACTGTTTATCAATGTCGTTTTTCCAGTTCCGGGACCACCTGTAATCAATTTAATTCCTTCACTTGCTAATGCCTTAAAAGCTTCTTTCTGTGATACTGAAAACTGAATTTGCTCATTATTTTCAATTTCATTAACAGCCTGCCAGTCAATTTCATTAATTTGTTTTGCAGTATTTTTAATTCGCATTATATTCATCGCAAGACTTTTTTCCATTGCATAAACTGTTTTTAAATATATCTTATCATCTTCTATTACATACCCATCATTTAAAATAGCAGTAGCAAGTACAGCATCAAATGGAGTATGCAGGCGTGTTTTCTGTTGTAAAACATCTGTATATTTTCGTAACTCTTCGATTGTCATAAAAGCGTTTCCGTTTTTTTTATTATCATCAACTGCGAACAATAAAATTCCATCTGCCCTTTCACAGCTGAATGCCGGGATTTTATATCTTTTTGCCAGCTGTTCACATTCATAAAACGTAAGCCCTGCATAAAATCCTATTTTATATGGGTTTCTTTTTAATACATCTAAAGCTTTTTCACCATATTTTTTTGATATTATGGTTACAGCCGGGTAATTGTCCCCTACTGAAAATATTTCTTTTGTAAGCTCACGTTCAGTTAATATTCTCTTTACTCTTGTGTAAATTTGTTTCGCATATTTTTTTACATTATCAGGGCATCTGTCTTCAAAAGCTTGCGTGGTTTTGCAGTCTTCAACTGCATTAAAAATTCCATAATTAAACCATTCAGCCGTTTTTAATGCCTTTTCCTTACCAAAACCAGTTATTTTAAGACTTGTAAGCAGGCATACACTTTCCTGTATGTTAGTTTCTTTTAATTCATAATCAGAAAAACAAAATACTTGCCGTTCTTTTTCATCTACATTTATCTGTCCTGTCAGAATTACGGGAGTATTATAGTCTACTCTCTGGATTTTCCCTGCGCATACTGTTTTTATAATTTCTTTTTCTTTAATGCTCTCTAAGACAAACATGGCATAGGAATTTCTTTCATTCCGGTATAATTCTTTTGTAAATAATCCTGTAATTTGCTCTTGCATTGTATCACCTTTTGCTTTTCTGTAATATTTCCTTCTTAATTAATCATAAAAGAAAATGGAAGCAAAAATCAGACATAAAAAAAATACCTGGCAAAATACCAGGTATTTTACAAAAATTCTAAAATTCATCATCATCTGTTATCACATCAATATCTTTCAAAGGCAATGTGGCTTTATATCCGTTTATGATTTTAATACATTCTGCAATGTAATCCGGATTTAATGTATCCGGGTCTTTATAGGCTGCATATGGACTTACAAGTGTATGTTTGTATGCACTTTCGTATTTCGGCTCAGCATCTGGAACAAAGTCTTTTCGGTCTGTTTTTTTATATTTAACCTGTGCCTGTGGATCAATACAAATAGTGACAAAGAAAGGAAATCCATACCTTGTACACATTACTTTTAACTGGTCAAGCAATGGACGTACTTCTTCGTCATAAATTTTTTGTTTTTTGGTATCGGCAATAAGTGTTTTCAATTCTTCATCTGCAATAATTTTTGGCATATTGTTTTCTCCTTTTTTCTTTTTGTCTACATTTTTTTTACATAAATTGTCCTATAAGACTATCAGTGCTGGAAAATAAATCAAAATCATCTTCCTGTACGGCTTCAAAATCCTTGTTTGTCATTTTTTTTGTTGAATCATCTTCTTTAAACGTAACTGAAACAGGTTTTATATCTTCTTTAACTTTAGTATAACTCTTTTTGTCAAATTTTTCCTGCGGTTTGTTTAAATTTTCTGACTTTTTAGTTTTTTTGGATTTTGCTTTTTGTTTATTTTTTTGTTCGCATCTTACTGGAGGAGCAAACACCATTGGATTGTCTTCTAATGTTTTAAAAAACAGTGTATTTATATCATCTGTATTTTTGCGGTCTGCATCATCAATCATGCAGCCATATGAAAAACTTCCTAAAATACAGCTGCGCATAAGACTTTTTATAGCTTCATTACGCCCGCCTTTTTTTATGTGAGAAAACCATTCAATAATATCTGCATCTTTGTCCTCATCAAACGTTATAAACAGCTGATATACATATTTATATTCTTTTTTACTTACATCACTGGACATAGGGGGTAAAACAAAATATGGTTCATTATGTATATGTGATTTTAATGCTCTGCGCATACATTTATGAAATCCGAAATCTTTGTTTCTATACAAAATAACCAAATCAATATCATGGTTTCTATATAACCGCAAACTAACACGCATTTATAATCACCACCTACTTATTTACGCTTTTTCAATGTATTAAGCTGTTGCATATAATATCCCCTTACGTTTGCAAAAATTGCCGGGATATTTTCATTTTCTGTTCCATTAATAATTGTTAAACTGGTTAATCCTTTATAAAAATCCTTAATCATATCAAACCATGCTGCACCAGTTCCGCCGGTTACTACTAAATAATCTACGTCCTGCAGATAATTATAATAACCGTTGATTGTTTCAATAGCTTCTGCACACACAATATTGTTTGCTTTTGTCAAGAAATCAGTAATATCAACCAGTTTTTGCTGCATTGTCCGTTTGTCAATTTTTGTCTTAAAATAACCATCACCCAGGATTTTTTGCATCGCTGGAACAGGAATATTCTGATGATACTCCTGTCTGATTAAATTCTGCATTTCCTGCAGTACTCTTAACATACCCAAATTATTCCACGTTTTAGGCGGGCTGTCTAAAAAATGATTTTTAATATCAAACGTATCAAGTGTCCCAAAACCTGGGTCAACAATAAGCAGATTACTTGAAAAATATTTTTTTGCGTTAGGTAATGCCCCGCCATTTGAGTCTGTGGCGATGGAAATTAGCGTACCCATCGGCTGTGGCATAACTCCGAAATTCTCTTCTGAAATATCAAATGAAAAGGCATTCCATTCATTTGCACCAAATTTAACCTGGAAATCATGATGCCCGATAAACACATCTTTAATATCATCAATGAAATTTGTCATATATTCCGGTGGCAGTCCTGTCTGCACGTGCAAAAATTTACCTGTTGGATCATTATACTGATTTTTCATTAACCCAAGTGCTAATCCTACCCTGCTGATAACTTTAAATTCCGGTGAATAGAATCTGTCTGCCACATACATAGTTGCAGTTGAATTATCAGCATCAGAGATTTTAATTTTATCCTGTGCGTGCGCTCCAACAATATATTCATTCCCTGATTCATCCCTGTACGCAATAAATGACTTTTCAAGCCCGCCAAACGGTTTATCAGCATACCCGTATTCCATTTTTTTTGCATATGATGGAAATGATGCAATTATATTAGGGGAAAATACCTTAACTGCCGAATATCCTACATCAAGTGCTACTCCCCAATAGTTATTAGTTGAAGGATTATTTCGTGGCTGCATAATTGTTTTTGTCTTAAATTCCTGTGAATGCATATTTTTTCTCCTTTTTTTTATATTAATTTTGCAATTCCAATAATATTATCTTTAGTTATTGTTCCGAATGTACGGCTATCCGTGCTTGCATTTCGGTTATCACCAAGTACAAAATACTCATTTGTACTCAATATAATCTCTTCTTTTGCAATTCCGACATCTTTCATTTCGGGGAAATTATCTATTACAACAGTCCCATTAACATACAACCTGCCATTTTTAATAACACAAGTATCCCCTGGCACTGCAACAACACGTTTTATGTATGTTTTATTAATAATTTCATTTATGTTCCTTTTAAAAACAACAATATCTCCTGCCTGTATATTGTCTATATTTTTATCAGCAACAATAACTATCTGCCCGGATTTCAATGTAGGATACATCGAATTACCTTTTACATATGTTATCCCCAATATTTTACTCACAAAAAATGCTCCGGCAAAAATGATTAACATACCTGTAATCACCATGTTATATAACTTTTTCGTTTCTTTATCCAAAATTATCACCTGCTTTACCGGAGTGCTTTTTTATTGTAAATATCCAATTCAATCCGTTCAGAAGTTTGTTTTATAACTTTTACACGGATATTCTTATACATAAATTCTTCTCCTGTTAAATCCACGCAATCAAACCCAGAATCATCTTCAAGTTTTTTTGATAACTCTTCTAAAATACCCTCTGCATCAACAAAATTAAGCCGCATAGGACACGCTTGTTCATCTTCTGTCCGGTTATTCGGGTAATATTTAGGGCAGGAATAAAACATGCCAAAATCACCCTTGTCATTAATTGTCATTTCAACAGGATCATGTCGATAAGAACAATAAAAATGTGTCATTTTCCATAAATTCTTTATCATTTTTACACCTCACTTCTGTTATACTTATTTGTAATATATATATGACAGAAAGAAAAATTAAAAATCAGACACAAAAGCAAATTAAATAAAGAATTTTACTTAAAATATTTCTCGCCACCTGTAAGGCGTGTAATAAAAGCACCGGAACAAAAAAAAAGAACCGTAAAGGTCCTTTTTTTTAAGAAAATATATATAAAAAAAATGCGGCTAAAATTTTGTAGCCGCATTTTTCATCATTATGTTAAATATTCTTCCTGTAAATCACTTACTTTCTTTATAAGTTCATTTATCTTTGCCAATTCCTTTTTTAAGATATACACCTGATTCTGACAAAGTAAATCTCTTACTTTAGATAAGTCATTTACAAGTTTTTCATCATCATTCTTCCTTTCCTGCAGTTTCCCTATGACAATTTCGATTGCTGTGTCAGGGCTTTCATCAACCAAATCATTAAAATCATATGATTTATCTGATGTTTCAATCCACACAGGAACAAGTCCTTCTTCATCATCCTGTATGTATTTCTTTTTTAACTTTTTTCCTTCTGGATTATAACTATAACAATTTTTGATATCTCCTGTTATTACCATTGAATTTCCTGTATAATTTTTTATCCCAATAAATTCAAGTGTCTTTCCAGTAAATATTTTCTTTAAATTCGCTGCCAGTAATTCAGCAGAAGAATATGTTATATCTGTCACAATTTCCCAGCCATCTTTATTTTTAGTATTGTCGTTTTCATTATATAAAACATACTTCTCTTTTCCGCCACACTGATTATCTGCAAGCCATTCAAGACTTTCCTTATAATCAAGATGTAACATTGTACCAACTAATGAAACAACATTATACCTGGCACCACAAGCAAAACAATGAACTCCTTTTTTGTTCCCATCATCATATGCATATGCAGAGCCAAAATGTTCATCATGATGAAAAGGACAGATAATCATTGTCCGCCGTCCCTGTTTTTTTACAGGAATGTTAAGCTGATGCAATACTGAATCCAAATCTGTATCATGAATGATACTATCTTTATCGTATCTCATATTATTCCCCTGCCAGTAACTCACAAACAATTACGTTATTATTCAGTAAGTACGAATTACTACATCTTCCATTATACGCAGTTAATGTAGCAACCACATCTGCTCTACTCATAATTACATAATTTTCTGGATTGATACAGATATAATTTTCATCTACTGTCACAACTTCAATAGGCTTTTCTCCTATGTTACTTAATTTGTAATCATCATTTTTGAATGCAGGACGAGATGCAGGAATAATTCGCAAAGATTTTTGCCAGTTCGTAATGATTTCCTTTGTTTCTTCATTAATTAATAAATTACTCATAATATTAATCTCCTTTTTTATTATTTTGATATTAATATTATGAAAGAAAATTACAGAATTGTGATAAATTGTATCTCATAATAATATTGATAAAGCTATGACATTTTTAAAAATAAACATATGTTCTTGTAGTATTTTTATAACTATTGGTATATAATAATACATGTTAAATACTAATGAACGATGGAGTAATATATGAAAAAATCAAATAAAGAAAAAATATCATATTTTAAGTTATTTTTTACAAAATATACTATTTGGGGAATAATAATAATATTGATTTCTACTATTATTGATTTATATAATTTAAAAAATATCTTCTGGTTAGATATATTAAAGAATTGCCTTTCTACATTTGGCTGTGCATTATTAGTAGGTGCTATTTTTGATTTTTCAAAAAATAGTGAAGCTTTTACAATTTTTGTTTCTAATATTTTACGCAATATTGTAATATCTAAAGATTTTTTAAACGTTATGAGTGAAGAAGAAAAGAAAAACTCATTAGAATTAATTTTAAAACCAACAAATTTGCAAATTGAGCAATGTTCTTCAATAGATTTATATTATAAAAAATCAATTGACACTTTTATGAATTTATACGAAAGCCCATTTAAAACAAATTTAATAATTAATATTAGAATCTTTAAAGAAAACGGGCATTTAATAGCAAAAGGAGACATGACACATAAAATATATAAAATAAATGAAGAATACAAACCTATTATTACTACTTTTGAACGTGATGAATGTAAAATTTTAGACAGTTATATAATATTACCAACCGGAAATAAAGTAAAATTAGAAAATGAATACATAAAAGAAACTAATGACAAAAATGAAATTGATGAAAATGGAGAAATTGCTAGAAAATATGAAACAATAATTCCGAAAGAGTATTACGAATATCCGTTTTTAACTGTATGCAGGGAAATTATTGAACCGGGGTATGATCATTGGATTAATTTTCATTGGCTGTCATTAACAATCTGCGATGGTATATATTTTAAATTAATATGCGATAAAGGAATTACAATAAAAGATTATCTTGTTTTTGATGATAAAAAATGTTATGATATATATGTAAATCATGAAAAAGAAGAAATGACAATTATATCTACTAATTGGTTAAATTCATATTCTGGATTTACAGTAACTGTTAGTGATACAAAACTATAAATTATCATAATATAAGATATGATAATTCATAAAGAAAGGGGTATTATATGTTCAAGCTTAATATTGTCGGAGGATACGTTATAACAAAAGTTGGTGGTCGTGTAGGAGGATGTATTTTTACAAATTAATATAGATATAAGTTATAATAAATTATAATATGCGAAAACATTTTTTTTGCTTTCGCATATTATTTTTTTATAATTTACCAGCCGTGTATCCACATGCCTTTAGGTGTATGGATACACGGCATCCGTTGCCATTAGTCTTGGTTTTGAATATACCTCTCAATGATTTTTTGAGATACTTGTCCTATACTACAGGCAAAATATCCATCAGACTAAAGTATTTTGTGTTTCCAATACTATTTAGATAAATATTCTTCGTGATAATTCCACATCTGATATGTACTATACTGCTTGAATTGTTTTACAATATTTGAAACAGATGCTTTTGGACTATACCCAAGCAATATATGTATATGGTCTTTGTCAGTTTTCATTTGTATGATTTCATAACCTTGCTTTTTAACCACATTATGCTAAAATTGCTTAACATCATCAGTTCGCTTGTCCGATTTGAATATTTTCTTACATATATTTTGCTGTATCAAAAACATTTGCCATTTTGTTCATCCCCTTTTTACTATATTATTCATCTTTTTTTATTTTTCTTTCAAGTTATATGCATAAAAAAACAAAAAGGAGATTAAAATTATGGAAAAAAGAAAGATAACAAAAGGATTTAAGGTTTTTAATCATGATTGGACTTGTAACCCAACAGGTTACAACCCTAAACAGTACACTTGTCCCGGGAAATTTGAGGAAGAAGGAGAACTTGATGTTTGTGGTCACGGTATGCACTTCTGTCAGACCGCTGCTGACTGCTTCAATTATTATAATTTTGACAGCGACAACAAGGTTGCAGAAGTCATTGCCTATGGTGAGGTAAGAACAGACGGTGACAAATCATGCACTGACAAACTGGAAATCGTGCGTGAAATCCCGTGGGATGAAGTGTTGCGAATTGTCAACCTTGGAAAGAATTGTACCGGTCGCTGCAACACCGGGAACAGCAACACTGGGGACCGGAACACCGGGGACTACAACACTGGGAACTACAACATCGGAAACTACAACACCGGTCGCTACAACACCGGGAACTGCAACACCGGGAACCGGAACGCCGGAAGCAGAAACACCGGGGACAGAAACACCGGGAACTGGAACATCGGGGACTGCAACACTGGTCGCTACAACACCGGGGACAGAAACACCGGGGACAGAAACATCGGGAACTGGAACACCGGGAACAGAAACACTGGGGGCTGCAACATCGGAGACTGGAACACCGGGGACTACAACACCGGGAATTGCAACACTGGGAACTACAACACCGGGGACTACAACGCTGGGAACTACAACATCGGGGACCGGAACACCGGGGACTGGAACAAATCTTCTTATAATACTGGTTGTTTTAATACAGAGGAACAGAAGATCATGCTGTTTAATAAGCCATCAGATATGACATATTGTGAATGGATGGATTCAGAGGCAAGATATTTACTGAATCTGATGCCAAAAGGCGTTGTTGAATGGGTGTATGAGATGGACATGACGGATGAAGAAAAAGAACAACATCCGTCTTATGAAACAACAGGCGGTTATCTCAAAGTGCTTAATGAATCTGAATGTGGTCAAATATGGTGGAATGGTCTGTCAGACCATCAAAAAAACGTCATCAAGGCAATACCAAACTTTAATGCTGAAATTTTTGAACAGTGTACAGGTATCAAAATATAATTAATTATTTATAAATACGTAATCATCGGTACCTTGAATTTAAAAAATCATAATACTCAAATTTGAGTATTATGATTTTTTTTGTTACCTTTTTTCTGTAATACAAAAAAGAACGTGTGCAGGGCATTTCTACCCTGCACACAAATTATACCTTACTGGTATTCGCTATAAGTAATACAGTCTTTGTACAGTTCATAAAATTCCCGTATCTTTACCGCCTGTCTTGCTACCGGCATGGTAAGTTCATCAAATCTTTCCTGCATACTGGTTTTAACTGCATATGGTACATACCAGATTTCTTCCGGAGTATCATTATCAAGATTATCAAAAGCATCTAATAACTCATCACGGTAATTTTTAAGTGTATACCATACTGATTTTGGTGTTAATCCACCATAATCCCTGTATGTCCACGCATCATAATCAGACTTGTAATTTGGACTTTGAGGGTCCCCAAGTTCATAAAAATGCCTGTTGATGAATCTTTTGCCACGCTGTAATGAAGCTGGTCTGCCGTATGTGATTTCCGGTATATCGTCCGGAGAATTTGAATTTGTTATATTAATTTTCACAAACCCTGCGCTCTTATTGCCTGAACTGTCTGTTGCAAATACTCTGAACCCAATTTCTCTTGTTGTTGCTCCCGGTGTTGTTTTGATATAAATGAATGCATTAAATACATCTTTAAAAAACATTTCATCATATACCGGTGTAATTGTTCCATCTTCACGGTCATACGCCTTTACGTAGGTGTTAAGGAAATCTCTTAACGCATCATATGCTGCTTCATTATACGTATCTTTCCATTCACCCTCTAAATATTCATCAAATTTATTAGATAACATACGTAAAGTCCTACTGCGAGTATATACTATCTGCGGATATTCATCCCACACAGCATACATTGTTGTATCTGTTTCAGTATCAGTAAAACTCTTTTCATCGTAAAGCCGTTCTGATTCGGATTTAATTGCAGCCGCTGATGTTTTTCTATCCTCAAGTGCATCACCTAACACATGATATGCATTTGTGTCTTTTATTTTCTGATATGCATTTGTTTCATACATTAATTTAAAATATCTTTCTGTCAGTCCTGCATCATGTATTAATTTTGCATTTCCATCAGCAATTAAAGAAGACATAGGGTCAGCACTCCAGCCCTGGAATGAATAATAAACGTCTTTGTCCTGTGTCGTATGTATATAAGCATAATTTGTACCGGCTGGAATTTCAGCATAGTCAAAAGTTGCGTTTTTTCCGGATAAAGTATGATTAATAAGTGTTTCATCTGTATCATTTGTTTTCCCAAAGACATTTTTTTCAAGAGTAACATCATCAGTCATTACATCTTTTTCACCTGCTGTTACGGTTTTGTTTAATTCGCCTATTCCATTGTTATTATACGTAACACCATTTGAATCATATGTAAGGATACCTGTCATTGGGGTCCATACTGCGTAAAGTGTAATATCATCTGTAACTGTGTAAATAGTATCTTTTGTATAAATCACACCGTTTTCATCTACCCAGTTTACAAAATTTGCACCTGTTAATTCCGGTGCCGGTAACTCCCCTACCGGGCTGTCATATATTACATTTTTCCCGTCACTGCCATTTTTTATAAGTTTTGTTGCAGCTTCTGCTTCTGCATCATAATTTAAGTTGCCTTTAGGATTGGTATTATCATGTGCATAGTTAAATGTTATCGTGTAATTTTTAGCTGTCCAGTGCGCATATAATGTCAGGTTAAATGCTGTATCAGATGGCTCAACCCCAACAGATGTTTTCTGTTCACCGCCTGTAGCAGCCGTATACCAGCCATCAAATTCATAACCATTTCTTGTTATTCCTTCAAGTTCACCCGTATTAAATGGACTCCATTGTGCTGTCGCTGTAAGTGTTACATTGTTTTCATTAGTAAGATTTTTTACATTTGCTTTGTTTGCATAATTTTTACCGTTAATTTCCCATGAAGAAAATGGAAGAGTTCCGGTTATTGCCTTCCTGCTGTCCGGATTTGTAGTGCCGTTTCCTTTATTGCTGTCAAAGTTTATAGTATAAGATGTTCCTTTATTATCACCAATATCAGCAAGATTACTTTCCAAATCATATACGTGGGTTGTATCACTAACATTAAAACTGTTATTAGTAAGTCCTTTTACATATTTAATTCTGTATATATTTCTACTGTAATATAATTTAATCACAGTATCACCTTCTATAACACCTGTATATGCTGAATTGATTCTGTTTATCATTTCCATGTCTGCTGTATATCCGGTGTAATCGCCTAAAACATCATTAATGCTTAATTTTTCATCATAATACATTTTATTCTTTTCTGAATCTGTTGGTGTATTGGGATATACTCCGTATTCGTTTGACAGGTAATGCTCTATTGTTACATCATATTTGTTTCGACTGTAATAAAGTTTTATTGTAATATCATTTGTAACTGTAACAGATGATGTATTTCCGTTGTTTTTTTCAGTTGCAGTGGCATCATAAGTAAAACCCTCATATTTATTTGCTAAATCTGAAAATTTTAATGTTTCGCCGTAATTGCCCTGCTGTGTAACTGTCGTATCTGCTTTTGCCGGATATGTACCGTCAGTATCCATTAAATAATGTTCAATGGTTATTGTATGTTTATTTTTAATTGTCTTGCTGCAAGCAGTAATTTTCACATCTGACTGCGGCATTACAAAATACATCGGGTTTGACTGCAGTGTACAGTTATTACGAAGCTGAATATCATAATCCGGAACAAAGCCGTTCCATTCATATGTGTTTTCTGCTGTTTTTTGTGCTACTGTGGCTGATACATTTACAAGCTGTCCCCAGCGGTATGTATCCTCCCCGCTTTTTGCACTGAAAGCATCGGCATTGTCGTATGTTACTGTTACATT
>OGFG01000567.1_pt1 | contig 43620 bp, 27 predicted proteins | sample 1570761 | NCBI WGS metagenome assembly OGFG01 (sample SAMEA2581938, study PRJEB24529) | metagenome | biome: Human gut stool | place: China | collected 2011
AAGTAATAGAAGAGTTTTTAGGTCTACAATGTGTACTTTATCGGATGCTTACGTTCTGACCGTTGGTTGAGAAGGGAAGTAAAAGAAAAGAGTTCTTTTATATCTGTTTTATTGCGCGTATACTCCAAACATGCATTTGCAGCTTCAGGAGCATAACCCTGTCCCCAATATTCGTATGCTAACCGCCAGCCTATTTCTATGCCTGGAGCAAAGTCTACATCAAATGTAATCTGATGTAGTCCGGTATAGCCCATATAAGTATGATCTTCTTTTCGTTCTACGGCATACAAACCAAAGCCACAAGTTTGGAATTCATTTTGAATACGCTGATAAAAGGCAAATGATTCTTCCGATGACAATGAATTAAGAAAAAACTCCATCACATTCGGATCGGCATTCATACGGGCAAAAAACGGGATGTCTTCTTCTCTCCAGTCTCGGAGAATCAGACGGGGTGTTTCTATATACTTTTGCATAACTATGATAATAATAGAATGCAAAGGTACAATTCTTTTTTCCTTATTGGAAGTTATTCGTTATTATAAGTATTAACCATCATTCATCGAATATCCCCTTCCACATATAATCAGTCTAGTCAGCAGCGTGGTACGGATGTGTAAACCAGAAGCAGGAACCTACTCCTTCGGTCGAATCCACGCCTATTTCTCCTCCCATTTGGGAAACAATGCTCTTGCAGATAGAAAGTCCGAGTCCTGTACCCTGAACAAAAGTATTCAGCTTCACAAAACGTTCAAATACGCTCTTTTGCTTTTCTTCCGGTATTCCCATTCCGGTGTCGCGCACATAGAATTTTATTTTCTGATGGGATACTTGTTCATATCCCAGGGTGATACTGCCTTGTTGGGTGAACTTTAACGCGTTATTTATAAAGTTACTGATTACTTGGGTGAATCTGTTTTTATCCGTGTAGATATAACATTCCGGGAATAATTCCCCAAAAATCAGTTCAACACCTTTACTCACTTTCATACCCATTGATTTGATAATTTCAGAACAAGTCTCATTAACATCTACATTGGTATATACAAAATTGAATGTTCCCGCTTCAATTTTCGAAAGATCGAGAATGTCCGAGATCAGTTGCAAAAGAAGTTCATTATTCTCTTGCACAATCTTAATGTATTCCTGCCGTTCGCTTCTGCTGTCCGTTTCTGCCAGAAGACTGGAGAAACCGACAATAGCATTAAGAGGAGTACGAATTTCATGACTCATATTGGCTAAGAAAGCCGACTTCAGACGGTCCAGTTCTTCTGCTTTATCGCGGGCTATAATCAATTTCTGTTCAGTTTCTTTTAAAGGCGTGATGTCATAATTGATACACAGCATGTCAATAATGCCATCTTGCGGACGATAATCTCTGACCATTACGTTAATACTGGTCCATGTATATTTACCATTCTCCCTACAGACGCGAACTTCTTTACGTAAACTGCTCGCTTTTCCTTCTTTCACTTCGCGCACAAAATTTTTCAGGACAGCTTGATCTTCAGGGACCACATGAGCGTATACCCCAATAACCTGTGGCATGGGAATCCCTTCTTTTTCTCCCAAATTCCTGTACCATGTATCTTGGGCATACCCGTCTCTTGTCAATACATTGAAATGAGCAAATCCTACCTTGGCATAATCACCGATTAGAAGAAACAGATTCTCAAACTCCTGTATCTTGGTGTATGCATTGGTCGTTTCCGTCGTATCTATATTGATAAACAGATAGTTGATAAATCGATTTTGAGAATCATAGAGAGCAGTAACTTTAGTGGTAAGATTAATAATCCCATTTCTCCGACTATCTACATATTGATTTATTTTTGAGAAATCATAATTGATGGAGAAGTTTACATCTTCTTTCGCTCTCAATCTCTCTTTAACCTCTAAAGGAATATTGGGATTGTCGAACAGATTAACTCCCAATGCCTCATGCTTGTCAGACAAGCCGAATATTTCAAGCTCTTTATCATTAATGTCTACCAAATAACCGTCTTTGTCGTAAAGTTCGACGCCTGCCGGAAGATTCTTATAGATGTTTCTCAATATCTTCTCGCTGTTGTCCAAAGCAAGACGATCTTCTTTGGCTTGTAACTCCGACTTTCGCAATTCGATGCAAATACTGATAATATTAGCAAGAGAGGAAAAGCATTGATAATCCACATTGCTCCAGCTACGCTGCGTTCTTACCATATCAATTCCCATATAGCCCCATACCTCTTCTTTAGAGATTAGCGGAACTACCATCAGCGACTTGATATCCTGCATCTCCAACGTCTGACGATATTCCGCAGCTTCTTCGGGCATGTCGTCCAGCGTGTTCAGTATGATAGCCCTTCTTTCGGCTATCTGATGATTCCACCAGGTAGAAGGGTCCCAGGGAATATTACTCAAGAACTCCTGTTCCTTGGATATTCCTTCGGCGGTAACCTCATAAGTGCAATCCTGGCGTTGTTCTTTTCTGTTTATTTCGAATATATAGATACGATCACCCAAAAATTGGTGAAGGAGATCTCCTAACGTCTTGTTAACCACTTGAGTAACATCATCACATTGCAGAAAAGCAAGCAATGAATATGAAATATTAGTTTGTTGGTAAAGCAGATTGCTCACTTGAAAGAAATCAATGTTTTCATTCGTAGTATCGATCGGTCTGTCAATATATTGCAGAAAGCCCGTCATATTCCTATATCCCTCTTTATCGGGCTTTTGGAAATTAATCTTAGAGTACACCCATATTTCCCCGTCTTTTGCCCGGATTGGGAACATTTGTTCGTATGTCTCCAGATAAGAAAGAGACATATATTCATTTTTAAGACGCAGCCGGTGATCTTCACGTATTCTTTGGTGAAATTCGGTGAAACTGATGCGGTTACTTTCAAGGCCGAGTAAGTCAACAATAAAGTCAGAGCAGATATATTCTTTATTTTTCAAATCTGACTCCCACCATCCCATTTTGGCCATTTGTGCTATCTGAACGTATTTTTCATAGTCATAATTTGTTTGTTCTTTCATATTGTTTGCTCTTGTTTTCTGTTTTTATATTATAAGACACTAGCCTACAAAGATAAGCATAACTTTTAAATAATGAGGCATTTGCATATCACAGCAGGATGAAAGTGGAAATTTGGTGCTGAAAAGTGGAAAAAGAGACAAATGAGTACAAACAGAGGATTATTTCGTCTTTCTCTTAGTGAAGAAATGAATTATATAATCTATAATATATATCAGAAGAATGAAAAATACCAGATTATTCATGTTTGCGGCATGCACACTTTTTTTGGCAGCGTGTGGCAGGCAAACCGTGAAGATTATGACTCCGCCAGATGCGTCAAATCGTGTTTTGTTTGGTGCGGAGCAGTTACAGACTACCTTGGATAAAGTCGGTTATCAGGTAATGATGCAACAGGGAGACACGACATTCTCCGATCCTGAAATCAAAACGATTCTGTTGACGGAAGTAAATGACACGACACTCAAGAAAGAAGGTTTTCATATTTCGACGACGGGCAATCTGACCAGAGTGTCCGGCAGGGATGGGAGTGGTGTCATTTACGGATGCCGTGAACTGATTGACCGTGTGAATGATTCGGATGGTAAGTTGAACTTCCCGGAGGAACTGAAAGACGGTCCTGAAATGGTATTGCGTGGTGCATGTGTAGGATTACAGAAGATGACCTACCTGCCGGGACATGGTGTATACGAATATCCGTATACGCCGGAAAGTTTCCCCTGGTTTTATGATAAAGAACAGTGGATTAAATACTTGGATATGCTGGTTGCCAACCGCATGAATTCACTGTACCTTTGGAACGGTCATCCGTTTGCGTCATTGGTGAAACTGGAAGATTATCCGTTTGCATTGGAAGTAGATGAAGAAACGTTCAAAATGAACGAAGAAATGTTCTCTTTCCTCACAGAAGAAGCAGACAAACGCGGTATCTTTGTCATACAGATGTTTTATAATATCATTCTTTCCAAACCTTTTGCTGAACATTACGGACTGAAAACACAGGACCGTAACCGTCCCATTACTCCTCTGATTGCCGATTATACACGCAAGAGTATTGCCGCTTTCATTGAAAAGTATCCCAATGTAGGATTACTGGTTTGTCTGGGTGAAGCGATGTGTACAGTGGAGGACGATGTGGAATGGTTTACCAAAACAATAATTCCGGGAGTGAAAGACGGATTACAGGCATTGGGACGTACGGATGAACCGCCTCTTTTGTTGCGTGCGCACGACACGGACTGCAAACTGGTGATGGACGCTGCCTTGCCGCTCTATAAGAATCTTTATACGATGCATAAGTACAATGGTGAATCGTTGACTACCTACGAACCTCGTGGCCCTTGGTCGAAAATTCATACGGATTTGAGTTCGTTGGGTTCCATTCATATCAGTAACGTACATATCCTGGCAAATTTGGAACCGTTCCGCTGGGGTTCTCCGGATTTCGTACAAAAGGCGGTCACTGCCATGCACAATGTACACGGTGCCAATGCGTTGCACCTTTATCCGCAGGCCTCATATTGGGACTGGCCTTATACGGCGGACAAATTACCAAACAATGAACGTGAATTCCAGTTGGATCGCGATTGGATCTGGTATCAGACCTGGGGACGCTATGCGTGGAACTGCCATCGCGACCGTACAGATGAAATGGGTTACTGGGACCATCAGTTGGGCAAGTTCTACGGAACCTCTGACGAAAACGCAAGTAATATCCGTGTAGCATACGAAGAAAGCGGGGAAATTGCTCCGAAGTTGTTACGTCGTTTTGGTATTACAGAGGGAAATCGCCAAACGTTATTACTGGGTATGTTTATGAGTCAGCTTGTCAATCCGTACAAATATACGATCTATCCGGGATTCTATGAAAGCTGCGGACCGGAAGGAGAGAAGCTGATAGAGTATGTAGAAAAAGAATGGAAAAAGCAACCTCATGTAGGTGAAATGCCTTTGGATATTGTTGCTCAAGTAATAGAACATGGAGATAAAGCAGTAGCGGCTATTGATAAAGCAGCTGGTTCCGTCTCTTCAAATAAGGATGAATTTGCACGTTTGCAGAATGATATGCATTGTTATCGTGAGTTTGCGTATGCGTTCAACCTGAAAGTGAAAGCTGCCAAACTGGTATTGGATTATCAATGGGGAAAAGAGATTAAGAATCTTGAAGAAGCTATTCCTTTGATGGAACAAAGCTTGGAACACTATCGCAAATTGGTGGAACTGACGGACGAACATTACTTGTACGCCAACAGTATGCAGACTGCCCAACGTCGTATTCCTATCGGTGGAGATGATGGAAAGAACAAGACTTGGAAAGAACTGCTGGTACACTATGAGAAGGAATTGGAAAATTTCAAAGCCAACCTCGCTTTGTTGAAAGAAAAACAGAATGGAAATGCAGTGACTGAAACTGTCGAGATTGCTGCCTGGACTCCTGCAAACGTGAAACTGATCTCTAATTATCCGACAGTGAAAGTAGATGAGGGTATTTCTTTATTTGTGGATGTTCCAGGTAAGATAGAAGCAATAGCTCCGGAATTGAAAGGAATGAAAGCGCTCCGCTTCAATGGAAATGAGCAGAGAGAGAAAGGCACAAGCATCACTTTCGAAACGGATGCTCCGGTGAAATTGTTAGTCGCTTATTTCAAAGACGACCAGAAAAAATATGCAAAAGCTCCGAAACTGGAAATCGATGCGTCAGCCAATGATTACGGTCAGGCGGAACCTGTGTTGACGAATGCTGTCCGTATCAACGGAATGCCTTTGGCAAATGTGCATGCATATAGTTTTCCGGCTGGAAAGCATACGTTGATGTTACCCAAAGGCTATCTGCAAGTGTTGGGATTCACGGCTGCGGAAACGAAAGTGCGTAATGCCGGGCTTGCCGGGGATGAAGAAACAATGGATTGGTTGTTTTATTAATGATAATTTATATTTCACCACAGAGGACACGAAGGACACAGAGTTCTTCTCTCTCTTTTTCCGCAAGTAAAACAGAGCGACAAACGCAATTATAAATACGTGAGACTCTGTGTTACTCTATAATAAATAAAAAAGATTAAACCTCTGTGTCCTCCGTGTCCTCTGTGGTGAAATTAAGTATTAAACGATTAGAAAAAGTATCATGAAGAAGTTATTGCTGGCAGTTTTTAGTATAACCACTACTTTCTCTCTGTATGCGCAACGGGAAGTTCCGCAGGAACGAATGGAGCAGATTTACGAGGAAGTAAAGACACCATACAAGTACGGGCTCGCAGTTGCCCCGGCAGACAATTATCATAAGATTGATTGTCCTACCGTTTTTCGCCAGGGAGACAAGTGGCTGATGACTTATGTGGTTTACAACGGTAAAGGTGGAACCGATGGTCGTGGTTACGAAACGTGGATAGCAGAAAGTGATAATTTGCTCGAATGGCACACTTTGGGACGGGTTCTTTCTTATCGGGATGGAAAATGGGACTGCAATCAGCGTGGCGGATTTCCTGCATTGCCGGATATGGAATGGGGTGGAAGCTATGAGCTTCAGACTTATAAAGGTCGCCATTGGATGACTTATATCGGTGGTGAAGGAACGGGCTACGAAGCTGTAAAAGCTCCGCTTTATGTCGGACTGGCATGGACGAAAGGAGATATTTCTACGGCACATGAATGGGAATCTCTGGACAAACCGATTTTGAGCATCCATGATAAAGATGCCCAATGGTGGGAAAAACTGACTCAATATAAGAGTACTGTTTATTGGGATAAAGATAAAACATTGGGAGCTCCGTTTGTGATGTATTACAATGCGGGCGGGCGTCATCCGGAAACGGATTTAAAGGGCGAACGTGTCGGCATTGCGCTTTCCAAAGATATGAAAACATGGAAACGCTACTCCGGAAATCCGGTCTTCGCGCACGAAGCAGATGGAACCATTACAGGAGATGCGCATATCCAAAAGATGGGAGATGTGTATGTGATGTTTTACTTCTCTGCTTTTGAACCTTCGCGTAAATATAAAGCATTCAATACATTTGCCGCCAGCTATGATTTGGTGAACTGGACAGACTGGAAAGGGACCGACCTGATTATTCCCTCCAAGAACTACGATGAACTGTTTGCTCATAAGAGCTATGTGGTGAAACATGACGGAGTGGTTTATCATTTCTATTGTGCAGTAAACAACGCAGAGCAACGTGGCATTGCCATTGCTACCAGTAAGCCAATGGGACGCTCGGCTGTCCGTTTCCCGGTTCCGGAGAGTAAGAATCGCCGACAAATTATTGAATTAAATGAAGGCTGGAAAACTTGGAGAGTTGAGAATGGAAAGTTGAGAGTTGAGAGTGAAAAGACTGTGAATATACCTCATAACTGGGATGATTATTATGGGTATCGTCAATTGACTCACGGCAATCTTCACAGCACCGTTCTTTACAAAAAGGACTTCACCCTCAACAACTCTCAATTCTCAATTCTCAACTCTCAACTTAAAAAATATTTCCTTCGTTTTGAAGGAGTGGGTACATACGCCACCATTACAGTGAACGGAAAGGACTTCGGACGCCACCCCATAGGGCGCACCACATTGACTTTGGATGTCACAGATGAATTAAAACAGGGAGTAAATCGCTTGGAAGTGAAAGCCGAGCATCCTGAAATGATCGCCGATATGCCTTGGGTATGCGGGGGATGTTCATCGGAATGGGGATTCAGTGAAGGTTCCCAGCCGTTAGGTATCTTCCGTCCTGTGGTATTGGAAGTTACAGATGAGATTCGCATAGAACCTTTCGGTGTACATATTTGGAATGACGAAAAAGCTGCTAACGTATTTGTTGAAACAGAGATAAAAAATTATAGTAAAACAACAGAAACGGTAGAGTTAGTCAATAAACTAAGCAATGCCGATGGAAAACAAGTTTTCCGTTTGGTTGAGAAAGTTACTTTAGCTCCGGGAGAAATGAAAGTGATTCGCCAGCAGGCTCCTGTTGAGAATCCTGTCTTGTGGAATACGGAAAATCCGTATCTCTATAAATTGGTTAGCATGATTAAGCGTGATACGAAGACGACGGATGAAATTTCGACCCCCTTCGGTATTCGTACCATTAGCTGGCCGGTAAAACGAAACGATGGAGACGGACGTTTTTACCTGAATGGAAAGCCGGTGTTTATCAATGGAGTATGCGAGTATGAGCATCAGTTCGGACAAAGCCATGCGTTCAGTAACGAACAGGTTGCCGCAAGGGTAAAACAGATACGTGCAGCCGGTTTCAATGCATTCCGGGATGCTCATCAGCCCCATCATCTCGATTATCAGAAGTATTGGGATGAAGAGGGAATCTTGTTTTGGACACAATTTTCCGCCCACGTGTGGTATGACACTCCGGAGTTTCGTGAGAACTTTAAAAAGTTGCTTCGTCAATGGGTGAAAGAACGTCGTAATTCCCCGTCAGTGGTGATGTGGGGATTGCAGAATGAAAGCACTTTGCCTCGTGAGTTTGCACAGGAGTGCAGTGATATTATTCGGGAGATGGATCCGACTGCAAAGACAATGCGTGTCATAACAACCTGTAATGGCGGTGAAGGTACAGACTGGAATGTAATTCAAAATTGGAGTGGTACGTATGGAGGAGATGTGACGAAATACGGTCGTGAACTCTCTCAAACGAACCAATTATTGAACGGGGAATATGGAGCGTGGAGAAGTATCGACCTGCATACGGAACCGGGAGATTTCCAGGTGAACGGAGTGTGGAGTGAAGACCGTATGTGTCAGCTGATGGAAACTAAAATCCGTTTGGCAGAACAGGCTAAAGATAGTGTTTGCGGACAATTCCAGTGGATATACAGCAGTCATGATAATCCCGGACGTCGTCAACCGGATGAAGCGTATCGCAAGATAGATAAAGTAGGTCCGTTCAATTATAAAGGATTGGTTACTCCGTGGGAAGAACCATTAGACGTATATTATATGTATCGCGCCAACTATGTTCCGGCTGCAAAAGATCCGATGGTTTACCTGGTATCACATACATGGGCCAACCGCTTTGAAAAAGGACGTCGCCGTGCCACTATCGAGGCTTACAGCAATTGTGATTCTGTATTGCTATACAACGATCTGACAAATGAAAAGGCAACCTTCCTCGGACGTAAAAAGAACAACGGAACAGGCACTCATTTTATGTGGGAAAACCGGGATATTCGTTATAACGTACTTCGTGCAGTAGGATATTATAAAGGTAAACCAGTAGCAGAAGACCTGATCCTATTGAATGGTCTGGAGCAAGCCCCTAACTTCGAACTTCTTTATCAGGATGATAAAAAGATATTGAAAGGAGAGGCAGGATATAATTATCTGTATCGTCTCAACTGTGGAGGGGATGATTATACAGATAGTTTCGGACAGCTCTGGTTGCAGGACAATACGAATTATTCCTGTTCATGGGCGGAGAATTTCAAGGATCTGAATCCTTATCTTGCCAGTCAACGTACCACCAATGATCCGATTCATGGCACTCGTGACTGGACGTTATTCCAACATTTCCGCTTCGGACGTCATCAGCTGGAATATCGTTTCCCTGTGGCAGACGGAACATATCGTATTGAACTGTATTTCACAGAGCCTTGGCATGGCACGGGCGGAAGCGCTTCTGCCGACTGTGAAGGACTGCGCATATTCGATGTTGCCGTGAATGATTCTGTTGTATTAGATGACTTGGATATTTGGGCTGAAAGCGGTCACGATGGAGTTTGTAAGAAAGTGGTATATGCCACAGTGAAAGGTGGGATGTTGAAAATTCATTTCCCGGAAGTGAAAGCAGGACAAGCCTTGATTTCAGGCATTGCTATCGCCAGCACAGATCAGGAACTGAAACCGAAGATATTCCCTGCATCCGGTTGGAGTTGGGAAAAGGCGGATAAAGAAGTGATGGAAAAGACTCCGAAAGAGTTACTTCCGGAAGATAAAAATACTCGTGTCAGTATATCATACGGAGCGGAAATGGCTGTACTGAAAGGCAAATTCCAAAAGAAAGAACATCGCAAACAGATCGGAGTGTTTTTTGGTAAAGGAAAAAGCAACAGCATTGAATGGAATATTTCTACCGGGTTGGCACAAGTGTACGCGCTTCGCTTTAAATATATGAACACTACCGGAAAGCCAATACCTGTCTTGATGAAATTCATTGATTCAAAAGGAGTGGTATTGAAAGAGGACATATTGAACTTCCCGGAAACACCGGATAAATGGAAGATGATGAGCACCACTACCGGAACCTTTATCAATGCCGGACATTACAAAGTATTACTTTCGGCAGAAAATATGGACGGAATTGCTTTTGATGCATTGGATATTCAATAAATAAAAAACGGGACACTTGGAAGTATACATAACTTTTCAGTGTCCCATTATTATTTCTTTCTTTATTTGGTAAGTTTTATCCCATTTATTTGCCAATCTTTTTTGGCTGTTCCTTCCGTGAAATTGAATAATTTAGTTTTGAGAGGTAATGGTTTGAAAGTTAGGGAAAATTCGGCTTCTCCGCTTTCAGGCAGAAAGAAATGCTCACCGGGAGTAATGCCGTCAGCTTTTTGTAATGTGTATGATGCACCTTGCTCGTCTACTAATTGGGCGTTTGCACTTACTTGTATCCAGTATTTGGGTATGTAATATGCATAGAAATGAACGATAGTGGCTGTGTCAGTCAATTCTACCTGCTTCACTTCAAGAATATCAGTATTGGTCGATTCAAAACTTGGATGGTTAACGACTTTTCTATTGGTGTCCCCGGTGATACTCATCTCACGCTTTGGCGCATCCAAATATCTACGCATCTTTAATTTCAGGCTGCCTTGACCATAACCCGACCACATTTTCACTATTTTACCTTCAGGAGAGATAAGAACATAATTCGGAATACCGTTGACATCATACACAGCATATAGTCCTGCAGTCTGTTTCAGATCACTTAAGTTTTGCCAAGTCATTTCATGTTGCGCAGAAGCAGCTTTCCATCTATTTTGCGTATCCGAACTCAAACTGATGATAGTGAGTCGGTCTTTATATTGCTCCTGAATCTCTTTCATTTCAGGTAAAGCCATGATGCAGGGACCACAACCGCTGCTCCAAAAATCAAGTAACATATATTTCCCTTTGAAGTCAGCCAAATGATGAACTTTTCCATCTAAATCAAAAAGATCGGCATCTGCCATGTCATCTCCTTCTTTCACCGTTTTAGGAGGGAAGAGATTAACCTTGATTTCTTGTCCTTCAATGGAAGCTTTCTGTTCTTCGTTTAATCTGTCATACAAAGCCAGTATTTCTTCTTTATGGGTAAACTTGGGATTGTATTTCAAAGACATACTCAAACGGAGCAATTTTTCCATCCAGACACTGGAAATAGGGACTTCCTTCATCAAATTCAATTCCCGCTGGCTGATAATAGCTAATATACTATCACTCTTTGTTTGAAGTGCTTCCCGTTCCGCTTCGGAAGCCGATCGCATGCCACTCTCTTTGATTGCTATACGTTGAAATTCGTCCCATAAATCACGAGAATCCTCGATAAATCTATTATGTTCTTGTTGCTCTTTTACCGGACTGTCTACCCTCCATGTATAAATCAGAGGGTTTGTGCCCGTTACTTTTATTTTTGTGCCCGGAGTTGCATAAACATCTAACGCCATTGGAGGAAAATCCGTATCGCGACACATGAGAGACAGATGATCCATACCACTTTCTCCTGCATTTCGCTTAAAAAAGAAAGTTCCATTACGTATCGTATCCGTGCCAACTACGCTTCCTACACGTCCATCCGTCAAAAATAAGGAAACATGAGTTCCGTCTTTCACTCCTTTTACCTCACCTTTAATAGTGTATTCGTGTTGTGCTTGTGAAACGAGACTGCCTAATAAAAAGAGGCTGCTAAATAGTAGTTTTTTCATCATCATAATATTAGAAGTAATTATACGCCACAAGGTAAAGCTTTTCTTTATAGAGTGTTACTCCTTTTATTGTTCTTTAATATTTCTGTAAAAGAAAGGGGTACAAAATGCCCTTTCGTTCGTCTACTTGATATGAAGAAAAAAGAACGAATGAAAATATATACTTTACTGCTTGGCGCACTGTTTGTAAGTCCTGCACAGGCACAAACAATGCATGATTGGGAGAATCATCATGTTCTCCAGATCAATCGTGAACCGGCAAGAGCCGCTTTTACCCCTTTCTCTGTACAGAAAGGAGACGGTTCAATCTCTTTAGACGGAACCTGGAAATTCCGTTGGACTCCCGTTCCCAATGAAAGAGTCATGAATTTCTATCAGACAAATTTTGATGATAAAGATTGGACGGATTTTCCTGTTCCCGCCAATTGGGAAGTGAACGGATATGGTACGCCTATCTATGTTTCAGCAGGCTATCCGTTTAAAATAGATCCTCCACGGGTGATGGGAGAACCGAAGACGGACTATACTACCTATAAAGAACGAAACCCGGTAGGGCAATATCGCCGCACCTTTGTTTTGCCGGCCGGATGGGAAGCGAATGGACAGACTTTTCTACGCTTTGAAGGTGTAATGAGTGCGTTTTATGTTTGGATCAACGGTGAGCGGGTAGGGTATAGCCAAGGCAGTATGGAACCGAGCGAATTTAATGTCACGAAGTATCTGAAATCCGGAGAAAATCAGATTTCACTGGAAGTCTACCGGTATAGTGACGGTTCTTATCTGGAAGATCAGGATTTCTGGCGTTTTGGTGGTATTCATCGTAGTATTCATCTGATACATACGCCGGATATTCATGTCCGTGATTATGCGATACGCACTCTTCCCGCATCTGTGGGTGATTATAAAGACTTTATTTTGCAGATTGATCCGCAATTTAGTGTATATCGAGGGATGACCGGAAAAGGGTATGTCTTACAGGGAGTATTAAAGGATGCTTCAGGCAAAGAAGTTGCCACATTGAAAGGCGATGTGGAAGATATTCTTGATTTGGAACATAAAGCAAGCCGGATGAATGAATGGTATCCGCAGCGTGGCCCGCGTAAGATGGGACGTTTGTCAGCCATTATAAAATCACCGGAAAGATGGACGGCAGAAACGCCCTATCTCTATAAATTACACTTAACTCTCCAAAATGAAGAAAGAAAAGTCGTAGAACAGATAGAACAGGCCGTGGGCTTCCGCTCTGTAGAAATCAAAAAAGGACAACTGTTAGTGAATGGTAATCCGGTTCGTTTTCGTGGAGTGAACCGTCACGAACATGATCCACGGACGGCACGTGTCATGAGCGAAGAACGAATGCTTCAGGATATTCTTTTAATGAAACAGGCAAATATAAATGCTGTACGCACCAGCCATTACCCCAATGTCAGCCGTTGGTACGAGCTATGCGACAGCTTGGGATTGTACGTGATGGACGAAGCGGATATAGAAGAACACGGATTACGTGGCACACTCGCAAGTACCCCCGACTGGCATGCAGCATTTATGGACCGTGCAGTCCGTATGGCGGAACGTGATAAGAATTATCCATGTATTGTAATGTGGAGCATGGGAAACGAAAGCGGTTACGGACCGAACTTCGCTGCTATTTCGGCATGGCTGCATGATTTCGATCCCACTCGCCCTGTACACTATGAGGGGGCACAGGGAGTGGACGGAAATCCTGACCCGAAGACGGTAGATGTTATCAGCCGCTTTTATACCCGGGTGAAACAGGAATATTTAAATCCCGGTATTGCAGAAGGAGAGGATAAAGAACGCGCTGAAAATGCACGTTGGGAACGGTTGCTGGAGATTGCGGAGCGTACCAATGACGACCGTCCGGTAATGACGAGCGAATATGCACATTCCATGGGGAATGCATTAGGAAATTTCAAGGAATATTGGGATGAGATATATAGTAATACCCGTATGCTGGGTGGTTTTATATGGGATTGGGTAGATCAGGGAATCTACAAGACTTTACCCGACGGTCGTACCATGGTGGCTTATGGTGGTGACTTTGGCGATAAGCCGAACTTAAAAGCTTTCTGCTTTAATGGATTGCTGATGAGTGACCGTGAAACGACACCTAAATATTGGGAGGTAAAAAAGGTATATGAACCGGTTGAACTGAAAATGGAAAATGGAAAGCTGAAAGTGACGAACTGGAATCATCATATCGATTTATCATCTTATCACTGCTTATGGACATTGTCTGTGGATGGAAAACAGAAAGAACAAGGAGAAATTACATTGCCGGAAATAGCTCCAGGAGAAAGTGGAACAATAGATTTGCCGACTTTCCGATCATTAAAAGATATTTATTCTCTTTCCGATTGCCAACTGAAAGTAAGCATTGTTTTAAAATCGGATGCTCTTTGGGCAAAGGCGGGACATGAAGTGGCCTGGGAACAATTCTGTTTGCAAAAAGGAGATTTAGCTTCTGCTGATTTAATTAATAAAGGAACGCTTCAAGTGGAAGAGGATGATAAATCTTTATTGATTAGCGGACGCGGTTTTTCTGTTCAGTGGGAAAAGAAAGTGAACGGAAGTATGACCTCCCTTATATATAAGAACAAAGAAATGCTGGCTCACTCCGATGATTTTCCGGTTCAGCCTGTCACTCAAGTTTTCCGTGCTCCGACAGATAATGACAAGAGCTTCGGAAACTGGTTGGCTAAAGACTGGAAATTGCATGGAATGGATCATCCGCAGATAAATCTGGAATCTTTCCACCATGAAAAACGTGCAGACGGAGCGGCCATTGTCCGGATTCAAACAAGTAATTTATATAAAGAAGGAAAAGTGGTGACTACTTCTGTCTATACGGTCTTTTCAGATGGAACGATTGATCTGGAAACAACTTTCTTGCCACAAGGAGTTCTTCCTGAAATTCCCCGTTTAGGAATCGCATTCTGTCTGGCGCCTGCTTATGATACATTTACCTGGTATGGCAGAGGGCCACAGGATAACTATCCAGACCGCAAAACATCTGCTATGATAGGGCTTTGGAAAGGAAGCGTTGCAGAACAGTACGTACATTATCCACGTCCGCAGGATAGTGGGAACAAAGAGGAAGTGCATTATCTGACCCTGACCGACAAACAGAATAAAGGTATTCGTGTTGACGCGGTAGAAAACGTATTTTCTGCATCTGCCCTGCATTACACCGTACAGGACATCTATGAAGAAACTCACGATTGTAATTTAAAACCACGTGCGGAAATCATTCTTAGTATGGATGCTGCCGTACTTGGATTAGGAAACAGTAGTTGCGGACCGGGTGTATTGAAGAAATATGCCATAGAGAAAAAAGAACATACGCTGCATATCCGCATCAGTAGTAAACAATGATAGCAATAAATAACTAACACAATTATAAAAGTAACAATGAAAAAAGTAACCACTTTATTATCGACCTTAGCGTTGGCAACTACCCTGGCTGCTCAAAACCTTCCACAAACGGAAAGGCAATATCTCTCCGGTCACGGATGCGACGATATGGTTGAATGGGACTTCTTTTGTACCAACGGACGCAATTCCGGCAAATGGACGAAAATTGGTGTACCTTCCTGTTGGGAATTGCAAGGCTTCGGCACTTATCAGTATGGGATCACTTTCTATGGAAAACCATTTCCTGAAGGTGTTGCTGATGAAAAAGGTATGTATAAGTACGAATTTGAAGTCCCGGAAAAGTTTCGCGGCAAACAGGTCAGTCTTGTATTTGAAGCTTCAATGACAGATACGGAAGTAAAAGTGAACGGACGTAAAGTTGGTTCCAAACATCAGGGAGCCTTCTATCGTTTTTCGTACAACGTCACGGATTTCCTGAAATATGGCAAAAAGAATTTACTGGAAGTCACTGTTGCCAAAGAGAGTGAAAATGCCAGTGTGAACCTTGCCGAACGTCGTGCTGATTATTGGAATTTCGGCGGTATCTTCCGTCCGGTGTTCTTGGAGGTGAAACCAGCCGTAAACCTGCGGCACATTGCCATTGACGCAAAGATGGATGGAACTTTCCGTGCCAACTGCTACACAAATATCTCTAATGACGGAATGAGCATCCGTACACAGATTTTAGATAAAAAAGGGAAAAAGATAACGGAAACCACCGTACCCGTAAAAGCTGGAGGCGACTGGACTTCCCTGCAACTGAATGTATCTAATCCCGCATTATGGACAGCGGAAACTCCGAATCTTTATAAAGCGCAATTCTCTCTATTGGATAAGGCTGGTAAGGTTTTGCATAGTGAAACGGAAAATTTTGGTTTCCGCACGATTGAAGTACGCGAAAGCGACGGACTTTATATAAACGGAGTACGTATCAATGTACGTGGTGTCAATCGCCATAGTTTCCGTCCTGAAAGTGGCCGTACGTTGAGTAAAGAGAAGAATATAGAAGATGTTCTTTTGATGAAAAGCATGAATATGAATTCTGTCCGTTTGAGCCATTATCCGGCTGACCCGGAATTTTTGGAAGCCTGTGATTCTCTCGGACTTTATGTGATGGACGAATTGGGAGGCTGGCATGGCAAGTATGATACCCCCACCGGAGTACGTCTGATTGAAGGCATGATAGAACGTGACGTGAATCATCCGTCTATTATTTGGTGGAGTAATGGTAATGAAAAAGGATGGAATACCGAATTGGATGGAGAGTTTCATAAATACGATCCCCAGAAACGTCCGGTTATTCACCCGCAAGGTAATTTCTCCGGTTTTGAAACTATGCATTACCGTTCTTACGGAGAAAGCCAGAACTACATGCGCTTACCGGAAATCTTTATGCCTACGGAATTCTTGCATGGTTTATACGATGGCGGCCATGGTGCCGGATTATACGATTATTGGGAAATGATGCGCAAGCATCCCCGTTGTATCGGTGGATTCCTTTGGGTATTGGCAGACGAAGGTGTGAAGCGTGTAGATATGGACGGATTCATCGATAACCAGGGAAACTTTGGAGCAGACGGAATTGTAGGGCCACATCACGAAAAGGAGGGTAGCTACTACACTATCAAGCAGTTATGGAGTCCGGTGCAAATCATGAATACTTCTATCGACAAGCAATTTGATGGCAAATTCTCTGTAGAAAACCGTTACGATTATCTGAATCTGAATACTTGCCGTTTCCTTTGGAAGCAAGTAAAATTCCCGTTGGCAACAGATGCTTCCAATGCCGCTGTTCAAGTACTGAAAGAAGGTGAAGTGCAAGGCAGTGACGTGGTTGCTCACTCGGCAGGCATTTTGGATATAAAAACAAATATCCTCCCCAATGCAGACGCCCTCTTCCTGACAGCAATCGACTCATACGGCCATGAACTTTGGCGCTGGACTTTCCCGGTCAACAAACTGAATCAGCAGACAGAACAGCTTTCTCCCTTGTCCAGTCGTCCTGCTTATACAGAGACAGAAAATGAGCTTACTGTGAAAGCAAATAAGTGTACGTTCATCTTCTCAAAGAAAGACGGACAACTAAAAGGAGTATCTGTAGATAACCGTAAGATTAGTTTCGCCAATGGCCCCCGTTTCATCGGAGCCCGTCGTGCAGACCGCTCATTGGATCAGTTCTATAACCATGATGATGAGAAAGCAAAAGAAAAAGACCGCACATACAGCGAATTCCCTGATGCTGCCGTATTTACGAAACTGGATGTGAAAGAAGACGGAGGTAATCTGGTTGTTACCGCCAATTATAAACTAGGCAATCTGGATAAAGCCCAATGGACAATTAACCCGAGTGGAGAACTGGCTTTGGATTATACCTACAATTTCTCCGGTGTCGTAGACTTGATGGGTATCCGTTTCGACTATCCTGAAGATCAGGTAATCAGCAAACGCTGGCTAGGTGCCGGACCTTACCGTGTATGGCAAAACCGTATTCACGGAACACAATACGATGTTTGGGAAAACGACTATAACGATCCTATACCGGGTGAGACTTTCACATATCCCGAATTCAAAGGATATTTTGGTGATGTTTCCTGGATGAATATCCAAACGAAAGAAGGCACTATCAGTCTGACAAACGAAACTCCCGACGCATATATCGGAGTATATCAGCCTCGTGATGGCCGTGACCGTTTGCTTTATACTCTCCCCGAAAGCGGAATCTCTGTTCTGAACGTGATTCCTCCGGTACGTAATAAAGTAAACTCCACCGATTTGTGTGGTCCCTCTTCACAACCGAAATGGGTAAATGGTCCACAAACTGGACGAGTCATTTTCCGGTTTATGTAAATGAATCATATAAAGGTATCCACATTGCGTTGGATACCTTTTTTATTTAATCTTTTGAAGTTCGGGAATGAAAATGGCTACAAAATTCTTTTCCATAAAATAAATTTTCTATATTTGGAGGCAAGAATTCTTATTTATTTGAGGTTTACGAATTTTCTAATATTCAAGCACGATGAAACACTATTATTCCTTTCTGATAATAACCTCATTGTTATTAGCCGGATGCGGGCAAAAAGACCGGGCAAAATTTCAATTCGAATCATCTGTACAGACAGAAGAAAGTTATCCGTTAGCGAAAGAATATATTAAAGAGGCTGTTATCACAGGAAAAGTGTTGAACCGGGATTTTTATCCTCAAGAAAAAGAATTAACTCTCATCATTCCATTTTTTTGGAAAATGGAAAATCAATATCGTACCCCCATACAAGAAGACGGCTCATTTTCATTCCGCTTTCCGGTTTATGCAAAATTAAGAGAAGTTTCCATTCGCAATTATGCGGAACATTTGTATATCCACCCGGGAGATAGCATACATGTGGAAATAGACTTCAAAGATCTTTTTCATCCCAAAGTAACAGGTGATGCAGAAAAACTGAATCAAGAAATACTGGCATTTACAGAAAGCGCCTACTATTACATACAGAATTATAGTATAAACCCGAATTTGAATATTAAGGATTTTGAGGCTGAATTAAAGAAAGAATATGACTTTCGTTTGGAGCGGAGAAACGAGTATCTGACGGAGTATAAGCCAATGGAAGATGTTACGTTATTTACTGAAGAGTTACTGAAACAGGACTATTATTACGCTTTGTTATCCTATGGCAGCCAATGCCAGTTTAAAACGAGAAAAGAAATGGATCGGTATCATAAACTTCTGCCTGCAATCAATAAACTTTATAATAAAGGGATTCTTTCGGCACGTTTATATGATATTGCCGATGAGGTAGAACGTTATATAGCTTATGGGATAACATACAAAGATAGTGAAACTCGCCCACATACGGATAACTTTTGAGGAAATAGTACAAAGTGATTGAGAACTAAAGGAATATGTAGTTTTGTTCCAGATTCTTCCATTTGTGGTTTTTGACCGTTTTTGATGGAGTTCGGAAAACAAATCGCTACTTATCCGTTGCCTTTTCCGGGTTGAAAAAGAGGGTTGGAAATAGCTTCCATTTCTACTTTTCATATCCTGTTTATCACTGCATGGAACGATGTTTCTTGCTATGTCTATCATGCAAACTTAGTCATATTTTTCCGTATTAGAAAAAAAGACAGGGTTTGTTTGTTAGGCGAAGGGCCTTATTCTCCGTTCCGCTATATTTTTCATGCCATTCATTTGCTCGCTATATAATAATTTTGCAAACAAAGGAATTAGTTATGAATCAAGCAAATGTAAAGGTATCGTTCTACCTGAAAAAGAGCGAGGCGGATGTTGACGGAAACAGCCCTGTAATGGCTAAATTAAGTGTCGGAAAATACTCGGAAGCGGCATTCAGTGTGAAGATGAAAGTTTCACAGTCGCGCTGGACTTCCGGACGTGCGTCAGGCAAGAGTATGGCTGCAAAGGAAATAAACAACCGTCTGGACGAGATTCGTGCAATGGCTTTAAGTATCTACTCAGAACTGTCGGCTGTACGTGACGGTGTGACAGCAGAAGAGGTAAAAAGTATTCTGCTTGGAATGTCCAGCGGACAGGAAACTCTTTTGGGCTACTTCAGACGATTTATCAATTGTTTTGAAAAGCGTGTGGGAGTAAACCGTACCATGAAAAGCTTGCGTGCTTATCGGAATGCCTACAACCATATCGAAAGATTCTTGCAGACAAAATACAAACTCTCCGATATTCCGTTCTCAGCACTGGACCGTTCCTTTATTGACAAGTATGATTTGTACCTTCGGACAGAACGCAATCTCGCCCCCGGAACAATCATCAATCTGACCGTACAACTGAAAACGATTGTCGGCGAGGCCATCGCTGACGGTATCATTACCGCCAGTCCGTTTTTGGGATACGAGCCGGTGCGTCCTAAAGCCGTACAGAAATATCTCACGGCAGAAGAGTTACACAGAATCATGACCACTCCGCTTCACAGACAGACATTATATCATGTCCGTGATATATTTTTGTTTTCCTGTTTTACCGGGATTTCATATAGAGATATGTGTCTGCTGACCAAAAGCAACCTATGTTCAGCAGAAGATGGGACATGGTGGATAAAAAGTGCCAGACAGAAAACCAAAATAGAATTTGAGATTCCGCTGCTTGATTTGCCGCTACAGATTCTGAAGAAGTACAGCGACACTGCTCCCGATGACAAGTTGCTGCCGATGTACAGCAATTCTATGCTGAACCATTATTTGAAGGAGATTGCGCAAATCTGCCACATAAACCGTCCGTTGGTCTTTCATGCCGCCCGTCATACATACGCTACGGAAATAACACTTTCCCATGGCGTACCCCTTGAAACAGTCAGCAAAATGCTCGGACACAGTCAGATAGAAACCACCCAAATTTATGCGAAAGTAACCGATGACAAGATAGATGCCGATACAAAGGCACTGAATCGGAAAATTTCAGAACGCTTTTCTGTCGTCATTTAATAAACCCTTAAATGGAAAGTATATGGAACAGAATATTGAGAAACAGAATACCAAACGCCGCAGCACATTTGCCGTGCTGTTTTATATCAACCGTACAAAAATACGCAAGGACGGGATGTGCCAGTTGTTGTGCAAGGTGAGCATCGATGCCGAATGGGCTCAGATAGGTACCAAAGTATCTGTCAATCCGGCTATCTGGAATCCGGAGAAAGGGCGTGCAGATGGACGAAGCGAGAATGCCGTTACTGTGAACCGCGCCATAGATGACCTGACAAGCGAGATAGCCGGACATTATGATCTGATAAAGAACAGCCTGGGTTTCATCACAGCAGAACTGGTCAAGAATGCAGTCAAAGGTATCGGACAGAAACCGCTTACCCTGCTGGCTCTCTTCAGGGAGCATAATGAGGAATTCAAGAAACGTGTCGGGATAGACCGCATACGGGAGACATACGAGTCCTATCAGCGTTCATACAAACATCTTTCCGCATTTGTACGGGAAAAGAAGGGTATGGAAGATGTCACGTTGCGAAGTCTTGACAGGGTGTTCTATGACGATTTTGAAGTTTTCCTGCGCACCGACCGCAACCTGAAGCCCAAAAGCGTGCATGAGCATCTGTACCGCTTGAAGAAACTTACGGTACGGGCTGTCAGCCAGGGCACGTTGAGACGGGATCCATACTGCCGTCTGCACCCCGAACTCCCCAAAAGAAGAAGCCGCCACATGAAGCTGGAGGACCTCAAGACATTGATGACTACTCCCGTAGAGAAGCCGCAATTACAATTCGTGAGGGATATGTTCATCTTTTCGACTTTTACCGGACTGGCATATGCGGATTTGAAGAGGTTGTCGGTAAATGATATTACGCAGGCAGACGACGGCACTTGGTGGATTCATATCCACCGCCAAAAGACCGATACGCTTTCCTCTGTCCGTCTGCTGGATATTCCTCTCCAAATCATAGAGAAGTACCGTAGCCAGAGAACCGGGGACAAGGTGTTCAACATTTACGGACGCTGTTATTTTATCATGCTGACAAAAGAATTGGGAAAGGCCTATGGATTTGATTTGACCTTCCACCAGGCCCGGCATAATTACGGAACCCACATCACTCTCTCGTTGGGTGTCCCGATAGAGACGGTAAGCCGTATGATGGGACATACCTCCATTTCCACCACGCAAATTTACGCGCAGGTCATGGACACAAAAGTGGACGAGGACATGAAACGCTTGAGAGCCACCGGCTTCGGTAACAGCATAGAATTATGTGAAGAGGATTTCACGACAAAGAAAAAACGGAAGCGGAAATCGCAAGCCGTATGAAAAGGAGAACGGAGAAACAACCGCAACCCGGCAGGTCGTTTCTCCGTTCTGACTTTAATGATGCCAGCTATACCCAGCGTTGTTCTTCCCGGCACCGCTTATAGGCATCGTCCAGTATTTTCATAATGTCGGACTCTTTATAGAGAGCCTTTCCCTGTACCAGGTAGTAAGGGATTACACCGGATGTACGGTATTCCTGCAATGTGCGTCTGCTTACCCGCAGGACATTGGAAAGTTCTTCATCCGTAAGGAAGCGTTCACCGTTGAAGAACGTTCTCGGGATTTCCTCCAATACCGAAAGCATCTTCTCCAATTTCTCCAATCCCTGAAACATCACATCAATGTGCGGGTCTTTCTTGTCTATGAAATGATAGCTCATAATCTGCTCTTTATTAAAGGGTGATAACTCAAATCCAACAATCTCTGTATATCTTCCGGCTTGTAGAAGAGCTTGTTCTTTATACGGCTGAAGGGAAGTATCCCTTTGGCCCGATATGCCTGAAGAGTCTTTTTGTTGATGCGGAGCACATCGCACACTTCCTGGTTGTCCAGCCAGTTTTTCAGGCCGAGGTCCTCTACCGGTCGGCAAATGTGTGTCATCCGTTCCTCAAATTTGCAGAAGCGGATACGCAGCTCTTCAAAAGTCTGTTTGTCAATACATACAAGTTCCATATTCTTTTCAGTTTTATTATTCCACCTGGTTTTTCAGTCTTGCCGGCATACGTTTCCCCTTCTGGTTGAGGAATGCCTCTACCTCAGAAGACTTGTAATAGGTACGCCCGTCAATCATGTAATACGCCACGAGTTTCTTCTGGCGGTACCGTGCGAGGGTGCGTTTGGTTATGCCGAGCAGCTCGCACATGTCCTGATTGTCCAGCAGCTTGTCGCCGTCAAGGGCGGAAGTCTGGCGGTTCATGCGGTTCAGTCTGTCTTCAATCTTGTCGAACCGTTCCATGATCTGATGGAGCATCATCTGGAAGGTTTCACGGTCTATCTGTATCATAATACGGTCTGTCTTTGAGTGTAAATAATCGGGTGATTACACCTTGTTGCGCAACAGGTTATATCATGATATAGGGCTAACGGCATGCCAATGGCACCATGTTTCATGGAATGGCATCGATATTCCATTGAAATACAGCGAAATAAAAATTATTAGAGAAAAGAAATGATGGAAATAAGACCTTGCAGAATGCAAGAAATCTCGCAAAATGCAAGTTACATCCTGCAAGGATTACGGTAAATCAGACGGCAAATACCATTGTTGGAAGAAGTGAGATTTTTAATCTACAGATGATATGCAAACATACTTTTCCTATTGAAATTATTGAATACTTGTCATAGCATTTTATTTTAGCCCGTATTTTTTCATCTTTCTGTACAGTGTTGCCGGATTGATTTTGAGCATCGCAGCCGCCTGTTCCCGATGTCCGTTGCAGGCTTTAAGAGCATTGATTATGTTCATTTTCTCCTGCGTTTCGTCTTTCAGCGGGCGGATAGCAGTTAAGGGAATTGTCTCATTATTATGCTGGTGGATTTCTGTATTTAATCCTTCCATTTCTAATAACGGTGATTCGGAAACAAGCACGGAACGTTTTACCCGATTTTGCAGTTCACGCACATTACCCGGCCATGGATAGGCAAGCATTCTGCGTCTGGCATCATCGGAAAAACCGCTTGTTTCCCGTTTCAGCTCCCTTGAATAGCGTTCACGGAAAAACTCAGCCAAGGGAAGGATATCCTCCGGGCATTCAGCCAACGATGGCTGTTGAATTTCAAATTCGTTCAAACGGTGATAGAGGTCTTCCCTGAACCGCCCCTCCTTGATAGCCTGCAGCAAATCCTCGTTTGTGGCAGAGACTATCCGCACATCCGCTACTCGTTCCTTACTGCTGCCGATTGGTGTATAGGTACTTTCTTGCAACACACGGAGAAGCATGGTTTGAATTTCATAAGACATTGTTCCGATTTCATCCAGAAATAATGTTCCGCCTTTCGCCATATCGAAATAACCAGCCTTGGCGGTATCTGCACCGGTAAATGCTCCTTTTTCATGTCCGAAAAGAAGAGAGGCTGCCAGTTCACGGGGCAACGCCCCACAATTCACCGCCACGAAAGGTTTATTCCAGCGTTCACTGCCTTGATGGATACTCTGTGCCACTGATTCTTTGCCTGTTCCGTTGGCTCCAAGTATCATTACAGCCATTTCTGAAGAGGCAACCAACCGGACATTTTTTTGTACTTGCAATATTAGAGGACTTGTCCGATGAAACATTACCTTTTCCTTTTTTCGTACTGTAACCATAGGCTTAAACACATCCTCTGCCAATTCCAGTAAATGTTCTCTATGAACAGGCTTGGGCAAGTAGTCTATTGCACCCAATTTAATAGTACGTACCACATCCGGAACCGATACATATTCAGTCGTAATTATAAATGGAATATCTTTCTTTTCCCTACGGATCCATTCCAATAAAGAGATACCGTTCCCTTCTGGCAGACGTACATCTGAAAGTATCATGTCGAATGTGGTTTTACGTATCAACGAGCGTGCTATCGGTTCGCTTATGGCCGTTACCGCATCATAACCTGCCTGTGCAAACCAGTCCTTCTGCATCTGCGACAAGCCTACATTGTCCTCAACAATTAATATTCTCCTTTTCATTGTTCAATCTTTTTATTTCGTTATTCGCTTCTTCTATCAGCATAGTGTTACACTTCAGAATTTGTTGTGTATGTTCTCGTATAGCATTATCATCAGTAACAAAGTCTTTCAGTAGAAGCCGATAAGTAAACAAGGTCTCATCCAATTTCAACAGCTCCCACATTGGCTGCATACGATGAACAATCTTACGCAATCTTTTTCGATCACAATCATTCATGGCTGAAGCGAGTTCATCCGCATCCCGTTTTGACTGTTCAATAAAGGACTCTAGCAGTTTTGTCTTGTCTTCAACATCTGCTAACATCGTACTGAAATCCACCTTATATTTTTTATCATCCCAGCACTCTTTAAGAGTTGAAAGTAGATGTAACAGATCCGGAAGAGAAAACGGTTTGTAAATACAGTCAGCAAATCCGGCTTCTAAATAATCCTTCTTCTCGTAGTCACCGCGTGCGGTCATGGCAACTACAGGTATTGTTCGCGAATTACCAATAGTTGAGTTGCGCAACAGAGCAAGCAAATCAAACCCGTTGGTTTCTGGCATTTGTATATCGGACAATAACAAGTCATAATCTATGTTACGCATAGCCTTAACCAACTCTTTGACGGAAGGGCATGCCGTACATACTATACCTTTTCTTTCCAGCATTTTCTTGACTACATCTCTCAGCATGATATTATCATCAATAAGCAGAACACGATGAGGCAGGTGTTCAAAATGAGGTTGCATCGAATTCTTGCTATTCACCGGTTCGTCTGTTTGCCGTAACGGAAGAGTTACACGGAACATGCTTCCCTGCTCGATGGAGCTGGTTACTTCAATGCTCCCGTCAAGCAACTTTACTAGCCCTTGTGTGATAGATAACCCCAAGCCATGTCCGTCGGCATTGGCAGCTGATGCCTTACGCTCAAACGGACGGAAAATGCGTGAAAGTGTCTCTTCGGTCATACCACTGCCGGTATCTTCAATTTCCAGTGATAGTTTCCTGCCATGGTAACAAACGCGAAAACTAATCGTGCCTGATTCAGTGAACTTTACGGCATTAGCAAGTAAATTGTCAATAATCTGCTCTATGCGTACCTCATCACCATAAAGTCTGACATCCGTGTTTTTGAAATCGCAGACAAACCGTATGCCCTTGTTATTGGCCATATGCGAGAATCCCGCAGCAGTGCGCTCTAACATTTCATGAAGGTTGAACGGGACATCTTGACGTTTTTCTTCTGCTTCATTCAATTGATATACATCTAGCAAGTTGTTGAGAAGATGTACTACATGAAGGCATACATCTCCAATATTTTTCAGGTAGATATTTCGCTGTTTCTTTTCCCGTGTGTTCATTGCCAGTTCGGTGTTGCCGGTAATAATATTCAAGGGGGTTCGAATATCGTGAGAAATGCTGAGGATGATATTCTTTTGCATGTCCAAGAGTACAGAGTTTTGCGAAACTAGTTCTTCCAAGTGTTTCCGCCCTTTTTCCCTTATACGTATATCCCTTAAAATAATCAGGTATGATACAGCCAACAGAAGAACCGCGGAAAGGACAAGACTGGTGATGACGAGAGTGGAACGGTCATGCGAATTCTTAAGATATTGTTCCTTAGTTGTAAGGACATTCTGGAATTGCCCTTCCATCGTAGCAATCAAGGTGCGTAGCTCTTGGTTCAACTCTTTGTTATAGTCGCGCAGGTTGTTTGCATAATTGTCTATGTCCTTCTGCCTTTCTGCTTGCATGGAAAGATACGCTTCATTCAGTGATTGGAGTGTGCTTGTTTCCGGAGGCAAGATTACAGTCTCCTTTGCCCCAAATAAACCTGGAATTCCTTTTTTCTTACGTGTAACCGTACGATGCAATGTGGCCTGGTGTATAGCCATAGGTAAGTGTTGAAGCAAGAGGCTGTCAGCTTCATTCCTTTTCCGAAACAGCTGCATGATCTGGCTAAGGTGTTTTTCTTTGCTTGTTAGTAAGTTGCGGAGTTTGTCGGTTTGTTCTTTGCTGACAAATTCTTCATCAGGCATCTTTTGCAATAAAGAATCAATATATAGTCGGACCTTACGGTATTTCAAAAAATCATTTTCCGACCATGATAATACCGTCTCTCCATAAGATGCAAGAATGGAAATATGGTACAATATGGAATTTGCATCATTGCGCACCTGACGTATGGCAAGGTTTTCAGATTCTATTTTCGCTACTCGGTTGCGCTCATGAAATAATACAGAAACCATTCCCGTTATAACAACCGATAGGATGATATAGCCTGCAAGAACTTTATGCTGTAATAGTATTTTCTTTTGTTTCATATTCCTTGTTGATAATAGTAGTTAAAATATAGAACTCTATAAGATTATCTTTGGCGTAAAGAATCAAAATGTCAACTTTCTTTACCCAAGCATGGTTTTAAACTAAACATACAAAACATATAAAGGCGATATACAGTGGTTGGAGGCATACCCTGTATATCGCCAATAAATGGAAAATTGACCCTAAAAACAGCGACTTGCTGTATAATAGTTTTCTTCCCGGATTTTACGATTAGAATCCGGTGAAGGCTGTTTCTCAAGTCTGAAATAATAAACGCCCTAATTGATATGTATACATCATTACACAGCATTCTTCAATTAATTACAAATTTATGGATTATATTTTAATATCCATGGCTTTAATCCACTGAAACACATGAATATCAAACATTCTATTATAGATTTTCGATAAAAGAGATACGTTGTTCTTTTGATAGTTTATGGCTTCATTTATTGAGTAAGATTGCGATTAGGGTAGTATTCCAAATGATGCATCCACTTCTTGAGACAATGATTTTCTTTTACATCATAACATTTTTTACTCTGCGTAAAAATACAGCCAAATATAATGTCTGAATACTTTTAGTATTCATGAAAGACTTCATTAAAAATAAATGGCTTCAGAAGTGAGATGCGAGAAAAGCGATTAAGATTATGTACTCTCAATATTAGTAATAGGAATTGTATATTATATTACCAAATGAAATACAAAAATGCACTTGTTGTATAGAATGTACGTTTTAAAAATTTATTTATCTATATATAGCTAGATTATGAACAACTGCAAAAGTATAAATTTTATAGAGGAGATATTATTTGAAATGGAATTATCTGTATTTGAATCCACTTTAAGAAGGAGCATATTTTAAATTTTATCTAACAATAATGTTTTTAATACTTACAGTAAAAAAATGAAGGTGCGCAAATTTGCACACCTTCTGAAGCGATTAAGATATCAGATTACTTCCAAGAGCCTTTACCGCCTACTTGCATTACGCCTAAGCCCCCTGCAATACCATTGAATTGTGCTACTGGTACACCATCTTTGTTAAACCAATTTACTTGGACGATTCCAGCTGCAGCTCCCAAGCATTGCACATGATAAGCTGTTGCGTTATCAAATACAGCATCCCAGTTGCTATAAGCAGAATAAAAGATTCCGGATGCTCTAAAACCGGCAAGTCCTATACCCCAATGTTCTCCTTGGAATGTTTTATTTTTTGACGGAAGTTTACATTCAACTGTTCCATAAATAAAAGCAGCAGTTAAATTAACATCGCCAGCACAACTTACAGAAGTACCATTAGCGGCTGGATTAGGGATTAATTTGACAATGCCATCTAATGTGTCCTTCGAAACTTTGCCTTCATAAGCTTTGATGGTTGCTTCTTTACAAGCCTGATAAAACTCAATGCTTCCAACTTGTAAGTTTCTCATAAATATTTTAGTTAAAACAGGTTGTTGATATATAGATCTGCACTTGTTTCATTGAAGCGTTAAGACAATAATACAAATGATGTCTATGTTGAAGGTTGCACCTTGCCTTTAAAATGTTCAGTATAGAAGAGTTATAAATTACTAGGAACGGGAACAAGCCATGATTCGGGCACTTCAAAATAATCAATTCTCTGATTGCAACTTGAACATAACGGTATAATATACCATGCTTTATCGTCAGAAGATACCTTTTGGACATGAGCTCCTACAAGGTACTCTCTCGAATAGCAATCCTTCGCAAAACACTCATGAGCTTTCAGACCAATTTGTGATTCCCAATATTCAAGCCAAGAATTATATCCATTCGGTCTTGTAAAACGACTTGATCCATTTACATTTTTTACTAGCATGTTTACTAATATAGAGTTATTTTTATGTTATTATCACCCTTTTTTCAGAGAGGCACTCTGCTATCTTTGATGGTAGGAAGATAAGTTTAACCTAATGTATAGGACCATATCTTACAGCCAATTTGACTGATAACGCTTTATTTATACATTTCTTTTGGTGCACAGGAAGATAAGTATTGATATGGTATCTATACATCTGCAAATGTATAAATATTTCACTAACAAGCAAAGTAATCATTTATAAATCAGTTTGTTATTGACTTAAATTATGCTTTTTCGATATACATTATATATAGTATATCAACTTGGAAAATGATTCAGAAGAAATTTCTGTTGTAATAAAAAAACTAAAAGATATGGGATACGAAAATATCGTTAATAAAATGCCCAATTTAGAGCCATTTGATATATATATGTTTTAAAGCATTTTATGAATGGTATTTTTATTAGGAAATAAAATTAAGTCCGATATGATAACCTCTACTGAGGAATTCATATCGGGCTTATACGTTAGTAAGAAAGACTAATTTATGAATATGACTAATCTGGGAAATAGCGGTTGTATGTTTTGAGCGCTGATGGCGTGCTTGTCAATGACAGACTCCGGTGGATCATATAAAAGACAAGCCGTTTCTTGTCTGTAATCCATAAAATAGACAACATCAGCAACATCTTACCTATTAAGGATATTGTTTGAAAACTCTCGTATAGGATTTGTGAAATACCGATATTTTCACTCTTGATTATACTCATTTCCTGTGGAAATCTACACAATAGTGACAAAGGCATCAGTGTCTGTGCAATGGCATAGATGTATAATCCATACAGCAATATATCCGGCAATTGTAGATATAGGCTGTTTAACTTGCCAAGAAGCAATGTAAAAGTAATGGCAGAGACAAATCCTAATAATAAGGCTATCCAAAATTGGATGATGTAGTAACATTCACCGGATAAAGTCAATGAATATAGAGACGGAACAATGAAAAATAATGCAATGATAACCATGACAATTATACCATCCAGCATTGATTTTCCTGAAAATGAAGTTAGTTATTATAATGATTATGAGTCACATATAACCATTGAATGGATAGATCGTAACATTGGTACGATACGTGTTAAAGATTCTATTTCTTTTGAACTCATCGCTGACAGTACAGAAGAATTTGAATATCCATTAAAGACCTGGACAAGGGTAACTAATTCAGATAGTTATAAAAATACAATAACACGATTTACCGTAAACGGCAAGGCTCCGAAAATTATAGATAGTTCTGAGTACAGGGAACAGGATTGTATCTGCCAAGAGCAAAAGATAAAATTAAAAGGTTTTACCAAATATGAAATATGCTATGAACGAGTAAAGGAATACAATATAAAAGACGATTACTATATTGGTTTTCGAGCCAAATATATCGTAAACAAGTTAAGGGTCTGTTTGAATCATCCGGATGATATCAATGCTATTTTTACCTGTCGTGGCACTCAGTTGGATTTTGATACAATAGTTGATGATAAAGGACGGATCGAGAAAAAGTACAGGAGTATTATTCTCCCAAGGCAGGTTATGTATTTGTTTTACAACAAAATAACTAATGAATTATGAAGATTCTATTTAATGACACCGAGGGATAAGGCATATTTGCCAGACCCTTTACACGAGTTTATTTCTCTTTATTGCAACCTTTAAAAGAGGGTGAATAAAAGCCCTTATTTGCACAATCACTCCAGCAAAATGCCGGGGTGATTGTTTTTGTAGGGTTAATGTTTCATCTGTCTTATCTCATAAGGAGTTTTGTTATCATAGAACAACTCGTACTGAGTTTCACCGATGAAGGCATCTTTGTTCTTACAGATGATAAATCGTTTGTCGTCACTATACCTTTGTCTGATATAATATGCAAATTGGTGGTTTTTCAACAGAACAATATGCTTTCCAATAAAGCAAATGTCATTTCCACCGACAATTTCTCCGCGCCTGTATGGAATACATCTACTTAGTCGGTAGTCTAAAGGAAAATACATATCGTTGTCTTTCTGAAATTTTACAAATCCAATCTGTATCAATTCCGGTATTTGATTAAAACAGACTTTGCTTCCAAGATCTACATAATATTCCTTACCATCTTCTATGAGATGTAAGTAGGCATCATCGAGCAATTCTGCATAATCATATTTAGGATCTTCCTGTCGGCTCAGTTTTTCAAAGAAACGGGTACGCAAAAGATATTTACCCTCCCAATTCCGTACTACACGAATACCATATGCCTGACGAAATATCTCTGTGTAGGATCCGGTTGATTTCCATCGTCCTAACCGAATGTCACGACAGAATGTATTATAGACTTTCTTGTCTTTTCGAGTAATACGAATATCCAATGGTTCTTCATAATCAGACAAGTTACAGCCACAATAAAGTTCCACCGGCAAAGGGTAACGGAATAATCTTGTTTTCTGGCATTCTTTTACCCGGTGTTCGAAATCCTCAACCATATCTGTCCAGCGTTTTTTTTCATTTATCCATTCTTCCAACAAAATAGGATGCAGTTCCGCCTTCCATCTCTGTTTGAAAAAGAGTTTCCCGCTTTCATCTTCAAACAAGGAAATATTATCCATTTTCTCTTTGAAAACAAATAACTTGGGCATCTCGTTATTGGCAATATAAAAATTCCGAAACCGGAGGCCGTCACTAATACCATGAACCAAGGCTGCTTCTGTAACAAAGCTATTCTCATCCATCACCTTGGTCTGTACTCTTGGATACAGATTTACACCATCGGCAGTGCTAAATTGCAAGAATTCAAATTTTAGCAGTTTTGGCTGCAAAACAAAGCGTATACCATTCCTTAAGTCTATCCACGGACGTTCACGGTCTATTTTTCTCCTGGAATACAATTTAGCGATTCCATGCAATTTCAGTTCTATCTTGTGATATATACAAGGTAATATTTCCTTGCCACCTTTATCAGACACACCCACAGAACCATCTGCTCCCATTATCAATTTATAACCATGGGCTGCATCCAAATCATGACGTTGCCCATCATGAGTCATTACAGATACCATTTCTGTACGTTCATCAGGAGAGAAATCCTGCTGTAAGGAAGCATTCAAAGATGGCATTTCCAAAAAATCTTCTTCTTCTGCTTGTTTTAAGTTACCTTTGCCGGAAATTTTTCCTTCAAACATTGCCTGCCAATCACGGTCATCTGATGGCAAACCAAAGATGTGGAACAATCCTACATTATCCAATATAAGACAATACTTTTTACCTTCGAAGACACGCATGCCACGACCTACTTGTTGAAGATACTTGGCAAGCGAGAGTGTAGGTCTTGCCAGCTGAATAAATTCAACATCCGGACAGTCAAAGCCTTCACTGAACAAATCTACATTGACAAGTACCTGTATATCATCGAAGCCCTTTATGTTTCCAGAAGCACAGGAATCAGTATCCTTGAATCTTTTCAAAAGCTGCTTTCGTTCAGCATCCGGAGTTTTAGAACTTATAACGATGGATTTAATACCATGCTGACTGTAAAATTCAGCGATATGTTCTGCATGGTCAATGTCTATAGCATACACAATACCTTTCTTGTTTGCAGCATATTTTAATACCGTGTTACAAAGTCTTTGAAGACTTGGTCGGACATCCAGTTTCTCACTCATTTCGCGGATTGAAAAATCACCGTCCGATCCGCGCTTTTTTAAACTGCAAATGTTTTTTTGTTCCTCACTGTCTATTTTTACAGACATATAGTCGTATAAAGACAAACGTCCTTCGGCTATGAATCTATTAGTTGTCCACGATTGCAGCAGTATGTCGAATATATCCGTAAATCCATGTTTCGTCAAACGGCAAGGTGTCGCTGTAACACCTAATATTTTAGCTTTTGGATAGTCTCGAATGACTGTCGTATATGTCTTCGCAACAGCATGATGAGCCTCGTCAATTACGATCAAACCGGGAGACTCTTTTACAGCAGAGTTATTTTGAGACAACCATTGAATAGACATAACCTTTACTTTGTCAGATAGATTTTCTGAAATATGTTCATCCATAGATTCCATTATCTGTTCAACGGAATCTTTAATCTGTTGTATAAGTTCACGTCTATGTGCCACAATCCAGACTATACTCTCATTCCTTTTCACCCAGTCGTACACATATGCGGCCAACAGATACGTTTTACCCGTACCTGTCGGCATCTGTACCATTGCGGATCGATGCAATTTAAAAACCGATTCAATCCTTTGTTTCATTTCAGTTTGATAGTCGTAGAGTTGTATTTGTTTCATGGAATGACAAAATGATTTTTTTAACAGAGGTTGTCCTTTTATTGAAAGTAACAGTTTGCTTAGAATCAAATCCAACCGTGCCATTTTCTCCAGAAGTACAGCCAGATTCGGAATGGAGCATCTGTAAGGACTTCGTGCGGATAATGCTTGAAGAATGTACAATTTCTTTTGAGTGAGAAAGCAAAACGAACGGAGGCATATTTCATCCGTGAAGAACGCCGGATGCGTTTGTCGAATTTGCCGAAATTACCGGAACGCATTATTTCTGACAATAAAAAACGCCCTTCTTTTATATCCGGAGGAAGAATCAGATAATTATCCTTCAAACCGAAAACTTTCTGCATGACGAACATGACGGCAGAAGCAAAACGTGTCATGCCCATTTGTTGAAGAATATCCAATGTTCTCTTTATGCTGTCTTCAGAAGCCTGATGATGCAGGACATGGTAATAGTCCATGAGTTGTCTGAGTCCGATGCCTTCACCAAAAAGGTGGCGATAGATATGTAACAAAATATAGAATCGATTGAATTCAATGGTCGGTGAGTTTATGTTTTCAGAAATATCCGGCAGTTCTATTTCGTTGGAGAATTGAACAGGAACCTGTTCCATGAAAAATTTCTGCAACCTTTTGTTGTCAGCAAATCCGTTCATCCAAGAAGGGGTAAAATGAAGCTCCACTTCTGTATCCTTGAGTAGCGGGTAGTGCACATGACAATACGTTACCCCTTCTAGTTTTCCTTTATCACCAGCCAATTCCAATACAGATTTCCTAATCAATGAAAGTGAGCATTCTGAAATTTTAGCAGGATGCAGCCAAACGTCAATATCTCCCGGCATACGCAGTAGCGGAAAGGTATAAAGTGCGGCCATGCTTTGTCCTTTGAGTATGGTATAATCAAATCCTTTTTCTTTTAAATGATTGCCAACGATAATACATTCCTTATTGATGCGCTTATTGAGAATACGTATCTGTTCAGATATGGCATACCATTTCAAAAGCAGCTTTTGTGGGGGTTTCTGGTTTTGGGGCAGTAATGTAATACCGGTAAATAGAACGCCTGTCAATGCTTGCCGGTGAGCTAATTCATAAATGCCAAACCAGTCTTTTGCACTAGGAATGCAGGAAAATTCCTTTCTATTTCCCAATGATATCTGAATAAGTTCAAAGAAAAGTGTTGTTAGTGGTATGATGGTCTGTTCCATAAAGTCTTATAATGTATTACGGAATGATGTCAAGTAATTGCTTCGGAATGCTTATAACGAATAGCCTTGACAATAAATTTAATACCACCGATGCAATTATCAGATTATTTATTGCCAAGGTCGACTATATTTTATTACAGCTATTCTTTTAGTTTGAAAAAGCATTCAAAGTTACTGATATTCTTTTGTTTACATATAATTATAATCAGATAATTGATAAGAATTTTCTATACCATATAGATTATAATTTGTATGAATGAAAAAAACATTCCGAACAATAGGTCTTCAGATTGGTTGTATATCCTTTTTGCCAATCACAGTTCCTTCTTATTGCAGGTCAAGTATTCATAGTCGGATATGTCATTCTGAACATCGTCCCATATCATGTGGTAATCCTCATAAATCCGGATCCAGTCCTCTGTTGACAGGCGCGGAAAGTAAGAGGAATACAAATTGCGGAGGTCTTCCAGCGACAGCGACGGGTTCCGGTGTAGGATATCGTGAATCTCCTCTTCGCACTCGAAGAGGGAATCATAGAATTCATCCGTCCCCTGGTGGGTATAGACGGCTGTACAGTCCTCAATGAGATGTTCAATGAAGTCCAAGCATTTCTGCAAGTCTTTCTTGACGGTGATTTCCTCATCCGTATGGGGATTATAATAACCACAACTGACATTTACACAGCTCACTTCCAGTCCGTTCTCCTTCAGAGTAAGGACATCTGTCATCAGCCCATTTTTCTCCGCATAGCCCCATTTTTCGGGAGCAGCCTCCCTGATGAACTTTTCGGAACACAGTTCTGTGAAGCTGATGGCTGTAATCAGGTCGGAATGTCCTTTTCGGTCAGGCTGTATGACAAACCGCACATCATCAAAAAACGGCATGTATGCTTGAGCACTGCCTTTGCATCCGGTTTCTTCTTCGCGGAAGAACACGACTTTGATGACATCGTATTTCTGCAGGCATTCCAGGCAGATGAATATGCCGTTTTTGTCATCAGCTCCTAAATTCTCGTACCTCCGCTTTGATGGAGAGTAGCCGAAAAGGATGCCTTCAGTTTCAATGACTCTGAAATCCTTTGAATGCCTACAATGGGATATTTGGTCCAAATGGCTCACTAAACAAGGATAGGACTCGGAATTGCCTTTGGTTACATACAAGTTGCCGAAACTGTCCTTTTGCAGACTGATGCTTCCGTGAAGCCCGTTGATATAGGAACAGAGGAAGCGGATCATTTCCTGTTCCTTTCCACTCGGACTGTATATGTTATATAGCTTCTTCAACAGCTGCGTATTCATGTTCTTCTTCATAAATGTTTATATTATTATCGGAGATATTAAATGGAAGACCGGTTCTTGAATCCAGCGAGTCATAGTATTCTTCGTCAAAACAGGCTATCAAACCGTCCTCCAACAGGGTTTCTATGGTATTTAAATGGATGGTTTGTGACTTGTAAGCCTTATCTTGCTGATTCCATATCTGGATTTCCGTCAGTTCATCCGCATCTTCAAACCAGTCCTTGTCATATTCGGAATAATGCCAATAGTTCTCCTTGTGACAGTTTTCAGCATCCTCCCGGCATTGCTCACAGCAATAATATTCTTCAGTAATCTCCGAGTAGACGGAGTCGCCTGTCAGACAGTAGCTTTCGCACCAATCACAGAAAACTGTATCGTCATGATGATGATATTCACCGCAAGAGGATATATAGCGGAAATCCTCCAAATCGTCCACATCCACTTCGATTTCCCGTCCCTCCATGTAGCAGACCTGCGTTTCTGTACAATAGCGCTGGTTATATTCATCCCATGCCTCCTCGCTTTCGTCATCATCACCATTCAGATTACGGTCGGTCGTATCCAGCAGATAATCATCTGCCGAATGCTTGTAGTTGTAGGCCTTTCTTTCCTCGTAATCGTACCATTTGAAGGAGTCCTGATAGGAAAGAGTGTCGTCCATGGCTAGGTCGCAGTCTATCTCAAACTTGCGGTCAAAAAGCGAACTTCCGTCAATGCCGACAAATGCGTTCGCCTCGTGGCAGGATGCCCCCACAATTTTGTATCCGTCAATGTAGCCTTCTTGGATTAGTTTATTGACAAGCATGTATTTCAGCATCTCGTCCTCTCCGGTAGTATATTGGCGTTCCAACAGCCTCCACCGTCTGTTGTCCTGATCGGTCACTTCGGTGAACAGGATAGCCCTTGCTACAATTTTTCCTTCCTCGTCCTTGAGGTAAGCAGCTTTTGCTTTTACCGAATCCAAGTAGAATGAATGCCTGTCCATATCCGTCATACAGGAATTGAAGTATCCTTTGCACCAGAAACTTTCATAGATGGCTTCGAAATTGTTGTCCACATGCAGTTCCATACCCGACGTACAGCCCAGCGTAAATGTGTACCACTGTTTAGCAAACACATCACCGCACAGCCAGTTCACAACACTGGAGGAAAGGATTTTTCCTACGATGGTTTCCAGCATGACGGCTCTCAGAAATTTTGCCGATTTCATTTCGAACACCCTGCTGCGTTCCATATTGACATAGCGGATGGAACCATGGTCTCCGTCTTCACAGATACCTCTGGCTTCATCCGTGCGGTATTGTGTAGACCAGTAAGTCCTTCCAATCAGTTCCACTCTGTGGGGAAGCGAATCATCCTGTTTGCCGGAACTGCATACTGCATCAGTGGCCACCTGCTGAAGTTGGGCCATATCCTTAATGTTAAGCAAGGTGAAATCATTTCTCTTGCGGCAATATCTCAACAAGTCTGCATTCTTCAGATGGCTGAGCAGGATCTTGTTTTTTCTGACCTTCGCACCATTGTTCCTTTTTTCCACTGCGAAAATTTCCTTGAACTCATCGTAGTTCCTGAACTGATAGTACAACATAAGCTAAAGGATTATGAGGTTAATGACTGGATTATCTTCAACCGGCAGATTTGAACGTTTTGCCTGCATATTTCTTCCGGAATAGGCACATCCGCTTTCCGATTCGCACTCCGGAAATCCTTTCCAAGACTGGTTTCTTTTCATGATTCTTAATGGATTTAAATTTGACATGACCGGCTCCTTGGAGCGCGGTATTCCTGTTTCTTACATGCCCCTCCAGTTTTTTGCCTTGTCCAAAGCAAGGCTTGGCGGAAAAAATACCGGAACGAAGTGAGGATGATTTTTTGCAGCCAACCCGCAAGGGCTGCCTTGTCTGCGACAAGGCAAAAAGCTATCTTTGCATGGAAGAATCTGGAATATCTGCGGATGGACGATGATAGAACCACTGTTCAGTTGAGGGAATAAAAAACGGGAATAACCTTGGATGGCTATTCCCGCTGTTGAGAATCAGATGAATTTTGCTATTACAGATTAATTGGTCATGCGATTAGCATTTTGCTATATATGTTAGTAAATAAGGAGCATCAAATTAATCTTTCAAATTTGATACTCCTTCATATAAATCAATAAGTAAACCTGTTATGTCATTGAAGTCTATACACCTTCTGACAGATGAATATCATTCCTAATAATAATATTTGAGTGTTCAAAATTATGAATATTCAATAATCGAATACCCTCATTATATACTACACCTTTATGCTTTGGGTCTCTAATCGTTATAATAATGGTTGTCCTTATAGAGTTTATGACACCGTCTTCTTGCAATTCACACATAGTAGCATCTCTAGTAAATGAGCGTATTGTCATGGCCCATGTGGTATCGTCTTTAATTTTTTCTTTTTGTCCATCGGTCATTGTAGATAAGTCTACCTGATATTTTTTTACCGGTTGCCACTTGTGATTTTTCATAATAAGATTACGTTCCCTCATCATTTCAGGTTGATGAGCTGAGTATTTATCCCCAGTCAAAATGTTATGCAAAGAAATAATTCTTTCTTCATTTCGATATGTTTTAGGAATTCCTACAGCACCAAGAGCTACATGATTGACTCCCTGAATCGGTCCGATTTTCACATCAATATCCGTCTGACAATATTCATTGCCCTCTCCTCCTTTTAATACAGGATCAGTAACAACTGTCACCGTTACTATGCCATAAAAATAGCCGTTTTCGTCTATTAAAGAGTTTGGGAAAGGGAAATCAATCACTTGAAAATCTGTACCTTCATTGAAATCAGGTTGCCAAACCATCGTAAATTCATCTTCGTCATTGTTTAACATCTCATCTATGGTTGAAGGCAAGCCAAAACCATAGATTCGGGTATATTCTGAAGTGTTTTTATCTACTACTGATGGATAGTTGGCATTATGAACAATTAAAGCTTTTACCAAAGTCGGATCAAAAGTTCCATCAAGTCTGTGGACAAGATGAGCTGCTAACGATGAAATCCTTGGAGTAGAAAAACTTGTGCCAAATGCTGTATGCTGAATGTCTGCACCCGTCAAAACCTTAACGCCTGTTTTTATATTACCGCCATAATGTACGACTTCCGGCTTGATTAATTTTTCCGGACCATATCCTATTCGGGAAAAGGGAGAATGCATCCCTTCATCCAAATCTTCAGGATGCGTACCTTTATTACATACAGACCCGACTGTCAATGCCAATAATGATTCAGCTCCCAAAGTAATACGACCCAGATTGTGACTGTTTCCGGCTGATTTGCAAATCAAAACATCGTTTTTCTTTTGAATGTCATCCAATGCAATGGCAAAATCAGAAAATATAAAGTCTGATACTTCCGTTTGTGAGCCTTGAGAAAGATTCCAGATCTTTATCTCGGGGTGTTTCTGCACAGCTTCTCTGATATACATAATCAGTTCATCTTCAGAAATCCGTATTCCCTCTCTGTCTGAATTCACTATGTTGCTGACATATTTCAAGGGTCCGCAACCGGTACAATTAGTATTCTCCAGTATGTCCCCATAAACCGCCACACTCGTTACCATTGTGCCATGGTTCCGATTTATATCCAATTCATCTAATCCTGCAATATTGTCTTCCTCCTCAAGACTCCATGATGATAAATAGTCAGACTTTTCCACTCCGGAATCAAGAATGCCTAAGATAGGATATTTTTCCCCTTCGATGGGTTTTGCCAGCTCCACTTCCGCTTGAAACGGATTGGGGGCGGCAACCAGTTCGTAATAAGGCATTTCTTTTATGGAAATTACGCTATCAAGCGTAGCTATTTGCCGTATAGAATCTGCAGATGGACTTTCTATTCTAAATATTCTCAACCCCTCCGCATAATTTGCCTTTATTATATTACATGCCAAATCCTTGCCAAGTTTCAAGAGCAACTGTTCTGACAGGGTATTGAGGTTCGCATCTTTATAATCAACTAGCTGAATTTTAAGAAGTTTGTCGCTTAACTCATCAATATTAACATCGCAAGTGTAAATAGATAGTTCTTCTATAGCAGCCACACCAATGAGTTTATCTTTTGAAGATGTATGATTCTGCACAGAAGCTATATCATCTTTTATTGCTTTAATGTCGTCATTCCCATCCAACTTAAACAAAATATCCCGAAACCCTGAAATGCCAATTACATTGTGTTTACGTTTCCGGTTAAGGAGCGCTCGAACATTCGGACGGTATGATTTAGCCGTTGCATGTTCATTGAGTTTGGCTTTTATCAATAAAGGCAACTGACAATTATGGGGGTGTCGATTTTCGAAATGTGAGCTGATATTATCTAGCGCATTGACAAGTCGAACTGAATTCTCTCGAATGACTTGTTCTGTAGCCCATTTGGGGAGATCATTTGAGCCTCCGGCTTCTTTTAAGAACTCATCCTGATTTTTACGAGTTTTTACAAGCTGAATAGGAAGTGTTTTAGCCATATGATTTATTTATTAGCGGTTAAACTTTTGATTTTACGAAGACTAATGCCCGTCAATTCATTTATTGCTCTTTGCGTTAGTCCTTTTGACTTTAAATAAAAGATGAATTCATCCTCTGATTTTTCACCATTTTGTAATTCATAAATGCTAAAAAGAAGATGAGATATGGATAAGTCATTTTGCCCCTCTAAAATACCCTTAACTTTAGCCCGGTCAAAAAGGTTCTTCATATCAGAAGGAGATATTTCTTCAAACAGATTTATCATCCCTTTTGTATTGAGTATCAGATCGGCAATCTTATCCTGGTCTTCACCGCAAAATAGACGAATTAAATCAACAAGTTCCTTGTCTTTAGGCATTTTCACCTCGACCTTTTGCAGGAAACGGCGCCAGACTGCTCTGTCTAATAATTCAGGATGATTTGTTGCAGCTATGAGAACGCAATGTTTAGGCATTGCATCCATGTTTTGCAACAAACTGTTGATAACTCTCTTTAATTCTCCAATTTCTTTCTGGTCATCACGCGCCTTTGCTATAGCATCAAATTCATCTAAAAACAAGATACTTGGAAACTCTCCGGCATAATCAAAAATTTTTCTGATATTTTTGGCTGTGCTTCCCAACAAAGAGGAAACCAAGCTGTCAAGCCGGGCTAAAATCAACGGAAGCCCTGTTTGATTGCTTATATAATGTGCTATACTTGTTTTTCCACAACCGGGTTGTCCGTAGAGTATAAGAGTTTTTGGAATATCCAGTCCTTGTACCTCTAATTTAGATGAGTTGCGTACAATGTTGACAAATTCTTCTATTTGGGATTGAGTCAGAGAATTCAAAATAATTTTGTTTACACTTTCGGCTGGCGGGATAACTTCAACTATCTGAAGCCTGCTATCCAGATCTAAAGGGGCATTTCTTAGGGCATCCGCAACCACACTGGGGCGTACGTTGGTATCTTCTATTTTTTTTCTGATACAAGCAGCAAAAACGGGATCACCCTCTTGGCTCAATCTATCTGCAAGTCTATTGGAGTAGCTGATGACTTTCCGTTTGTCATTAGTCAACCCTCCTTCTATAATTCGTAATATTTCGGTATTCATGAGTAATGTACTTTTCTGCAAAGATACAAATTTGCGTACTTACAACAAAGAAAATCGTTCTCAAAGATACAGTAATATACATAAGCAGCGCAATTATTGTTCCCAAAATACGGATTTTAATTCTAATAGTCTTAAGTCAAGACAAGCTTATCCAATATATAGCAACCCTATGTAATTCCTTCAACATGAGTGCAAATACTATTTCACCTGTTTTATTATAGAATCCGTATAAGCATTTATTCAATTAGGTAGTCCCAGGCCAATATATTATCTCCATGGCGTAGTATAATGCTTTCTCAAAGACTATATTCAAATAAAAACGGTTATATTTGCAGTTTCTTTGACCGGTATAATTCGTCATATATACAAGGTGAAATAACCAACCTTTGAATCAAATTAAAGATAAATATAAACACTCATTCATATCATGGATAATCCTTCACTGATACTTCAGGAAATAATGGGAACCTATTATCCAAATTTCCTGGAAATCTATGTCAATACGGATAAGGCAGTAGTCTTGCATAAACTTTCTAAAAAAGAGTTGGGCACATTCTTTCACGAGTGGATCCATTTCATACAGGACATAACGACTTCATTCGGTTGTTACAATGCGTATGTGTACTTTGAGTCTTTTTTGTCGTTGGGCAAAAAGGCCATGGAGGAAAAGGATGGAATTTCTGGCTCTGTTTCATTGGACAACAGTACAAATGTATTTACTAATAGCTATCTGTTGAACAACGGATGGGGAAGCGTAGCTAATTTTCCTTTTTCTGCTATTACTCAATGCGTCAATCAAAGTATTCGTGTGCCGGAATATTTGGTGACAGATCCATCTATTTCTGAAATTCCTCAGTGTTTAGTTACCACAGATGCCGGTAAAACCTTTCAATTTGGTGCTTTGCATATTATGGAAAGCATGGCTTCGTTGTGCCAAAGGGTATTATTTCCGGAATCAGAGGGTTCTCATCCCATTCATCCATATCATATTGCAGAGATGATTGCCGAACTATATTCACCGGAGTTTGCCAAAAACAAACTAAATATCATTGCTTTGTGTGATGTGTCTTTAATGTGTTCAGTACCAGGTGCTCAATTCGTTTCATATCTGGCAAGAATCAGAAATAAGGAGGTTCCTTTGCCTGTTTGTCCCGAAGATATTTATGACTATTATTTGAAGAATCATAATTATTTATCTTCTTACTCTGAAATCCGCGAAAAAACACGCCATCATTTTAAAGGGGTGTTGAAAGATCCCAAAGCCTTTGCTTCTTATAGAACATGGATCGACAATGCATATGACGTAGCTTGGGATTTAAGGAATAATCATCCCTATTTTGTACTTGATTTGCTAAAATGCAACAATCTATTGGATGCCAGTTCGTCTTTTTCCAATTTGTTCTTCAGGTTGGGAACCCCGCTACTTCGAAACAATAAGAATGAGTACAACAAATATCCTTTGAGCACAAATAACAAATCCTGGGATGTAGAATTTATGCAGCCTATCAAACATATAGGTAATATGTTAATTGGAGGAAAGCGTTCCTGTGCTCTGAAAGAATGGTGTAGGAAATCTGAAGAAGAACTAGTTAAACAGGGTTGCTCTGAAGGAATGCCTTGCCATGTTGATGAACGATGTGATTTGAATCCGTCTTTGAGATCATTGGATGAAATACGTTGCCCGTTGGGATTTGTGTGGTATGCATTAGGCATTCCTTTGATGAAGTAGAAATATCCACTCTTAGTTGTTTTTATTGAAAGAATAAAACGACTAAGAATAGATATTTATAGAAAAAACATTTATCTTATCTACACCACATGGAGCGTACCGTCGAACTGCACGCCCTGCTGCGTAAGATGCTGCTTCTTCGACACGATGCGGTGCATGTTGCCGTAGCCCATCTCCAGCCGGTAGGAAGCGGTCTTGCTGTTCGCTCCGGCATAGGTTCCCGTGGCACTTGCCAGGCGGTAGAGTGCGTCATACGTATAGGCATGTGCCATCTGTCCGCCCGCCTTTCCACTTTCGGGAAGTGCGGCCTTATTGGCAACGCTGAGCACGTTGCTTACGGCATCGTAGGCATAGGCATTGTCCGTGATGGGCTTGCCGCCTGCGTTGACCGTCAGGTTCTGCAGCCTGCGGCGTGCGGGCTCGTAGGTGTAGAAGGTCTCCGCACCGTTGCAGTATTTCAGATAGGTGCGCTGCTCGAACTTGTCATAGCCGATGCGGTTCACGTAGTCATAGCCGT
>OGFG01000590.1_pt1 | contig 42701 bp, 46 predicted proteins | sample 1570761 | NCBI WGS metagenome assembly OGFG01 (sample SAMEA2581938, study PRJEB24529) | metagenome | biome: Human gut stool | place: China | collected 2011
GTGATGTAATCGTTGCCAGCGTTAAAGATGCAACACCAGGCGGCGTTGTTAAAAAGGGTGACGTTGTTAAGGCCGTAGTTGTTCGTTCTGTTAAGGGCGCACGTCGTAAGGACGGCTCATATATTAAATTCGATGAGAATGCTGCTGTTATTATTAAAGATGATAAGACACCAAAGGGTACACGTATCTTTGGACCAGTAGCTAGAGAGCTAAGAGAGAAGCAGTTCATGAAGATCGTCTCATTAGCACCAGAAGTATTATAGGGAGGTGTCTAAGATGTCAGCAATGAAGATTAAGAAGGGTGATACCGTTCAGGTAATCACCGGTACAGATAAGGGCAAAGAGGGAAAGGTTGTTTCCGTTGATGCTAAGAATAATAAGGTAGTTGTTGAGGGTATCAACATGGTATCCAAGCACACAAAGCCTAACGCACAGAACCAGAATGGCGGCATTATCCGTATGGAAGCTCCAATCAATGTTTCTAACGTTATGTATGTTCACAAGGGAAAGGCTACTAAGATTGGCTACAAGCTTGAGAACGGCAAGAAGTCCCGTGTGGCAAAATCAACCGGAGAGGTTATTGATTAATTTGAGAAAGGAGGTCTGTGACGGTGAGTAGATTACATGACTTATATACAAGTGAAATCGTTGATGCAATGGTAAAGAAGTTCGGTTACAAGAACATTATGGAAGTACCAAAGCTCGATAAAATCGTTATAAATATGGGTGTCGGCGAGGCTAAGGATAACTCAAAGATTCTTGATGTTGCAGTTAAGGAGCTTGAGACAATCGCTGGACAGAAGGCAGTTCTTACAAGAGCTAAGAACTCAGTTGCAAACTTCAAGATTAGAGAAGGTATGCCTATCGGATGTAAGGTTACACTTCGTGGTGAGAGAATGTATGAGTTCTTAGACAGATTAGTAAATCTTGCATTACCACGTGTACGTGACTTCAGAGGCGTTAGCGCAGATTCCTTTGATGGCAGAGGTAACTATGCTCTTGGTATCAAGGAGCAGATTATCTTCCCTGAGATCGAGTACGACAAGATCGACAAGGTTAGAGGTATGGATGTTATCGTTGTAACTACAGCTAAGACAGATGAAGAAGCTCGCGAATTATTAAGACTCTTCAACATGCCATTCAAGAAATAATTTAGGAGGGAAATTCAATGGCTAAGACTTCTATGAAGATTAAGCAGTCACGCAAGCAGAAGTTCTCTACAAGAGAATACACACGTTGTAAGATCTGTGGACGTCCACACGCATACTTAAGAAAGTATGGAATCTGCAGAATTTGCTTCCGTGAGTTAGCATACAAGGGACAGATCCCTGGCGTTAAGAAAGCAAGCTGGTAAGCCGCTTTCGTTATATTAAATAGGAGGATAATCAAATGACAGATCCAATTGCAGATATGCTTACAAGAATTCGTAATGCGAATACATCAAAGCATGACACAGTTGATGTGCCGGCTTCTAAGATGAAGTTAGCTATCGCTGATATCCTTGTAAAAGAGGGATATGTTGCTAAGTATGACCTCGTTGAGGATGGTACTGCTGCTAAGAATATTCGTATTACATTAAAATATGGTAAAGATAAGAACGAGAAGATTATTTCCGGTCTTAAGAGAATTTCTAAGCCAGGTCTTCGTGTATACGCAGGCAAGGATGAGCTTCCAAGAGTACTTGGTGGTTTAGGAATCGCTATTATCTCTACAAATCAGGGTGTTATGACTGACAAGGAAGCTAGAAAGCTTAATGTTGGTGGCGAAGTACTCGCTTTTGTTTGGTAATATTTTAGGTCGTTATACGGCTGAGGATGAATTAGTGTACGGCAATGTAAAATTATTGCCGTATGCATCACATAATTTATTTGCCCCGAAATGGGCTTGTGCTATGCAAGTATTGTAATATTTGCATTGAGGATAAACTCAATAATTTAAGGAGGTGCAGGCATGTCACGTATCGGAAGAATGCCTATCGCTATCCCTGCTGGCGTTACAGTTGAGGTAGCAGAAAATAATAAAGTGACTGTTAAAGGACCAAAGGGAACTCTTGAGAGAGTATTACCTGCGGAGATGGAAATCAAGGTTGAGGGAGCTGAGGTTGTAGTTTCCAGACCTAACGATTTAAAGAAGATGAAGTCATTACATGGCTTAACAAGAACACTCATCGCTAACATGGTAACAGGTGTTACTAACGGTTATGAGAAGGTGCTTGAAATCAACGGTGTTGGTTACAAGGCACAGAAGAATGGAAAGACTTTAGTATTATCATTGGGATATTCACATCCTGTTGAGATGGTTGATCCAGAAGGTCTTGAGTCTGTTGTTGATACAGCAACAAACAAGATTACTGTTAAGGGTATAGATAAAGAAAAAGTTGGCCAGTACGCTGCTGAAATCAGAGCTAAGAGAAGCCCAGAACCATACAAGGGCAAGGGTATTAAGTACGCTGATGAGGTTATCAGACGTAAGGTTGGTAAGACTGGTAAGAAATAATTAAAGGAGTGAGACAAAGATGGTTAGTAAAGAATCAAGAGCAGAGATTCGTCAGAATAAGCACAGAAGACTTCGTAACCGTTTTAACGGAACAGCAGAAAGACCACGTTTAGCTGTATTCAGAAGTAATGATCATATGTACGCTCAGATTATTGATGATACAGTTGGAAATACTCTTGTAGCAGCTTCTACAGTAGAGAAGGCAGTTAAGGCAGAGCTTGAGCACACAAATGATGTTGCAGCAGCAAGCTACCTTGGCACTGTTATCGCTAAGAGAGCTATCGAGAAGGGAATCACAACTGTAGTATTCGACAGAGGCGGTTTCATATATCAGGGAAAAATTAAGGCATTAGCAGAGGCAGCTAGAGAAGCTGGCCTTGAGTTCTAGGCGGAAGGAGAAACACATGAGACATACAATCGTTGATGCTTCTCAGTTAGAGTTAAATGAGAAAGTAGTAGATATCAAGCGTGTAACTAAGGTTGTAAAGGGTGGACGTAACTTCAGATTTTCAGCTTTAGTTGTTGTAGGTGATGGCCAGGGACATGTTGGTGCCGGTATCGGTAAGTCAATCGAAATTCCTGAGGCAATCCGTAAGGGTAAGGAAGCTGCTATGAAGCAGATGGTTACTGTTCCTATTGATAACAATGACAGTATTCCACATGACTATATCGGAAAGTTCGGAAGTGCATCTGTATTATTAAAGAAGGCTCCGGAAGGTACTGGTGTTATCGCCGGTGGTCCTGCCCGTGTCGTTCTTGAGATGGCTGGTATTAAGAACATCCGTACAAAGTCCCTTGGCTCAAACAATAAGCAGAATGTAGTTCTTGCAACTATTACCGGTTTAAGCCAGTTAAAGACTCCGGAAGAAGTAGCAAGACTTCGCGGTAAGTCCGTTGAAGAGCTCTACAAGTAAGGGAGGATATTAAAATGGCAAATATGTTAAGAGTAGAATTGGTAAAGTCTACAATCGGTGCTGTTCCAAAGCATGTTAAGACTGTAGAGGCACTTGGTCTTAGCAAGATGCACAAGGTTAAGGAGTTACCTGACAACGCAGCTGTCAGAGGAATGCTTAACCAGGTTAGACATTTAGTAAAGGTAGAAGAAATCTAATTATTTTAGATAGGAGGTGCTATGATGAACTTATCAACATTACAGCCGGCTATGGGCTCTAAGACTGATAGCTTCAGAAAAGGCCGTGGTCACGGTTCAGGAAATGGCAAGACAGCCGGTTACGGACACAAGGGTCAGAAGGCTCGTTCAGGAGCTCCAAGACCTGGTTTCGAAGGTGGTCAGATGCCATTATATAGAAGATTACCTAAGAGAGGTTTCACTAACAGAAATACTCTTGAGATCGTTGGCATCAACGTAAGCGCTCTTGAGCGTTTTGAGAACGGTGCTGAGGTAACTGTTGAGACATTAATCGAGACAGGTATCGTAAGAAATCCTAAGGATGGCGTTAAAATCCTTGGAAATGGAGAATTAACTAAGAAGCTCAATGTTAAGGCTAATGCTTTCAGCGAAGGCGCAAAGGCTAAGATTGAGGCACTTGGTGGAACCTGCGAGGTGATCTAATGTTTAAGACATTGGCCAACGCAATGAAGGTCAAAGAGATTCGTATGAGAATTCTCTTTACATTTTTGATGCTTCTCGTAGTACGATTTGGAAGTCTGCTCCCTATACCGGGAGTGGATACTTCCTATTTTAATACACTTATGAGTGGCGATGGTTTTGATTTCTTTAATGCTGTTACGGGTGGTTCGTTCCTTACGATGTCCGTATTTGCACTTAGTATCACACCATATATTACATCTTCCATTATCATGCAGCTTCTCACTATTGCAATTCCAAGACTAGAGGAAATGCAGAAGGAAGGCGAAGATGGAAGAAAGAAGATTGCAGAGTATACACGTTATGTAACTGTAGCTCTTGCTTTAATCGAGAGTATTGCGATGGCAGTCGGATTTGGTGGACGTGGTCTTTTTAACGGCTATGCCTCCATGAGCGGCTTCGAGATGTTTTTAGAGGGACTGGTTATGGTGGTGACACTTACAGCCGGTTCAGCATTCCTTATGTGGCTTGGCGAGAGAATCACAGATAAGGGTGTTGGAAATGGTATTTCCATAATCCTCGTTATTAGTATTATCTCAAGAATCCCGGAGGATTTTGTTACACTCTATCAGCAGTTTATCCAGGGCAAGTCAGTACTCAAGGCAGTTATTGCGATTGTGATTATTGCAGCTGTAATTATCGGAATGGTAGCATTTATCGTATATCTTAATGCCGGTACTAAGAACATTCCTGTTCAGTATTCACAGAAGATAAGTGGTAATACCCGCTCCGGTGGACAGAAGACCGCCATTCCTCTTAAGGTTAATACAGCAGGCGTTATCCCTGTCATTTTTGCACAGTCATTAATGTCTTTCCCTATAGTTATTGCTTCCTTCTTCAATGTGAATTATGCATCGTTTGGAGGAAAAATTTTAAGAGGTTTATCACAGAGCAATTGGTGTAATCCGAATGCACCGATATATTCAATTGGTTTGGTTGTATATATTGCATTGATTATTTTCTTTGCATATTTTTATACATCAATAACATTTAATCCATATGAAGTTGCACGTAATCTTCAGAAGAGCGGCGCTACTGTGGGTGGTATAACACCGGGTAAGCCGACTGCTGAGTATCTTACAAGAATACTTAATTACATCATCTTCATCGGTGCAGTAGGACTTACAATAATATCTGTTATTCCTATTTTCTTCTCAGGTGTATTTAATGCAGACGTGTCATTTGGTGGAACATCCATCATCATTATCGTAGGCGTTGTACTTGAGACAATAAGACAGATAGAAGCATTGATGGTTGTAAGAAAGCCATCGAGAATCTTCTAAATCAGATTCTTACTCAACCTGATGGCTGGATGTAAGTCGGTACGCCGGCACTGAAGCTGTCAGGTTGATTTGTGTTTAACAGTTTAAGGAGGCAGTTCTAATGAAAATCATTATGTTAGGTGCTCCAGGTGCAGGTAAAGGAACACAGGCTAAGAAGATAGCTGACAAATATAATATTCCGCACATATCTACAGGAGATATCTTCAGAGCCAATATCAAAAATGGCACTGAGCTTGGTAAAAAAGCTAAGGAATATATGGATAAAGGTCTATTAGTTCCTGATGAGCTCACTCTTTCACTTATAATGGATCGTTTCAAGTCAGATGACTGTAAGAACGGATATGTGCTTGATGGATTTCCAAGAACGATTCCTCAGGCAGAGGCTCTTGATGAGGCTCTGACAAATGCAGGCGAGAAGATTGATTATGCAATCAATGTAGAAGTACCTGATGAGAATATCGTAAACAGAATGTCAGGAAGAAGAGCATGTGTAGCATGTGGCTCAACATATCATATAGTATATGCTCCGACAAAGGTTGAGGGTATATGTGACAGATGTGGAAAAGAGCTTATTTTAAGAGATGATGATAAGCCTGAGACAGTTCAGAACAGACTTAATGTATATCATGAGCAGACACAGCCGCTTATAGATTTCTATAAGAACAAGGGAGTTCTTGCCGAGGTTGACGGAACTGTTGATATGGAAGATGTCTTTAAAGCAATTGTTGAGATTTTAGGGTAAGGTGCTAATATGTCAGTTACAATTAAGTCCAGCAGAGAAATAGAATTAATGCGTGAGGCGGGAAGAATACTTGGAAGGGTTCATGAGGATCTTGAGAAGTTTCTAAAGCCGGGAATCAGTACCTATGATGTTGACAGGTACGGATACGAGCAGATAAGACATTATGGCTGTACACCTTCATTTCTTAATTATAACGGATATCCGGCTTCTATATGTGTGTCCGTTAATGAAGAGGTCGTGCATGGTATTCCGTCTAAGACAAGAATCATCAAGGATGGCGATATAGTAAGCCTTGATGCAGGTGTTATTTATAAAGGATATCATTCTGATGCAGCTAGAACGCATGGCGTTGGAAATATAAGCCCTGAGGCGAGACAGCTCATAGATGTAACCAGACAGTCATTTTTTGAGGGCATCAAGCATGCCAAGGCTGGAGCACATCTTCATGAGATATCGAATGCGGTTGCTGCTTATGCAGAGAAATTCGGATATGGAGTTGTAAGAGACTTAGTCGGTCATGGAATAGGAACACATCTCCATGAGGAGCCGGAAGTTCCTAATTTCAAACAGAGATTTCGCGGAATAAAGCTTCAGGCCGGTATGACACTTGCCGTAGAGCCTATGATTAACATGGGAACCTGGGAAGTTGAGTGGTTAGATGATGACTGGACAGTTGTCAGTGCAGACAATTCACTCTCAGCACACTACGAGAATACGATTCTTATAACTAAGGACGGATGTGAAATTCTGTCATTACCTAATTAAAACAGAACTGTAGGTTGTATATGGCCGCGCTGCGGCAGAATGCGAGGAGACATGTCAAAGTCAGACGTAATTGAAATTGAAGGTAAGGTAGTTGAGAAGCTTCCTAATGCGATGTTCCAGGTTGAGCTTGAGAACGGCCATCAGGTACTCGCACACATCAGTGGTAAGCTTCGTATGAATTATATCAGAATTCTTCCTGGTGATAAGGTAACAATAGAATTATCACCATATGATTTGACTAAGGGAAGAATTATCTGGCGTGATAAATAATTTTGAAAAAAAGCTTGCAATTTATGGCACACCTATGATATATTATAGGACGGACGTTTTTTTTCAGTTATTTAGTTTATAGGGAAGTTCATTTTGAGTTGCAACAGAGGACTTTCATATAAATATATAAGTAGTATAGTTATGACTGTGGAGAATGTCGTTTCGAAACGGTTATGCGTGCATTTATGGAAAGGAGGATTTACCATGAAGGTTAGATCATCAGTTAAGCCTATTTGCGAGAAATGCAAGATCATCAAGAGAAAAGGAAATATTATGGTAATCTGCGAGAACCCAAAGCATAAGCAGAAGCAGGGTTGATTTACCAACATAAGAATGGCACGCGCAGCGTAGCATTCGTTGTTTCATCCTCTTTCGGAATTTTGCGGCTGCAGTGATGAACCACCCGGAGGTGTTGTTTGTCACTTAAAATAAATTAAGTAATACCCAATGTAACATTAACGTTAAACAACAATGGAGGTGTAAGAGCACATGGCACGTATCGCTGGTGTTGATTTACCAAGAGAAAAACGAGTTGAGATCGGTCTTACCTATATCTACGGTATCGGCCGCGTTGTTTCTAATCGTCTTCTTAACGAGGCAGGAGTTAGCCCTGATACAAGAGTTAAGGATTTAACAGACGATGAGGTTGCTAGAATCCAGAAGGCAATCGAGACATTAGAAGTACCTGTTGAAGGTGATTTAAGAAGAGAGATAGCTCTCAACATTAAGAGATTACAGGAGATTGGATGCTACAGAGGTATCCGTCACAGAAAGGGTCTTCCAGTTAGAGGACAGAAGACTAAGACAAACGCTAGAACTCGCAAGGGTCCTAAGAAAACAATCGCAAACAAGAAGAAATAACCCGTAAGGGAACCCATAAGGGAGGTTAGTTTAGAAAATGGCTAAAGTTACAAAGAAAGTGACAAAAAAGCGCGTTAAGAAGAACGTTGAACGCGGACAGGCACATATCCAGGCTTCATTCAACAACACAATCGTTACACTTACAGATACAGAAGGTAACGCTTTATCATGGGCTAGTGCCGGTGGTCTAGGATTTAGAGGTTCAAAGAAATCTACTCCTTATGCAGCTCAGATGGCAGCAGAAACTGCTACTAAGGCAGCTTTAGTACACGGTTTAAAGACTGTAGACGTTATGGTTAAGGGACCGGGAGCAGGTCGTGAGGCAGCTATTCGTGCTCTTCAGGCATGTGGTCTTGAGGTTACCAGCATTAAGGACGTTACACCAGTTCCACACAATGGATGCCGTCCACCAAAGCGTAGAAGAGTCTAATAGGAGGTAATAAAGATGGCTATTAATAGAGTTCCTGTTCTTAAAAGATGCAGATCACTTGGATTAGATCCAATTTATTTAGGAATAGATAAGAAATCAAACAGACAGTTAAAGAGAGCCAACAAGAAGGTGAGCGAGTATGGTCTCCAGCTCAGAGAGAAGCAGAAGGCTAAGTTCATCTATGGCGTATTAGAGAAGCCTTTCCGTAACTACTTCGAGAAGGCTGAGAAGATGAATGGCCAGACAGGTGAGAACCTCATGGTTATTCTTGAGTCAAGACTTGACAACATCATTTTCAGATTAGGTTTTGCCAGAACAAGAAAGGAAGCTAGACAGATCGTAGATCACAAGCAAGTTCTTGTAAACGGTAAGCCGGTTAATATCCCATCTTACTTAGTTAAGGCTGGCGATACAATCGAAATCAAGGAAAAGAACAAGTCTTCTCAGAGATATAAGGATATCCTTGATGCAACTGCTGGAAGAGTAGTTCCAGAGTGGCTTGAGGCTGATTCAGAGAATTTAAAGGGTGCAGTTAAGAACCTTCCTACAAGAGAGGTTATTGATGTTCCTGTTGATGAGATGCTTATAGTCGAGTTATACTCTAAGTAATAATTAGGCCGTATAACGCCCTCACACATAATATAACCCAAAAGGAGGGGCTTTTCAGTGTTCGATTTTAAAATACCAAAAATTGAAATTGCAGAGATGTCTGAAGACAAAAAGTATGGAAGATTTGTCGTTGAACCACTTGAGAGAGGCTACGGTACAACACTGGGTAATTCACTTAGAAGAATTATGTTATCTTCATTACCGGGTGCTGCAGTAAGCCAGGTTAAGATTGAAGGCGTGTTACATGAGTTCAGTCCGATTCCGGGTGTTAAGGAAGACGTTGCTGAGATTATCATGAACATCAAGAAGCTCGCTATCAAGAACAACAGTGAGACGAATGAGCCTAAGATTGCTTACATCGAATGCGATGGAAGAGAAGGTGTTGTAAGAGCATCTGATATTCAGGTTGACTCAGACATTGAAATACTTAATCCTGACCTTAAGATCGCTACACTTAACGGCGGTCCTGATTGCAAGCTTTTCATGGAGCTTACAATTACTAAGGGCAGAGGCTATGTCAGCTCAGAGAAAAATAAGAGCGAGGATCAGCCAATCGGCACACTTGCCATTGACTCCATCTACACACCTGTTGAGAGAGTTAATTTAGCGGTTGAGAATACTCGTGTAGGTCAGATTACTGACTATGATAAGCTTACATTAGATGTATTTACTAATGGTACACTTGCACCGGATGAGGCTGTAAGCCTTGCAGCAAAGGTACTCAGTGAGCATCTTAGCTTATTCATTGATCTTTCCGAGAATGCCAAGAAGATTGATGTCATGGTAGAGAAGGAAGACGATGAGAAGGAGAAGGTTCTTGAGATGAGCATTGATGAACTTGAGTTATCAGTTCGTTCATATAACTGCTTAAAGAGAGCCGGTATCAACACAGTTGAAGAGTTATGTAATAAGACTTCAGATGATATGATGAAGGTAAGAAACCTCGGACGTAAGTCATTAGAGGAAGTATTAGCTAAGTTAAAAGAACTTGGACTTCAGCTTAATCCATCAGAAGAATAGATAACTTGAAAGGGATATCTAAATCAGCCGGATACGTTGATTTAGATATTCTAATATATAAAACATTTAAGATAGCATTTTACAGAGCATAAATAGATAATTATCAGCGGTAAATCCAAAGTGTACGCTAATAATTTTCTCTATGTGGAAATAATTTACATTCGGTAAGTAAGTCCAAAGTGCGTGGCCGGATGCACCATGAAAGAGAGGAAAATTGAAATGGCAAAGTATAGAAAACTCGGAAGAACATCAAGCCAGAGAAAGGCTTTAATCAGAAATCAGGTAACAGCTCTTTTATACAATGGCAAGATTGTTACAACAGAAGCTAAGGCTAAGGAAATCCGCAAGGTTGCTGAGGGTCTTATAGCTATGGCTGTTAAGGAGAAGGATAACTTCGAGGAAGTAACAGTTCAGGCTAAGGTTGCTCGTAAGGACAGCGAAGGCAAGAGAGTTAAGGAAGTTGTTGATGGCAAGAAGAAGACTGTATATGATACAGTTGAGAAGAAGATTAAGAAGGATATGCCTTCAAGACTTCATGCCAGAAAGCAGATGAACAAGGTTCTCTACTCTGTAACAGAGGTTCCGACAGAGGCAGCCGGAAGAAAGAAGAATACAAAGGAAGTTGATTTAGTTGCTAAGTTATTCGATGAGATCGCTCCTAAGTATGAAGGCCGTAACGGTGGTTATACAAGAATCGTAAAGATTGGACCACGTAAGGGCGATGCTGCTATGGAAGTAGTAATCGAGTTAGTATAATATATAAAATAAAAGATGCTTTACATCGTTTATTTTATATAGGCAGGAAGCGAAAGCGGATTGCCAATATGATTGATATTAAATGAACGATAAGCGAATGTTGCTAAGCAGCATTCGCTTTTTCTGAATAGAGATGTTGTTTTTGCAGATTATTTTGAATTGAAATGCAGGATGAGAACTGCAAAAGGGCAGTCAGATTGCGGATTAATGCAGCAAAAGAGCAGAAGACTTGGAAAAGCATATGGTTGAACGATAAGCTTAAGAGAGGACTAAAATGAATATAGTACAGGCGAAGGACCTTACATTTGAATATATAATCAGAGATGACGAGGATAATATTGAGAACGTGAAGACAGCGGTGGATCACGTTTCTCTTGATATAGAACAGGGACAGTTTATTGCTATATTAGGGCATAACGGTTCCGGCAAATCTACATTTGCAAAGCATATAAATGCACTTCTTTCACCGACAGAGGGCAGTATATGGGTGGATGGTATGGACACTAAGGATACAGATAAGCTCTGGGATATAAGGCAGACAGCCGGGATGGTATTCCAGAACCCGGACAACCAGATTATAGGAACTATAGTTGAGGAGGATGTTGGATTCGGACCGGAGAATCTTGGCGTGCCGACTGATGAGATATGGGAGCGTGTTGATGCATCATTGGAGGCGGTAGGAATGACAGAATATCGTCACCACTCGCCCAATAAGCTGTCGGGAGGACAGAAGCAGAGAGTCGCAATAGCGGGAATACTTGCGATGAAACCTAAGTGCATCGTCCTTGACGAGCCTACAGCAATGCTTGACCCTAACGGACGCAAGGAGGTTATTGCAACGATAACCAAGCTCAACAAGGATGAGCATGTGACAGTAATTCTTATAACACATTATATGGATGAAGTGATTGGAGCTGATAAGGTTTTCGTCATGGATGAGGGAAAAGTCGTGATGAGCGGAACACCGAGAGAGGTCTTCTCGAAGGTTGAGCAGTTAAAAGCATTAAGACTTGATGTACCTCATACTACGGAGCTTGCTTTTGAGCTTGAGAAGGCAGGAATTCCCATGAAGAGAGGAATTCTTACAATATCTGAATTTACAGAGGAGCTTCTGAAAATAAAGAACCATAAAGTATTATAAAAAAGGAGTACTTCATGCTAATCATATTGGATAAGGTGAATTATGTATACAGCGAAGGAAGCGGTTTTGAGAAGAAGGCGATTGATGATGTGAGCCTGACAATAGATAAAGGTGAGTTTATAGGGCTTATCGGCCATACAGGCTCAGGAAAATCGACACTGACACAGCATCTTAACGGACTTTTGAGAGCTACAAGCGGTACGATATATTATGATGGTCAGGATATCTACGATAAGAGCTTTTTGATGAAGAATCTGCGAAGCAAGGTTGGGCTTGTATTTCAGTATCCGGAACACCAGCTTTTCGAGAGCGATGTATTTACGGACGTATGCTTTGGCCCGAAGAATCTCGGACTTGACAAAAAAGAAGTGGAATTGAGGGCATTTAATGCACTTGAGATGGTAGGATTTCCTAAGGAGTTATTTTACAATTCGCCATTTGAACTTTCAGGAGGACAGAAGAGGAGAGCAGCCATTGCGGGTGTGCTTGCGATGAAGCCGGAGGTGCTTATACTCGATGAACCTACAGCGGGACTTGACCCGAAAGGCAGGGATGAGATATTAGACCAGATAAAAAAGCTTCATGACGAGACAGGCATAACAGTAATACTTGTGTCACACAGCATGGAGGATGTGGCGAAGTATGTCGGAAGACTTATCGTGCTTGACCATGGACGGGTGATGTACGATGACGTACCGAAGAAGGTATTCAGGAATTATAAAGAGCTTGAGAGCATGGGACTTGCAGCGCCGCAGCTTACATATATACTGAATGACCTGAAGGAAAAAGGCTTTGACGTAGATACGGATGCGATAACAATGGAAGATGCGGTAGCTACCGTTAAGAAGGCACTTGGAGGTTACTAAATGTTAAGGGACATAACAATAGGACAATATTATCCGTCTAACTCAGTCATCCACAAGCTTGATCCGAGAGTGAAGCTGTTCTGGACGCTTATATACATTATTTCGCTGTTTTTGGGGCAACATATTCTTATATATGCGATAGCGGGAATTTTTCTGTTTGCATGTATCAGGATGTCAAAAGTTCCGGTTAAATTTATTCTCAGAGGACTTAAGGCAGTCTTCATGCTTCTTCTGTTCAGCGTTATATTTAATATATTTTTGACGGACGGAGAAGTTATTTTTCAGATATGGAAGATTAAAGTCACCAAGGAAGGTGTCTATATTGCGGTGGCAATGGCGGTGAGACTTGTATTTCTTATAATGGGTTCATCGCTTATGACGCTTACCACTACTCCTAATGATTTGACTGACGGACTTGAAAAGAGCCTTGGCTTTTTGAAGGTAATAAGGATACCGGTACATGAAATATCTATGATGATGTCGATTGCGCTGCGATTTATTCCGATTCTGATAGACGAGACAGACAAGATAATGAAAGCACAGCAGGCAAGAGGAGCCGATTTTGAGACAGGCGGTATTGTCAAAAAAGCTAAGGCGATGGTGCCGCTTTTGGTGCCGCTTTTTATATCTGCGATAAGGCGTGCATATGATTTGGCAACCGCAATGGAAGCTAAGTGTTATAGAGGCGGTGAGGGGAGAACTAAGATGAAGCCGTTAAAGTATAAAAAGGCGGATGGAACCGCATATATTGTGATTTTGGCATATCTTGCGCTTATGATTGTGGTAAAAATATGTTTTGTTTAAAGCTTAAATGTGGTAAAATATAGATGTAATGTTAATCGGGAATGTCTAGCTGCCGTATGGCAGAGAAAAGGGGTAGAATATGCTTGATAAATGGATTAAACCGGAGCGGCCTGATGATGCAGAGATAAATGAAGGTATCGAGGCAGTTAAAAAGAGACTTATGGATGTGCAGATACAGGTCAAGGAAAAGAAGCTTCCGGTAATGGTTGTTTTAGACGGCTGGGATGCGGCAGGCAAGGGAAGTGTGCTTGGCAAGGTTATAAAGGAGCTTGACCCGCGTTTCTTTGATGTGAGGACTATGGACAAGCCATCGGAGGATGAGTTAAGACGTCCGTTTATGTATAAGTATTTTTCGCAGATACCGGAAGCAGGCAAGTTCATGTTCCTAGATGGGAGCTGGATGGATGAGCTTAATACTGCACTGCTCAACGGTACGATATCACAGGAGGAGTATGACAGAGGATGTCGTTCTGTCGAATGCTTTGAGAGACAGCTTGTGGACAACGGATATCTTCTTATTAAGTTCTTTTTTCATATCAGCAAGAAAGAACAGAGAAAAAGAATGGACGTGCTGCTCGATGACAAGAACACTAGCTGGCGTGTGACTGATAAAGATAAGTGGCAGAATAAGAGCTATGAGAAGTGCCTTAAGCAGTATGACATGTTCATGCAATACTCGGAGGGTGGAAGAACTCCTTGGCATATCATAGATGCCAAGCATCAGAAATGGGCGCAGCTTGAGCTTATGTCAGTCACGCTTGAGGAGATAGACGAGAGGCTTGAGGCGGGAATTGCGGAAGCTAAGATACCAGAAAATCAGTTCAAGCTTAAGAGCATGCCAATGCTCTCTGAAATTGACCCGGATAAAGAGATGGATGTAACAGAGTACAGAAAGGAACTTGCAAAGTGCCAGAAAAAGCTTGCGAAGCTTCACAACGAGCTTTACCGCAAAAAGATACCTGTCATAATTGCCTACGAAGGCTGGGATGCAGCAGGCAAGGGCGGCAATATAAAGCGTATTGCAGGAGCACTTGACCCTAGAGGCTATGATGTGCATCCTATAGCAAGCCCGGAGCCGCATGAGAAATCGAGACATTATCTGTGGCGTTTCTGGACAAGGCTGCCTAAGACCGGACATATAGCAATATTTGACAGAACGTGGTACGGAAGAGTTATGGTCGAGAGACTTGAAGGCTTTTGCAGCAAGAATGACTGGCAGCGTGCTTACAACGAGATAAACGAATTTGAGCGTGAATTAAAGGATTGGGGAGCAGTCATTATAAAATTCTGGGTGCAGATTGATAAGGACACGCAGCTTGCACGTTTTAATGACAGGGAGAACAATCCGCAGAAGTGCTGGAAGATTACAGATGAGGACTGGCGCAACAGAGAAAAGTGGGATCAGTATGAGGATGCTGTCAATGAGATGATACAAAAGACAAGCACTGATTTTGCTCCGTGGCATATTTTAGAGTCAAATAATAAGTACTATGCAAGAATAAAGGCATTAAAGATTGTGATAAAGGAGCTTGAAAAGGCTCTCAGCCGATAATTGACAAAGATTTCACAAGACGCTTAGGTTTATCGGTGTAAAATATTTTTATGGAATGGAGATATATATGCGTTATTTGCTTCGCGTAGCTTATGACGGAACAGAATATTGCGGCTGGCAGATACAGCCGGGTCTTAGAACTGTTGAGGGCACTCTTAAGAGCGCCCTCAACAAGCTTATGGGAACGGAAGTTCCGATGATTGGCGCGAGCCGTACTGATGCAGGAGTTCACGCAGAGGGGAATGTGGCTGTTTTTGACTGCGATACGACAATTCCGGCAGACAAGATAAAGTATGCGCTCAATAACATGCTGCCTGAGGATGTTGTTGTCGTTGAATCGAAGCAGGTGGAGGATAATTTTCATCCAAGGCATTGTGACTGCAAAAAGACATACCAGTACAGGATACTCAACACACCACTGCCTGATCCTAACAGACGAAGAAATACATATTTTTATAGAGGAAGCCTTGATATAGCAGCTATGAGGGAAGCGGCAGGATATATTGTAGGTACACATGATTTTATATGTTTTATGGCAGCGGGAAGTCAGGTTAAGGATACAGTGAGAACGGTATACTCTCTTGAACTTGAAAGAGAGAATGATGTTGTGACAATGACTATACAGGGCAATGGATTTTTGTATAATATGGTCAGAATCATAGCCGGTACGTTAATCATGGTGGGAAGAGGACAGATAAAACCAGAGGAAGTAAAAAATATAATTGATAAGAGGGACAGAAGGGAGGCAGGTCCTACAGCACCTGCAAAGGGGCTTACTCTCAAGGTGATTGAGTATGAATGATGAGCGTGAAGTGGGAGGAGGCAGGAACAGCTACGGCTGCTCTGATGCAGAGTACGATATTCACAAATATAAGTATAATCGTGTACTGTTTCATAACATGATGGGCTTTATGGATCTGTGTCTGGAGATGGATATTGTTGCAGGCTCAGTGATAATCATGCATGCAAGTGAACGCCCGGATTTGACAGGACTGAAGTATGATTATGAAGAGTTCATGGGGACGCTTGCAGAAGAATATATATACAGTCAGGATTACCGCTTTTTTGTGTGGCAGATGGATTTACATAATTTATCAAGGCTTAAGCAGGAGACAGAATTCAATGTGCATATAATGGGCGAATCGGGGCTGCCGGAATCCTTGAAGATAATTTTGACTCCGCTTGCGGACAAGGACGGAAATGTCAACTGTGTGTACATGAGCGCAAAAAATGTTGAGGCGGACATTCAGAGAGAGAAGCTCATGGAAAAAGAAAAAAATGCAATTTTTGCTGCCATGAGCAATTCATATCTGTGTATTGTCTACGCAGATTTGACGAAGGATATCTGTGAGCTGTTTGCAAATGGGCTGGTGGAGGCGGTACTGCCAAGACGGACTAAGTATGATAATGTGTATGAATATGTGTACAACAGAGTGCCGTATGAATATCGCGGAAAATTCGAGAAATATTTCAGCGAAGAGCGTGTTAAGCAGCATTTTAAGGAACACAGAAATTCACTTGTTCTTGAAATACCGCAGGAATTCTCTGATGGATGCCACTGGACTGAGATAAGAGCAAATGTAATCAGTCACAATGATGATGAGCTGGTTGTCGTTATATTTTTGTCTATTATTGACGAGCGTAGAAAGACCGAGATAGAGACGAAGGAAAGACTTGAAAAGATAAATGAGCAGCTTAGAAAGAACCTTATAAGTGAAGAACGTTACAGACAGGCGATGACATCAGGTGCTTCGACAGTGTATTATGTCAACCTTACTGCCAACTGCATTGTGGAAGAGATATATGAGACTGTCCGTGGCATAAGGGTTCCTTTACTAAATGAGGTCGGGCTTACGGCTCCGTGCAGATTTGATGAGTTTGCGAACAGATGGGCGGATAGAATGGTTGCCGGACAGGAGAAGGAGAGCTTTATAAAGGTCTATAACCGCGAAAGCCTGATGGAATCTTTTTTGAATGGCAAAGCTGAGATAGTACATGAATTTCAGTCAAAATTGTGTGGAGAGGATTCGATTAGGATACTTAGGCAGACAATCCTGATGGTTCGCACAGATATTGCAGGCGATGTAACGGCAATGTGCACCATAAAGGATGTTACTAAGCTTAGGGAGAAAGAATATAAGAAAAAAATATCGCTTATGAAGGCATATGAGTCAGCTAAGCAGGCCAACGAGGCAAAATCGGACTTCCTCTCACGGATGAGCCACGATATAAGAACACCTATGAACGCAATAATGGGAATGACAGCAATAGCGAGGATGCATGTAGGCGATGACGAGAAAGTCTCTGACTGCTTGAGAAAAATTGAAATGTCCAGCACACATTTGTTAGGACTGCTCAATGAGGTGCTGGATTTGAGCAAAATTGAGGCGGGCAGCTTTGAACTTACACAAGAGCAATTTGACATTGTGGATTTGATACATAACCTTTTGGACATGTCGAAGGCTGTTGTGGATGAAAAGCATCATGAACTCAAGCTTGAGATAGAACCTCTTGTTCATAGGATTGTTGTGGGTGATTCGCAGCGCATACAGCAGGTGTTCGTAAATCTTCTTGGAAATGCTGTCAAATATACACCTGAGCATGGAAAAATACGGATAGCTCTGAGTGAAAAACAGTCGCGTTCTCCGGTGCTTGGCTGTTATGAGATGATTTTTGAGGACAACGGTATAGGTATGACTAAGGAATACATGGAGTACATGTTTGAGCCTTTTTCAAGAGCTGAGGATACACGAATTAACAAGATAGAGGGAACCGGGCTTGGACTTTCAATAGCACAGAGCATTGTCTCCATGATGGACGGTTCAATTCAGGTTGAGAGTGAAGTCAACAAGGGCTCGAAATTTACGGTCACAATTTTTCTTAAGCTGCCAGAGGAAAGCTGCCGTAACAATATGATTAAAAAAGAGAAAAGCGGCAATAATACATATGATACAAATAATGCATTATATGAAGAGAATTACAAGATATACGAAGGTAAGAATGTCCTGCTGGTTGAGGACAATGAAAGAAATGCGGAGGTTGCGGCAGAGCTTATCGGGATAACAGGTGTGAATGTTGAGCTTGCCGAGAATGGAATGGCAGCCGTAGCTAGGTATGAACAGCATGAACCCGGATATTATAAGCTTATCTTCATGGATATTCAGCTTCCTGTGATGAACGGATATGAAGCGGCAAGAAAAATAAGGTCGTCCAGCAGGGAGGATGCAAAAAACATACCTATAATAGCCATGACAGCCAATGCTTTTACCGAGGATGTTGAGGCAGCATACGCTGCCGGGATGAATGAACATATCGCGAAGCCGTTGGAGTTTGAGAGACTTACCGGAATTTTAAAAAAATGGCTGGGATAATTCTTGACAATTACAACGAGATAGTATACTATAACTTTGGTTAGATAATACTAACTTGTGAATAATCATTTAATACTTCTTTCGGAAGGGTTTGTCTGGCCCTTCCGTTGAGGTAACATAACCGGCATGGATTGCCATGTATCGGCTTATGCATTACTATTTGCGCTGTGGTAAGGCGGCGGAAGGGAGATTAGGTCAATGAATTATCTTGAGATTGAGAAGGTTATCGGAAGAGAGATATTAGATTCAAGAGGAAATCCTACAGTTGAGGCTGAGGTATACCTCGCAGACGGAACTGTTGGAAGAGGAACTGCTCCAAGCGGTGCGTCAACAGGTGAATTTGAGGCGCTTGAGCTTAGGGACGGTGATAAATCCAGATATCTCGGAAAAGGTGTATTAAAGGCAGTTGAGAATATCAATACTATTATAAATGATGCGGTCACAGGACTTGATGCATCCGATATATATGCGGTTGACAGAGCCATGATTGAAGCTGACGGAACTAAGGATAAATCAAAGCTTGGTGCCAATGCCATTCTTGCAGTTTCGATTGCGACAGCAAGAGCGGCTTCAATATCACTTGACATTCCGCTTTATCGTTTCCTTGGAGGAATATCAGGAAACAGACTTCCTGTTCCTATGATGAATATTGTAAATGGCGGCTGCCATGCGCTCTCATCAGGACTTGATGTTCAGGAATTTATGATTATGCCTATAGGAGCTCCATCGTTTAAGGAATGCTTAAGATGGTGTGCTGAGGTATTCCATGCACTTGCTTCCATATTAAAGGAACGCGGACTTGCAACCTCTGTAGGTGATGAGGGAGGTTTTGCACCGGCGCTTAAATCTGACGAGGAGGCTATTGAGACAATCTTAGAGGCAGTTAAGAAGGCCGGTTATGAGCCGGGACGCGATTTCAAGATTGCGATGGATGCGGCTTCATCCGAATGGAAGAGTGAGAAGGGCAAAGGCTTCTATAAGCTTCCGAAGGCGGGAACTGAGTATACTGCGGAGGAGCTTATTGAGCATTGGGTTAAGCTTTGCGAGAAGTATCCTATAATCTCAATCGAGGATGGACTTGATGAGGAGGATTGGGAAGGCTGGCAGAAGCTTACTAAGAGACTTGGAGACAGAGTACAGCTTGTAGGTGATGACCTTTTTGTTACTAACACTGAGAGACTTGCAAAGGGCATAGATCTTGGTGCGGGAAATGCAATACTTATAAAGCTTAACCAGATTGGCTCAGTGTCGGAGACTCTTGAAGCAATCAAGATGGCTCATAAGGCAGGCTACACTGCCATATCCTCACATCGTTCAGGAGAGACGGCTGATACGACAATCGCAGACCTTGCGGTTGCTCTTAACACTTGTCAGATTAAGACAGGAGCACCTAGCCGCTCTGAGCGTGTTGCAAAGTACAACCAGCTTCTGAGAATTGAGGAGGAGCTTGGCAAGGCAGCTGTGTATCCGGGAATCAAGGCTTTTAATGTGAAGTAGTGAAAATGGGTTGCTGTGAATAGTGGCGAGATAACGGATAACTATATTAATAGTTGAAAGCGAGATTAATATTTTGGCGTGTGCAGATTTGATTATCTGTACACGCCTTTTGTAGTTAAATAAAAAATTGGGGTGTAAAAACATAACATGTAAACTTAATTGTGTATAACGTGTTATGGTTATGCATTTTACGACTTTTGGGAGAAGCTTAGTTGTTCTTAGGGCTCTGCCTGCTCATTAGCCAAAAGCAGCATGGATGCTGCTTTAGAAGCCATGCATACAAGGATGTATGCCGGCTTCGGTGGCGGACGAATAGAAAACATTTATCAGAGTCCTTAGAACAACTTGCTTCGGACAACGGAGCCAAAATGCATAAGCATAACACGTTATACACGCACATAGATGATTAATGGGCGGCTTTGGACTTGTGTTCTGCGCGGTATTTTGCCGGAGTCAGTTTATACTGCTCATGGAATATCCGGTAAAAATAGCCTTTGTTATGGTAGCCGATGAGCTCCATTATATAGTCTATGCTGTAGCTGGTAGAGCGCAGAAGCTCCGCTGCTTTCTTTAACCGGCACTGTTGCAGATATTCCGTATAGGTGAGTCCTGCCCGGGTCTTTAGTAATCTGTTAAAGTAATCTTCCTGAAAATGAAATTCATCTGCAAGTGACGCAAGGGATATGCCTGCAAGATTTTCATTGATAAATTTTGTGATTTCGTCAAATAAAATCCCATTCATTTCATGGCGAAGCTTCTGAGAGATAGAAAAATCATACTGAGTGCTTAGTATGTAAAATATTCTTAGAAGAAGCCCCTGACATATATAAGGAGAAGCCTCGTCATGGCGTTCAAGTTCGGTTAAAAGCTGCATCAGAGTGCTTTCGATAAGGGATGAAGCATTTTCGCTGCCTGCACTAGAAGCGGCTGCGCCTGATGAAAGCTTCGCATTGCTTACGGATACAGCCTGTGCAGACAGTGGCTTAAAATGCAGATATTGTTGGAGAGATTTTTGCTTAAGCAGTGCCGTCTTTAAAAATGATGATATTCGTTCGGTGCTTACCTGTTTTTCCATAACACCATCGAACATGATATTGGTGATTCCGAGGAAGAGTATGGCAGCGGGCTTTTCGCCCAGTATTTCCTGATGCTGGCAGTTCCTGTCTATAAGACAAAGCTCACCTTTATGGAATACATATTCGTTTCCCAGAATTTTTTGCCTGTATTCTCCGTCAATTATGTAAAATAATTCGAGATATTCGTGGGAATGCATCTGGGTTCTCATTCCCGGTGTGAATTCCTTCGAGTAGATAAAGTGCGGCTCGGATGGACGGATGGTTGCCGAGACGACGTGTTTCGGATTTATCTCCCATATGAGTGCGAAGATGTGCTCGGACGCCGGAAGGGGATAGGGCTTTATCTCCGTTTCGTGCGGAGCGTACTCAGGACATACAATCCTAAACTGCTCAAGGCTGTCAGTCAGAGGGATGTATTTTCCTTCATATATAAGTTCGTGAGTGTACTGCTTTAAATCCATATGCGGACTCCTTATGGTTAAATATTTCTGATTTGAACATTGATATCATCATAATATATAGGAAAAAGAGGTTCATTTCAATTACTATTATCTGCTTTTCACATTTTTTAACATTACCCACAGATTTTAAACACAGATATTCTGTATATTGGGTCACATAAAGAACAGCGACTTAATACAGGAGGTTTTTAAAATGAGAAATAGAAAAGCAGCAGCACTTGGGTGCACAGCATTACTTATAACAGCTATGATGACAGGTTGTGCGGCAAAAGGGAATGACAGCTTAGCTGCAACATCACAGGTGAGTGAAAGTACAGCCCGGACAACCACCAAGCGGAGATAAGCCGGACGGAAATGGCGGCTTCGATGGAAACACCTCAAGAGAATGGGGAACACAGGGAGCAAATGGCGGAGATGTTGTATTAGATGCCAAGGCACAGAAGATTGAAGGAAATATAATTGTTGACAGTATATCTTCCCTTGATTTCTCAATGACAGAAGCAAGTTCATTTACAGGTGCAATCAATTCTGACGGTGATGCCGGAACAGTAAATGTGACACTCAATGATACATCAACATGGACATTGACAGCCGACAGCTATGTGACAAGCTTCACAGGAGAATTGGCCAACATCACAGCAAACGGATATCATCTCTATGTGAATGGTGAGCAGGCAATCTAGCTTATGCAGGTACTCTGAATATTTGATTATGCATAATCTTAATGCATTAATGTGCAAGCAAGGTTAAATGATGCAGTGACACTTGACAGGTTTATTAAAACGTGGAATACTGTAAAAAATAAATTCAAGCATAATGGTAGGAATTAAGCTGATGAGGGGTATTTCACGTTTAAAAGAAAATAAGATTTTTAAAGCAGCCATTATCAAAGCAATTCCGATAATGTGCAGCTATTTTTTTGTCAGCATGGCTTATGGCATGATGATGCAGAAGGCAGGTGAAAGAAGTGGACGTTAAATATATTATCGCAGCGATTTTATTATCCGCTGTCATAACATTTTTTCTCAGGGCATTGCCTTTTCTGATTTTTAACGGAAAAAACAGCCTGCCTGACAAGGTGTCTGCACTTGGGAAGGTTCTTCCTTCGGCTATTATGGCTGTGCTTATTGTATATTGCTTCAAGGGTGTCATAAAGAAACCTGTTAGTGAAGGCATTCCTGCTGTGATAGCATCGGCAGTAGTTATTTTTACATACAAATGGAAGCACAATACGCTTGCAAGCATATTTGCAGGGACAGTATGCTATATGCTGTTACTGGGGTTAATCGGTTAGAAGAGAGAATATATAGGAAATGTTGAGAATTACCAGACTGTAGGATTATGGTATAAACAACGAGCAAAAGTTAAGTTTAAAGGATTTGTGGCTGTAAAATGTATACGATTAGGAAATGCGATAGTGGATAAGCTCTGCATTATGATGCAGAATTGTGGATAATCATTTAAAAATGTTTATAAAAAGCTTAAAAAGCCGTTGACATCGCGAACAACCTATTATATAATGTAAAACTGTGACAGTACGAAAGTAAATGTTTAGCCAAAGCCCCGGTACGACATTTTACTATATACTTTCGCCGATTATACGGCACGTTGTCGGTCTTATCACCGATGGCATCCTATATGTTTGAATTAATATACGCTTTTGAAAATTTCAAGGAGGTTGACCAATGAACACATTTATGGCTAGTCCATCAACAATCGAGAGAAAATGGTATGTAGTTGACGCTACAGGATATACATTAGGCCGTCTCGCAGCTAATGTTGCAGCAGTACTTAGAGGCAAGAATAAGCCTACATTTACACCAAGCCTTGACACAGGTGATTATGTAATCATCGTTAACGCTGACAAGGTTAAGGTTACAGGTAAGAAGTTAGATCAGAAGATTTATTATAATCATTCCGAGTATGTTGGCGGTATGAAGGAGACAACACTCAGAGAGCTTATGGCTAAGAAGCCTGAGAGAGCTGTTGAGTTAGCAGTTAAGGGTATGCTTCCAAAGGGACCTTTAGGAAGAACAATGTACACAAAGCTTCATGTATATGCAGGACCTGAGCATGATCACGCAGCTCAGAAGCCTGAGACATTGACATTTTAATTAAAGGAACAAGAAGGAGGAAAATACAATGGCTAAGGCAACAAGCGCAAAATTCTATGGTACAGGTAGAAGAAAGAGCAGCATCGCAAGAGTATACATTATGCCTGGTAAGGGCGATATCACAATAAACAAGAGAAGCATCGATGAGTATTTCGGTCTCGAGACACTTAAGCTCATCGTTCGTCAGCCACTCGTAGCTACAGAGACAGCTGATAAGTATGATGTTCTCGTTAACGTACACGGTGGTGGTACAACAGGTCAGGCTGGTGCTATCCGTCACGGCATTGCAAGAGCACTTTGCAAGGCTGATGCAGACTTCCGTCCGGTACTCAAGAAGAGCGGCTTCTTAACAAGAGATCCAAGAATGAAGGAGAGAAAGAAGTACGGCTTAAAGGCAGCTCGTCGTGCTCCACAGTTCTCAAAGAGATAATTTGGTTTTACAACGTATTACGCCTTCAGGCGATATGTGGTACGACTCATTACACCTCAGAATTTCGGTTCTGGGGTGTTTTTTTATTTATTAATATTGCCATAATGTGAATTTTTTTAAAAAAATTGGGAATAAGAAAAAACATCACCACATGAATTTGTCATGATATGTATACGTATGAAGGGATTCTTATTTATGATGTTGTAAGAATGCTTCTTGTTTTACAAACGCTCTCAAAGAAACAATATCAAAAGAAAATACAAATTTTCAACAATTCCTCAAAGTCATGTTTTATACCGGTATTTTTACGAATAATTTTAAATTGTATTTTTTTTAAATTATTGGAGTTCATTTGGTTATTATAATGTTATAATATTATGATAACCAAGTACATTTGTATAAAAATAAATAAGTCCTTTTAGTTGTACACCTTGTATGTTAGAATCAGGTTTCAAATTCATAGGAGGTATACATATAATGACATTAGTTGAAAAAATATTTAGTTGTTTCAAGGATAGCGAGAGCTTTTCTTTACAGGAGGTATATGAAAAGAATCCTGATAAACCACAGGAAACTGTTAGGGCACGTATTTATGAAAAACTTGGTGTGAAATTTGAAAGACTGGCAAAGGGCGTTTATCGTACAATTGATTGCGAAGAACATCTGTGCGTGGTGATTGAGGGAGATGGTAGAGATTTATCTATGATAAAAGATAACAGCATTGATTGTATATTAACAGACCACCCTTGGTTAGATACGAAATCGAATAAAGGTGGAACGAGAGCTTTTGCGCTATATGATTGCTTTAGATATACATTGGATGATTTTAAGGAAAAAGCCAGAGTATTAAAGGATGGTTGTTTTCTTGTTGAAATATTGCCGGCAGAGAATGAGAATAATTATGAATATTTATATCAGATTAAGGAATATGCAAAAAAAGCAGGATTTATATATTATTCAAAGGTACCATGGAAAAAGGGGACTTTTGTCAGTAATACAGGTAGAAAAGCAAAGAACACACAAGATATAATGATTTTTTCAAAAGGAAAAGCTAGGAATATGAGATTTGATAAGAAAAAGTCTGATAAGATGGGTGACAACAAATATTATATGAGCGGATGCAATGGTATGTTACCTACCATGTTTGATGTTCAGCCAGTCGCCAGAAAAAATAAAATACATCAGAGTGAACTGCCTGTTGAATTATGTGAAGAAATATTAGAATATGTTACATATGAAGGTGAAATAGTATTAGATTCGTTTGCAGGTAGCGGTGCTGTAGGTGTAGCTGCTTTGAATAAAAGAAGAAGTTGTATTCTTATAGAAATATTGAAAGAAAATATACAAAAAATAAAGGCACGTTTTAATAGTGTCTTATATCAAACAGTATTGGAGTGATTATTTTGAATTTACAGATGGATGAAAGAAAAGCGGATAATTATTTGAGTAACACCCAGAAAATAAGGGTTATAACAGAAGATTGGGTAGGTAATAATATGTTTTGCCCATATTGTGGAAATAAATATGTTTCACATTTTGAGAATAATAGACCCGTAGCTGATTTCTTTTGTCCTTCTTGTAAGGAAGAATATGAGCTAAAAAGTAAAGGTGCTTCTATTAGTAATAGGGTTAATGATGGAGCATATAATACAATGATTAAAAGAATTATGTCAATTAATAATCCTAATTTTTTCTTTATGCATTATAACAAAAGTAGCCTTCAAGTTGAAAACTTTGTTATGGTACCTAAATATTTCTTTTCACCAGATATAATAGAGAAAAGAAAGCCTTTAGCAGATACAGCAAAACGAGCAGGCTGGATAGGATGTAATATATTGTTGAATCGGATTCCAGATGAAGGGAGAATCTATATTGTTCAGGATGGACAGGAAGTATCTATTGAAGAGATAATAGGAAAGATACATAGAACGGAATTTTTACGTGGAAGTAATCTGGATGTCAGAGGGTGGACGTTGGATGTTTTAAATTGTGTCAACATGATTGAGAACAAAGATTTTACACTTGAACAGATGTATAGATTTGAAAAGCAGCTTGCAGTGAAACATCCAGATAATTATCATGTTAAGGAAAAAATAAGACAGCAGTTACAAATGTTAAGGAATAATGGAGTTATAGAGTTTACAGGAAGAGGACATTACAGAAAAATTATTTGATTAACACTTGATAATTAATGAATGAAAGCAAGAATGAAAATCCAGCAACAGATAAAAAATGTTTCCCCCATGCATAATTTAATACATGGGAGAAGCATTTTAATGTACTGATTTTATTATGTCCGGATGCTCTGGTACATAAATTTCATTCGATATTCAACATTCGGCAGTTTTACAATATAGTATCACATAGTATAACAAAACACGTTGTCAGATATCAGAAATTCTCCCCATTCCATCCCCAGTTAGAAACAGCCTGATACTTCACATACACATGGTCGGGTGCTATACCGAGGACATCCTTGAAAATGTTACAGATTTCTCCGGTGAGCTTAGAGAAAGCGTCAGGGTTCTCACTGCCGAATACACTGACATCAACCATCGCAGCAGGTTCGGCGTTGCTTCCTCTGAAATAGAGCTTGTATTCAGGCTCGAAGCCTACCATGAGCCAGCTTTCGGATTTGCCGGGGATTAGCTCGATTGCTTTTCCAAGGCGGGTTTTTAGCTCAATTTCCTGAGAGCCGGTGACGGGAATACTTATTTTTGAATTGATAAATGGCATATTAACCTCTTTTCTGTGCATACGACACTATGATACAAGCTGTCGGCACTGTTTATATACTACAGAAGGTGTGCTCTCATCTCTTCGCCTGAGAGTGGTGACAGGTCGGCAGGTGCGACATCGAATACAGTCTTGCAGCCGCTTATGCCGCGCTTATTCATGCGGTATGCTGCTCTTGCGTAAGCTACGAGAACGCAGGATGTGAACTCAGGGTTGGAGTCGAGCTTTAAGCTGTACTCTATTACGTGGTTGTGTTCGCCGTTTAAGCCTGTTTTTCCGGTGCGGAGAACGAAGCCGCCGTGAGGGATGCCTGCATGGTCACGCTTTAATTCTTCCTCAGAGATAAAATGAACTGTAGTGTCATAATCTGAAAAATAGTTAGGCATTGTCTTGATTGCGTTCTCGATGGCTGCCTTGTCAGCACCTTCCTCAGCTACGACAAAGCACTCTCTTGTATGCTTCTGTCTTGTTGTAAGCTCAGGATTCTTGCATGCGCGCACTGCTTCGAGAGCGGATTCTACAGGAATGGTGTACTGTTTGGCATCTTTTACGCCGGGTATTCTTCTGATGGCATCTGAATGTCCCTGGCTTACCCCCTTGCCCCAGAATGTGTAATCATTGCCATCACGGAGAATGGCATTTGCATAGAGACGGTTGAGAGAGAACATACCAGGGTCCCAGCCTACGGATATCATTGCGATGTGACCGTTTTCTGAGGCAGCAGCATCAACATTTGCAAAATGCTCAGGAATGCGGGCGTGAGTGTCGAAGCTGTCGACAACATTGAAGTATTTTGCGTACTCAGGTGTCTGCTTTGGAAGGTCTGTGGCAGAACCGCCGCAGAGCATGAGAACATCAATCTTGTCCTTCATTTCCGGGAGCATGTCTGCCGAATATACAGGCACATTTGTCGCAGGAGTAACTGTCTCAGGATTTCTTCTTGTGAAGATTCCCACAAGCTCCATGTCATCGTTCTGTCTTATGGCACATTCAATGCCGCGTCCAAGGTTACCATAACCTAAAATACCTATTCTGATTGTCATAAATAATCTCCTTATAAATAAAATGATATTATGTAACCGCAAAGCTGAGTATGCAGACCGCAAGTTATGTGATTTTGCTATATTGTTGCTGGGTATATTAGCCTGTAAAGCGGACTGTTATTCGCAATATGAAAGCTGAAAAAATCAGTTTTACAGGTCACATTAATCTTGTAAAGCCGGCAGTTACTAGCAATATGGATGCTGAAAAATCAGTTTTACAAGGCACATCAATCCGCCAAAGCTGAGCTGCTATTCGTATATGTCGAATCGTAGCAAAGCCGCTTAAAATATAGCCGTAGAAGCAGTAAAATCACATAATAAACGGCAGCGATAATGTAGTTTTGTAATTACATAAAATGGTATAGTGCATTGTATGAAAAGAAAAGCTTCCATAATAAACATGTATCAAAAATATGTTGTCGGACATAATTTTCTTATCATACTTCATTGCTGCTATTGTAGCAGTATATAAATTTAACTGAGCAGTAAACTTACTTTAATATTATAATGTATTGATGTGAAAATTGCAATTATAGTTAGCTTATACTAACAAAAAAGTACATTAAATTTGGTAAAAGCTATTTTTATTTAGACGTATATGATATATTAATGATAAAAAATTAACAAAAAAGAGCTTGTATACAATATTTTAATTGTATATTCGCTTATATCATAGTATAATATTGCATGTGTGTATTTTAATTTCAAAATATATTGTCAGATTAATTGTGCAGTCCGGAAGTGTACCGGTCGAATTGCACAACATCCGGCTTTTGAATATATAGTTTTCCAAATGCCTGAATAAAAATTATTGATTGGAGGTCGGCATGTCCTGGATTGAAAATATGACAATTAATATATTTCCGATGGTGCTTGTGATTGTTGTACTTATAAGCAACCGATTCAAGGTTGGCAAAGCCAGAAGTGCAAGACTGTTTGACCATATCATCATTTTTGATTTACTGTTGATGCTTGTAGATATTATCGGGATTGGCATGTCAGGAAGTATCGTTGAAGATGTAGTAAATAAGATGTGGATTATCAATGTTATGAGGATGCTTCTCACTATTTTCCTTACTACAACGTGGCTTGTGTACGTGTGCCTTAAGATATCACTTGATGGAGCAGATAGAAGGATTTTACCTATAATAAGCATTGTTACGGCGTTAGGAGCCATAGCAAGCTTTGTTGTTCTTCTTATACCACATGACTATCTTACTGCATACGGTCTGCAAAATGCAGTAAGAGGGCTTAGAATATGCTATCTTGCGGTGAGCTATTATGGTATTTCAATGTTTGTGGCAAGTGCAGTGGTTGCATTGTACGGTGCGATATTTGAGAAGGATACCGATATACGCAGGATGTGTTACTATCTGCTGATATTCAGCTTGCTGCCTATTGTCGGAGTGACTATGCAGAATATTAACCAGACTTTCAGGACTTCATCGCCATGTTTGTCACTTGCGGTGCTATATGTGTATATAACAATGCAGAACAAAATGGTGATGACGGACGGTCTTACAGGAGTTAATAACAGACGGGAGCTGGATGCGTACCTCGAAAGACGTGAAAGACAGCAGGAGCAGCCGGAATGGGGAATACTCATGATAGATGTTGATGACTTTAAGAAGATAAATGATACTATAGGACATAAGCTTGGTGATGATGCATTATGGCATGTTGCAGAGATTCTTCGGAGTGAATTTTCAGCAGAAGGCTGCTTTGTAGCAAGGTATGGCGGTGACGAGTTCGTCGTATGTAACGAGTGGAGCAATATGGAAGATATGATGCATATCAGAACTGTTATAGAGAACAGAGTGAATCAGTTCAATGCACAAAAGAACAGACCGTATGAGTTATCATTGAGTATAGGATGCGCATTGTGGCATGCAAGCGGTGCAAGTGTGGCATCGATTGTAAAGGCAGCAGATAAAGATATGTATGAACAGAAGCAGAAGCATAAGGATCAGAGGGGGAATGACTGTGAACAATGCAGTGTATATTGAGACAAATATATTTCCTATTGCGGCATTACTTGTGATTCTTAATAATCTAAGGTATGACATGTCTTTTTCATGGAGGAGACATTGCCTTGAAGTGATAATGAAACTGTCGATATTCATAATGCTTTTTAATACTGTAGGATGGTGTCTTAACGGTGCCGATGGCGATATAGTCAATATAGTGTTATGGATTGTCAGCACAGCTTATTATGTGTTTATGCTTTATATGTCTTTTCTGTGGTTCTTGTATGTATACGATAAGGTCACAAATGGAAATGGACAGATGGGTGCTTCTGTAATAAAAAAAGCGATTCCTATTTTTATATGCTTTGCAATGCTTGCAGCAGGCGTTGTAAGACCACTTATATTTTACATCGGAGATGATAATTGCTACCACAGAGGGCCGCTGTATCCTATTAGTTTGATAGTTGCATCAGGATATATATTTGCGGCATGTCTGATGTCATTTATCAGGATGCTTAAGGCATTAGGGCATGATGAACGTAAGCAGTATGGTTTTCTTGTACTATTCGGTGTATTTCCGCTTGTAGGTGGTGTTGTCCAGACGTTGTTCTATGGTATGGATGTGTTATGGCCGCTTACTACGGCGGCACTTGTCATGGTCTATATCAATATACAGCAGCAGAACGTGAGCCGTGATGGGATGACAGGACTCAATAACAGAAGAAGACTTGACCAGTATGTTGACGCACTCTCAAGGGAGCATATCGGAAAAGAATCAATCTGCTATAGCATAATGGATATAGATTATTTTAAGGAGATAAATGACACTTTAGGGCACCAGACAGGCGATAAAGTGTTATGCCTTGTTGCGGATGCGCTAAAGAAGGTATATGGCAATAGCAGGAGCTTTATAGCAAGGTATGGCGGAGACGAATTTGTTATTATATCGAGAGGATTTGACAAGGCACAGTCAGAGCACTATTGTAAGAAACTTCAAAAGCTGCTAAGAGATATAGATTGTACAGAACTTGATGTCAGAGTGCTCACAATAAGTGTTGGAAGTGCTTTTTACGGCGAGAGCGGATGCAGTAAAATCAGAGACATGATGGAGCTTGCTGATGAGCGTATGTACAGGGTTAAACAGAAGCATCACGATAAAGCTGCTTTTAATGATAATCAGATAGCAAATGAAAATTGAACGCAGAATAAGCAATCCCCCGCTTCAAGTGTGTAGAGCACTAAGCGGTGGGTAAGGGGGATGCTTATGCTGACACAGCCTCAATATTTTACCGGCGGCTCTGTTATTATAACATATACTCAGCCATAACGGTATTACTTACATCAATTCCCATATCTGTAAGCTTTATCCTGTCTGCTTCGCAGCTTATAAGTCCCTGCTCTAACTGTTTTTTTGCAATGCTTCCATATATCTCATCAAAGCTTGTGCCAAAATCACACTTGAAGCTCTCCTTGGAAATTCCATCCATCATGCGCAGACCGAGAAACATGAACTCCTCCATCTCATCATTCTTGGTAAGAAGCTGTTCCTCACTATGATTATTAATTGGGTTTTTTATATATCCTGCCAAATCAAACGTATTGGTAAATCTTCTGTCCTCCGGATAACTTTCTGACTTCTTTAAAAGCGAAGCCGCTGCAACTCCGAAGCCAAGATAATCTGTCCGCTCCCAGTATGATATATTGTGACGGCATTCAAATCCCGGTCTTGAATAGTTGGAAATCTCATATCTATAATAGCCTGCATCCGCCAATATTTTCTTCGTCAACGCGTACATCTGCCTGTCCTCATCCTCCGATGGAAGAATTGTACTACCGGCACGCTCAACCATGTCAAAAAGTGGCGTTCCCTCCTCCACAATAAGACTGTATGCAGAAATGTGCTCCGGGTTAAGCTTCACTATCTTACGAAGATTTTTCTCATAACCGGACACTGTCTGATATGGAATAGCCGACATGATATCTATATTGATATTGTCAAAGCCCTCTGTCCTCGCACAATAATATGACTCCTCAAACTGCTCATAGGTATGTATTCTGCCAAGAGCCCTCAGCTCTTCATTATCCGGCGACTGAAGCCCTATGCTTAGCCTGTTCACACCAAGCTCACGGTAGACCTTAAGCTTCCTGCTCGTTAAGGTTCCGGGATTACACTCAACGGTAATCTCCGCATCGGATGCGATTGTAAAAAAGCTTCTCATCGTGCTCATTATTTTGGCAAAAAGATGCGGTGGCAGGATTGACGGTGTGCCGCCCCCGAAAAACACAGTGCTGATTTTTCTGTTATCTCCGTTTTTAACTGCCTCTTTACCTGCAAAAGCAATCTCCTTGCATAGTGCATCAACGTAGCTTTCTTTGACTTTATCATCTGCCGGGGCAGAACAAAAATCGCAGTATATACATTTTGAAATGCAAAAGGGGATATGTACATATATCCCCTTTTGTGCCCTTATATCATAACTCATGTAAAACCTCATTTTATATCAGAAAGCTGCCCTTGCCGGACAGCAATTCTGTTACTGTTAAGCCAGCAGCAAAATGCTATGCATTTTAGTTGAGCTTCTCAAGCATGTTATTGATACGCTCACGCATCTTATCCTCGCCCATTATATGGAGAATTGTCCATAAATCAGGTGAGTTAGGCGCTCCTGTAATTGTGATACGAAGTACCTCTGCGATATCAGACACACTTCCCTTGAAATTCTCAGGATTAGCCTTGTATGCCTTCATATCTGAGGCAAATCCGCACTCATCAGCTATAGCCTTTACATTGTTAAACCAGCCGTTATTGTCTGCACTGTGGTCATATGAAGCAAGATACTTCTCAAGAATCTCGCGAACCTGTGCATTGTCATACTTGAAATCATAGCTTGGTACAAATGTCTCATCGAAAAAGAATGAGAACATAGGCATAATCTGCTTAGCGTACTCAAAATCCTTACGTCTTCTCTTCTGACCGACACCCATAAATAATTCAAGTGCCTTCTTAAAGTACTCAGGCGACTTAAAGTAAACGTCAACCATATCCTTATTGTACTCTTTGTTCCACTCATAGAGGAAATCATAGATTGCATCAGTATCCATCTTGGCAAACTCGTTGCGGCAGATGTTGTGAAGCTTGTCCATATCAAAAAGTGCTCCTGACTGTGCCATCTTATGCACATCAAACTTAAATTCCTCAATCGGTGAGTCAGGATGCTTGTCATACCACTCCTCAAAGTTGGAATTTAAAAGTGTCATAAGATATACCTTAACACAGTGAGGATGATATCCGTCCTGACGATAGAAGTCAAGTGAAAGCTCAGGATCCTTTCTCTTAGAAAGCTTTCTCTTACTCATTGTGCCATCTTCAAGCTGCTCCATCTTCATAAGGTGAGCTGTATGTGCATAGTCAGGTCTCTTAAATCCGAGTATATTGAAAAGCTCAATATGTGTAGGAACACTTGAAAGCCACTCCTCGCCGCGGATTACAAGCGTTGTTCCCATAAGGTGGTCATCAATCGCATGTGCAAAATGATAGGTCGGTATTCCGTCAGACTTAAGAATTATCACATCCTGAATATTCTCTGGGAATGAAATCTCGCCCTTGATTGTATCCTTGAATGTAACCTCCTTACCTTCAACGCCCTGTGAGCGAAGTCTCATGACATAAGGCTTACCTGCCTTTATATTCTCCTCAACCTGCTCGCATGTTAGGCAACGGCACTTAGCCCACTTCGTATGATAGCCGGTAAGAATATCATGCTTCATCTGCTCTTCCTTAATCTGGTTAAGCTCCTCCTCCGTACAGAAGCAAGGGTAAGCAAGACCCTTCCTAATTAAGTCCTTCACATATGTCTGGTAAATCTCAGCTCTCTGTCTCTGGAAATATGGACCATACTTATTAATCTCAGGATTATCAATTCCTGCTCCCTCATCGAACTCAATACCGAAGTAACGAAGAACATTGATAATTATATCAACTGCTCCCTCAACCTCTCTCTTGGCATCGGTATCCTCTATTCTAAGATAGAAAGTTCCACCGCTCTGATGTGCAATTCTCTCATCAGCAAGTGCGCCATAGAGATTTCCAAGGTGGATAAAACCTGTAGGACTAGGTGCAAGTCTTGTCACCTGTGCTCCCTTCTTAAGCTCTCTTGCCGGAAACTGTTTCTCCCAGTAATCAGGTGTCTTATCAATGTCCGGCAGACATAACTCTGCAAGTCTGTTGTAATCCATTATATTTTCCTCCAAAAAATTTATATTGTCTATTTTTAAGCGCTGTAATACACAAATTAATTTCAAAAACCTGTCAAACTATCGCTTAATTATCATCTAACTTGAGTACAGCCATGAATGCCTTCTGCGGTATCTCAACATTACCGAACTGTCTCATTCTCTTCTTTCCTTCCTTCTGCTTTTCAAGCAGCTTCTTCTTACGTGAAATATCACCGCCGTAACACTTTGCAAGGACATCCTTGCGCATAGCTCTTACAGTCTCTCTGGCAACAATCCTGCCGCCGATAGCCGCCTGAATAGGTATCTCGAACAGCTGTCTTGGAATCTCATCCTTAAGCTTCTCACACATCTTTCTTCCGCGCTCTGCTGCACTGTCAGCATGCACGATAAATGAAAGTGCATCAACCTCCTCCTTGTTGACAAGGATATCAAGCTTGCAAAGCTTAGACTGTACATAGCCCTTAAGCTCATAATCAAACGAAGCATAACCTCTCGAACGCGACTTAAGCGCATCAAAAAAGTCATAGATAATCTCGTTCAACGGAAGCTCATATTTAAGGAGTGCTCTGGTAGTCTCCATATATTCCATGCCAAGATATACACCTCTTCGCTGCTGGCATAACTCCATTATCGGTCCGACAAATTCGGTAGTAACCATAATCTCAGCAGACACAACAGGCTCTTCCATGTAATCTATCTCTGATGGGTCAGGAAGATTGGACGGATTGGTAAGCTCCATGACTGTGCCGTCCGTCTTATGCACCTTATAAATAACACCCGGAGCTGTTGTAACGAGATCAAGGTCATACTCCCTTTCAAGTCGCTCCTGTATGATTTCCAAATGCAAAAGTCCAAGGAAACCGCATCTGAAACCAAATCCAAGTGCTACCGATGTCTCCGGCTCATATTGAAGAGATGCATCGTTAAGCTGAAGCTTCTCAAGCGCATCACGAAGGTCTGCATAATGTGCACCGTCAGCCGGATACATACCGCAGTATACCATAGGATTAACCTTCTTATAACCCGGAAGAGGCTCAGCGCAAGGTCTCTCGGCATCAGTAACCGTATCTCCGACTCTTGTATCGCGCACATTCTTGATACTGGCAGTTATATATCCAACCATTCCTGCTGTCAATTCATCGCATGGTATAAACTGTCCTGCTCCGAAATAACCTACCTCTACAGTGTCAAATTCCGCTCCTGTAGCCATCATTCTTATCTTGGTTCCTTTTCTTACTGTACCTTCCTTGATACGGCAGAAAACTATAACTCCCTTATATGGGTCATATAGTGAGTCAAAAATAAGTGCTGCAAGAGGGTTGTCCTTTGACCCCTTAGGTGCCGGAATCTTATGCACAACAGCCTCTAATACCTGCTCGATATTAATTCCGTTCTTGGCTGAGATAAGCGGTGCATCATGCGCCTCAAGTCCTATGACATCCTCTATCTCATCGATTACTCTCTGCGGTTCGGCACTCGGAAGGTCTATCTTGTTGATAACCGGTATGACATCAAGGTCATGGTCAAGTGCAAGATATACATTCGCAAGAGTCTGTGCTTCAATACCCTGCGCTGCATCAACTACAAGTATCGCTCCGTCACAGGCTGCAAGACTTCTTGAAACCTCATAATTAAAATCCACATGCCCCGGCGTATCAATCAGGTTAAAGATATACTCCTCTCCATCCTCAGCCTTATATACAACACGGACAGTCTGAGACTTGATTGTTATACCTCGTTCTCTTTCAATATCCATGTTGTCAAGCACCTGTGCCTGCATCTCACGGCTGGTAAGCAGTCCGGTCTTCTCGATAATACGGTCCGCAAGCGTGGATTTACCATGGTCAATGTGGGCTATAATACAAAAATTACGAATCTTACTCTGGTCTATTGACATTTTCTTCCTCATTTCTAATTATAAAATTAAATCAACCGGATATTATAATCCGCCGCACAACACTCCGGTCAGTTATGCTGGTTCCAGCAGATTAAAAACATCATAAATCACTATATAATACCATATTAACAAAAAAAATGGAAGAACTTTTTATCAGCAAAATAAAGGATTTAGTCATCGCCATGGAATTTAAGTTTACAACTGGAATTTAACTTTTCACTCAACCACAAAATAAAGGATGCTATATTTTTCATGGCTTGTAAAACATTATCTCATTGTGCTATAATAAATCAACGCAATAAAGCGTAATTGTCTTATTCGTAAACTTCAATTATAAGACATGCTTAAATTTATCATAGTTAGGAGGCTCATGCATCAAATGAACACTCTCACAGTAGGCTTTATAGGTCTTGGACTAATCGGCGGTTCAATCGCAAAGGTACTAAAGAAAAACCGACCAGACATATATACTATAGCATACAACAGAAGCGAAGCTCCGCGCAAACAGGCATTAGCGGATGGTGTAATCGACACAGCGACAGGCAAAATAGATGAAAGCTTTCTTAAATGCGACTTTATTTTCCTGTGTACCCCTGTTGAATACAATTCCGAATATTTAAGGGAGCTGATACCCTTCATAAAAAAAGGCTGCATAGTAACCGATGTCGGAAGTGTCAAAGGATATATACATCACACTGTGGAGGAGCTTGGACTTGAGAAGTGCTTTATAGGCGGACACCCTATGGCAGGCTCTGAGAAGACCGGTTATGATAATGCCTCTGACATCCTATTAGAAAACGCATTCTATGCCATCACTCCTACCAAGGCAACTACACAGGACATGCTCGCAAGGTACATAGAGCTTGTAAAGCTTACCGGTGCCATCCCGGTTGTGCTCGACCCTGAGCATCACGACTACAGCGTTGCCGGAATAAGCCATGTTCCTCATATCATAGCCGCTTCATTAGTCAACCTGATAAAGCATTCTGATGACAAGAACGGAACCATGAAGCTTCTCGCAGCCGGAGGTTTTAAGGATATAACAAGAATCGCTTCATCCTCACCTGAGATGTGGGAGCAGATATGCACCACCAATACTGATGCGATAGTTAAGCTTCTTGGAGATTATATTGATTATCTTACCGAAATCAAATCCATTGTATCATCAAAAGAACACTCTTCCATAAATGCTTTTTTCGATGAAGCAAGGCAGTACCGCAACTCTGTCGCTGACGGCAGAAAAGGTCCGATTATCACGGAGCATGTTGTATATTGCAGCATTCAGGACAAGGAAGGCGCATTACTTGACATTATCAGCAAAATAACAGCCTCCCACATAAGCATCAAGAATCTTGCCATTGTCAACAACCGCGACAGTGAAGATGGAGCACTCAAGATTCTTTTTAACAACGAACTTGACAGACTCGCCGCAATCAATATCTTAGGCAGCTGTGTTGTTGGATAATTTTATAATATTTACAAAAAAGGCACATCGACATGTGCCTTTTCTCCGATAAATTTATGTTTCTGCCCATATATCACTTTATAATCCTCTCACCATTTAGTTCCCTTGCTATCAGCTCCGAGAGTGGTTCCATCGCATTTTTGACCTCCTCGAAGCTGTTAGTCTGTGCGCCTGCTTCTATCAGCATGCTCCTTTTACAAAGATGAAGATTATATCTGTATGCTTCTATATATATGCATCTGAAAAAATCAGGATAATATGCCTTTCCAAGAAGATACATCTGATAAGTCAGTGCAAGATTTTCCTCCAGATACGGATTATACAGATAGTCTATCTCGCCCTGATTATTTGAATAGCTTATTCCGTTAAAAAGCATCACCTTTGCAGTCGGCTTTCCATCGATATTCGTAACAAAGTGAAGGTTATCGTTCACACCATCCCTGTGCAGATCTATAACCATATCAATCTCCGGATGAAGCTTTATAATCTCTGTAAGCTGCTGCTCAGCGTAAGTATACGCCTTGCTTCTGTCAAGTTTTCCATCCATCATATCGAACTCTGTCGTAATATGTATTACATCGAATCCATATCTCTCCTCTAGAAGCTGTTCAAGATAATCTCCTACCTGGACAATCGTCATCCCACTGCCATCCGAATCAGCAAACGCCTCCTGTGAATGTGTATGATATATAAGGATACATGGTTTCTTTTCTGTGACAGACAAATCTGTTTCCAAAAATTCGATTGGTTTTAAAAGTGTGCTTGAAAGTGCAGTGTGGGACGGAATTACATAAAAATTGTCATGAACAAAGTTAAAATTCACCAATTTTTCATATGAGTAAGGCACAACAGCGCTCACAACCGGTATGCTCTCCTGAGGTATGCCGCTGCCTGAATTGTCATTTACGTCAGTAGTATTATCTTTATCGACATTTATATTGCTGCTTTCTCCGTTTCCATCGCTGTCTTCTCTGTTTTCATTGTCCACAGCAGCATTTCCGTTCTCACTATAATTATTGTCCACACTGCTGTCATGATAATTGTCATCAGAACTTGCATTTTCTTCAGGATTATCAAAAATGTTTTCATCGGTATTGCTGTCTTTATTTTCATTCTCGTTTTTGACCGCATCCGTAACATATTCTATATAAAGTGTGTCTTTTAAGATAACAATACCTGTCTGTCTTTCATTTTCTTTGTCATCCAAAGCTCCTGCCGACATAAATCGAACAATAGGGAATATATTTCCGAACACGACAACTGCCGGATGTGTATGCCCATCATAATAATACAGCGGATTTTCATAAAAATCCGCCGGACAGAAAGTATTGCATGCAGCTTTTCCGAAAACAGCCACAACACGCATCAGGTTATTGGTACGCATCACACCTAAAAAGAGCATCAATACCAGGCTTGTCAGGCACACACATTTAAAGCATTTCGACACCGGATTGCGATATCTTCCAAATCCTGATGCCCTAAAACCAAAGAATCTATTTCTCCTCACAATGTACTTCCACACATCCGGCTTTATTGCAGTATATTCCGATCCGTGTAAAATCATGTTGCAAATATTTTTAACGCTACAGCCGGGACATTGATATATTTATCGCTTCCGATATTGTAAAGCTTATCCTCTTCACTGTCTCATCTACATCCTTCGGTGTGACATACATCTGATACATGCTCTCAGGAATAAAATCCCTCACCACCTGCTTTTTCTTGACGTAATCCATACTGTCAAGCAGGCCGTCAAGTGCATCTGCTACAATTGTGGCTGCATCAACCACTGTAGGAACACCAATGGCAATAACAGGAATCCCCATATTAGTATCATTTATTGCACTTCTGTGGTTTCCGACACCTGAGCCCGGCATGATTCCTGTATCGGCAAGCTGTATAGTATTGGCAAGTCTTGCTGTGCTTCTCGCCGCAAGCGCATCAACTGCGAGAATACAGTCCGGCTTTAATGTATTAACGACACCCTTTATAACCTGTGCCGTCTCCATTCCTGTCTGCGCTAAGACTCCCGGAGCTATTGCACTTACAAAACCAAATCGGTTGTCATCCTCCCCTATTCCTTCAGTAATCTCAAGATTGTTCACTACATACGGCCCCAATGCATCAGGTGTTGCCTCACGATTTCCAAGTCCTGCCACAAGAATATGATACGGCGGCTTATTTTTCATATGTTTTTTTACGGTCTCCTTAATGTATCCGGAAAAAAATTCGGATACTTTTCTGTGATAGCCTCCATCATTTTCCGACAGCGAAACAGTTTCAAAGGTATAATACACACCCTTTGCACGACCCATATTTTTCTCTCCCAGTGCATTTAACACTTCAAGCCTGCTTATTTTTATTCCTGTTTCACCGTCCGTCTTCTCATCAAAAAATACTCCTCTTAATCTGCCTGCCTCATCAAGGCTCTCCTTTGTCTCAAGTGCCAAATCCGTTCTAATCTTCAAATCCATATTATCAACAGCCTCACTTGCCATCTGTATTTTATAATGTTATAATTATTGCTTTTTGGACTGTTATTATGCATTTGTGATTAACTTTTCACGATTCAAGCCTATTTTTCGTCTTTTTTGCTCAAAGCCGCCAATTCTCTTAAAAATGCCTTGTCTGAGCATGCAAAAATATTATCCTTCTCCTCAAGCAGTGCATAATTGATAAGCTCGAAATCATCTATTTTCTCTGACCATCTGTACTTCAAAATTCCCTTTAAATAAACATATTCACCCTCAAACGGTTCGTAATCGTTCTCTCCTTCAATCTTAATCAATACGCTTCCGTCCTCCAACACAGCAGGTTCTCCTGCATCCATATACATCAAACCTGATTCAAGCTTTGCCATTTTTTCATCTCCAAGCTTTTTTTGTTTCAGGCTCTGTTTAATCCACTCTTTCTGTCCGTCAGGTAACCTAAAAATATAATTTTTTTCCTGTATATCAACCGGCATCAGATGTATCCATTCTTCTCTCACATCATCATAAAATGCAAGATAAGCACAGCATTCAATGCCACCTCCATCTCTTCCATATAATATTGTCTCAGCAGTGCCATCCCCATCAATGTCATTCTCAATAACATAATTTTGGTGACAATATAAATAATCATAATACCAATATAGGTATTTATCGTCCTCAGGCGGTCTCCAGTTCTCGTCCACTCCGTAACAATCTATGACATACTTCAAATATATGTCCTCAGAAGGTTCAATCTCGGATGCTGTGGTATTATATATATAATTAATTGCCTTATTTAATCGTTCGATATCCCTGCTCTCTGCTTTATCACAGCCTGTACACTGCATCAAAAAAAAACATAACAGACACAATACACAATGCTCTTTTCACTTTCTACCACTCTCCTTTTTATTATCTTCAAACTAGGCGTTTGCGAAACTCCCAAGACCGCATAAATTCTGGTTAATACATTTCGCAATCACCTATGTATTTAAAATTCACATAAACCAATAATACACTAATACATATTTCCATAATCAAAGCCGAAACAATGTAATACTTTAACATATAGTTAGGTCAGTTTACAAGGAACTACACGCAGACCACGAAACGGGGGCTGCTGACAACAAATAAAGGCTGAGTATCAAGCACCGGGAAAGTGCGAGATATTCAGCCTGTTTTGTTGTCAGGGGTTTCCAAAGGGGCTTGCCCCTTGGCACACGACTTTGCTTGCAAAGTGTAGTGTGTTATACGCTCTGTCGGCGTTGCTGCGAAAATGAGGTTGCCGCCGGGTCGGGCAAGGGCATTTGAAGCAGCAGGAAAACAGGGCTGTGATTGCGTGTCGTGGAGCCGCAAGCGCAGGGCTGGTTTCGTCAGCAGACAGGGCGTATATGAAAGCCCCCGTTCCTCGTCCCACGCCGGACTTCGGGACAAAATGTCCCGAACTTGTGGACACACTCACAAAAAGCAAACAGATTTTTCTCTCAAAATTGGAATGGGCGGGGAAGCCATTTTAGGGCTTTGCTATCTCCCTGATAAATGAGAAGTTAAGTTTCGTCCATATATATTTTTATCTCGATGTATTCATGATTTCTTGCATAAGCAAACGACGCTGATTTTCTGATATAGTCAAATATATTTTCGTCTAAATCTTCGTCCCATGTTGTTTCGCTGAAAATTTTATTTTCAGCGGTTGGCTTATACAAGATGACTACATGGATTTGATAAAACTCTTCATCATCATTTGAAAACTGTCGAACTAATGAAATTTGAAAAAATGGTTCTTTTGAAAAAGCAGTAAATGTTCCGGTTTCAAATAAAACCATATCTTCTTCAAGCGGTGTGCTGCACATCTGCTCAAAAACATCAACTATTTCTTCCACAGACATTTTATCCGTTATCTTATCTTCTAAAAACTTAATCAAGTTCTCCATTGATTTTCCTCCTGTAAATTCTTATTTATTGTTCTCTACTTCCGTCCCCGCTGTGGATTTGGATTTTTCAGCAAATCTGACTTATCAGTTCTTAGAAATGGGCGGGAAGCCATTTTAGGGCTTTCCCGCCTTGATTGCCCATTAGCAAAGACGGGCGGGGCTGTCAACGGCGGCGCATGAAATGCGCCGTTCATCTTGACCGTTGACTGGCTCGACTGGCTTTGCTATTTTCCCGGTAAGTGAGAATGGGAATAGGTATGTATCATATTATTTTATCATAATTCCATCTGGCAAAATAATATCGCCATCATCTCCACTCACATCAAAAAATCCAACCTTGTGTTTTTGAGCTAAACTACGCATAAGTTCATACGCCTCGTCTGCCACCGACCAAGAAAACGCAGCGTAAATTACATTATACCCAATACTGTAATCAACCATATGCAACTCCAAATTTTCATCGTCATCAAGAGCATCGTCATTCGGTGCATATTCCCCATTCATGGGCGGGAATTTTTCTTTCATTTCCATAAACCAGTTTTGTAAAGCCGGAGAAGAAACACTAATCGTTTGGTAATCATGTTCTTCCTCCCATTCCATTTGCTTTTCATACCATGCCATAAACTCTTTTTTTGTGGTAGGTGCTTTTGTCCTCTCAAAAACCATCAAATCATAACTCATATTGATAACTCCTTTCAGATTTCTTGTTTATCGCTCTCTTATTTTCTCCCCCGCTGTGGGTTTGGATTTTTCAGCAAGTCCGACTTCTGTGCAATCTTTTTCAGCCACTTCTTTTCTT